>OGXE01001339.1_pt1 | contig 21232 bp, 17 predicted proteins | sample 1576181 | NCBI WGS metagenome assembly OGXE01 (sample SAMEA3541478, study PRJEB24748) | human gut metagenome | biome: human gut; feature: human-associated habitat; material: faeces | place: China | collected 2012 | reverse complement strand
AAGCATTTGCCCTGTGAATGCAATAGAGATGAAATATGATGAAGAGGGATTTTATAAACCAAATATTTTAGAAAATTGTATTGAATGTGGGAAATGTGAAAAAGTATGTCCTGTAATAAAAAATGAAAATAATAATAAATATGTAAAAACCTATGGAGCATGGTCAAATGATGAAGAAATTTTATTAAACAGTTCTTCAGGAGGAATTTTTTCAGAACTGGCACTTGAAATTTTAAATGAAGATGGAATTGTCTATGGTGTTTCTTGGGAAAAGGGAAATGTAAAGCATAAAAGAATAGAAAAAAAAGAAGATTTAAAAGATTTGAGAGGCTCTAAATATCTTCCAAGTTTTGTGGGAAATTCATATAAAGAAGTGGTAGAAGATTTAAAAAATAATAAAAAGGTTTTATTTTCAGGAACACCATGCCAGATTGCAGCTTTAAATAAAATTGTAAAAAGTGATAATTTAATAACAGTGGATTTAATTTGCCATGGAATGCCATCATATAAATCTTATAAAAAATATTGTGACGAAGAGTTTAAAACTCCTGTAATAAAAATAGATTTTAGAAATAAGGGAACGGGATGGATAAATTATTCTTTAATATATTATACTAATATATTAAAGAATAATTTACACTACGTAGATAAATTTTTCTTCGGTTTTTTGAAAGACATCTACCTTAATGAACCATGTTATGCTTGTAAGTTTAAGGGGACAAAAAATGGAGAAAAAAGAGAAGCAGATATAACTTTAGCTGACTTTTGGGGAGTTCCTAAAGAATTATTTAACAAAAATGGAGTATCACTTGTAATTACAAATAATGAAAAAGGAGAAGAGATATTTTCTAAAATAAAAAATAAAATATTTTTTAAAGAAGTTTCCCTTGAAACAGGAATAAAAGGAAATCCATCTTTTTATAAAAGCTGTACAAGACCAAAAGAAAGAGATTTATTTTTTAGAGATTTTAACAATTTTACTTTTGAAGAATTATCAAATAAGTATTTTAAAGTTCTAAATCCATTAGAAAGAAATATAAAAAGAGGAATTAATTTTATAAAAAGAAAATTAAAAGGTGAAATAAAAAGTGAATAAGAAAGTAAGTATTATTATAATAAGTTATAATTCAGAAAAAACTATATTAGATACTCTAGTAAGTGCTTTAAATCAAACTTATAAAAATTATGAAATTATTGTGTCTGATGATTGTTCCACAGATAATACAATAGATATTATAAAAAAATGGAGAGAAGAAAATAATCTAAAAAATGTAAAAATTTTAGAAACTTTAAATAATGAAGGGGTTGTAAAAAATATTAATAAAGCATTAAAAGAAGCTACAGGAGAATGGATAAAGATTATAGCTGCAGATGATATTTTAAAAAAAACATGTTTAGAGGATAATTTAAATTTTGTTTTAAAAAATAAAGAAATAAAAATATGTTTTTCAAAAGCTGAAACATTTGGGAGAGGAAATAAAATTATTCCAGATGAAAAAAAGATAAAATATTATAATCTTTCGGCAAAAGAGCAATATGAAGAATTAAAGTGGGATAACTTTATTGTAGCACCAACTTCATTTATTAATAGAGATATTTTTAAAAAATATGGTTTTTTTGATGAAAGAATAAAAATGATAGAAGATAGACCTTATTGGTTAAATTTAACTTCAAGAGGAGAAAAAATATATTTTCTTAACAAAATAACAGTGTATTATAGAGTAGGAGAAAGTTTATCAAATAGTCAGACAAGAATAGTTCATGTACCTACTTATGCTTCAAGAAAATTGTGGTATAAATATTATTTAAAAGAAAGAGCTACTATAGGACTAAAGTGGCATTATGAATTAGAATTTTTCTTAAAAGATAACTTAATAAAAATATTTAAAAATAAAAGTAATGTATTAACAAGGATTGTTTTAAAATGGTTTAGAATACTAGATATAGCTTATATTTTAAATAAAATTAAAAATATTTAATTATTTTTTAAAGGATTGGGATATGAAAAATAGTAAAATTAAATTATTTCTGGAAAATTTTTTATTTTATGGAATATTATCTATATTACATAAGGTTTTGCCTTTTGTTACACTACCATTAATAACTAAATTATTACCAGATTCAAGTAGTTATGGGATAGCAGATATGTTTAATTTAATAGTTTCTTTTGGAAGTGCAGTAGGAATTTTAGGTATATATGATGCAATGTTTAGAGAATACTTTGAAGATAAAGAAGATAAATTATATTCTAAGCGAGTAATAAGTACAGGTTTAAATATAGTTTTAGTTTCCTCTACTGTTATTTTTATTTTATTTTTTATATTAATTAATTTATTTGCTATCTATTTCCACCTACTCAAGAGGTTTAAAAAATCTATCTACAATCTGAAGTTATCTTTATCTTTTTATTTCTCTCATTTCTTACTAATGAATTCTAGTACAATCTTTTATTTTTGTCAATAACTTTTTGAAATTTTTTTAATTATTTTTTATTTTTTTAAAAAATATATTTCATTTTTAATTAAACATAAAAAAACTACATCCTATTTTTTATAATTAAAAATTAAGATGTAGTATATTTTTAATACTCTTTTAAATTATTATCTATTTACTATTTTAGCTAGAACTCCATTTATAAATTCAGATGTTTTTTCATCACCATAAACTTTTGCAAGCTCTACTACCTCATTGATAACAATTTCACGTGGAGTATCTTCAAATAAAATCTCATATACTGAGCATTTTAAAAGAGCTTTCTCTACATTTCCAATTCTTTCAAAACTCCAACCTGTAATATTATCTGAAATAGTTTTTAAAATTTCACTGTTATTTTCAGTGATTCCCTCCATATATTTTTTTATGAAAGCAATCTCATTTTCATTTTTCAGTGCTTCATCTCTAGTTAGATAACTGTCAAATATCTCTTTAGTACTTTCCTCTTTTATTTCTCCTTCAAATACTAATTTAAATAGTTCCTCTCTAGCTACTCTTCTACTCATATTTTTCCTTTCTATCTTTTAAATTTTTTAATCTTCTTTCATCTTTTCCAATATAAATTTTTTGATCTTTTTGGTAATTGTAATATCCCCTAATTTATATCCAATAATACTTAATACAATAATAAACAGTGTTTTTAACATTCCATACTCTACTAGTAAAACTCCTAATACAAATCCTAAAAAACATCCTAGATATTTTTTCCAATTATTTATAAGAGCTACTAATAATCTTTCTAATAATTCTCCTAGCACTGTACCACCTCTACTCTTCAGCACTTGTTCCACTGATATTATCTGACTTCAATGAGATTTTAGAGATTTGTACCTCTACTTTTTCAACTTCTAATCCCATTTTTTCAGATAATCTTTGTTTTATCATTTCTTGTATAGAATTAGTTTTGTCAGCTATATTTCCATCAGTTAGCATATCAAGTTTTATCTTAATAGTAAATTTTCTACCTTTTTTTCCAGTGATAACTTTTATATTATTTATCTCTCTATCTTTAGATAGTAACTCTTTAATAAAGCTAATTACTGAGTTAGCTGATATAGTTACCTTACCATTTTCAGTTTTTATCTCATAATCTCCAGTTTTCTCAAATAGTGAACATAGTTTCAATATAGATAATAAGAAATATGCTACACAAACTACTACTATTACAACATTAGTTTTTATAGAATCCAGTGGATTAAACTTCACTATCACATTAGGCATTACAGTACATACAATACCTGTTATTGATAGAATGAATATTCCTACCCAACCTAGAAAAAAAAGGAATTTATTTATCATAACAATCCCACCTTTAATAAAATTTAGAGGCGTTGTTCAGACGCCTCTTTATATTATAATCACTCTTGTATGTCTTCAACTTCTTCAGTAGTTTCTTCAGATATTATTTTAACATCTTGAACATATACATTTACTTCTACAACTTTTAATCCACTTAATTCAGAAACTGCTTTTAAAACAGCTTTTTGAACTTCATGAGCTACTTCAGAGATTGGATATCCATATTCTACGATTATAAATATTTCGATGCTACACTCTTTTTCTCCTACTTCTACTTTTACCCCATTAGTTGGTCTTTTCTTTCCTAGGATTTTACTTACTTCATCTACCATTCCACCAGCAAGTTTATATACACCTTCTACATCACTTGCAGCTTTAGCAGCTATTGTTTTTACTACGTCATCTGAAATTCTTATATTTCCTAATTCATTCATTGAAAACACCTCCAAGTTTTATGTAACACTATTATATCTAATTTTCTTAAAAAAAACTACTATTTAATTGATTTTTAATTATTTTTTTTAGAAAAATTTTCTTCTATGAAGTTTGTTGAAGTTTTTCCTGCTAAGTATAGCTCATTTTCAAATACTTCTTTGTGGAATGGAATTGTTGTTTCTATTCCCTCAATTATATACTCATCAAGAGCTCTCTTCATCTTAGCTATCGCTTCCTCTCTATTGATCCCAAAGGCTATTAATTTACCTATCATAGAATCATAGTAAGGGCTTATCTCATATCCTTGATATGAGTGTGAATCTACTCTTATACCATTTCCACCAGGAACTATATATTTTTGTAATACTCCTGGAGATGGTAAAAAGTCATTTTCTGGATCTTCAGCATTTATTCTACACTCAATAGCATGTCCATAAAGTACAACATCATCTTGAGTTATATTTAATTTATCTCCTGCTGCAACTTTTATTTGAAGTTTTATAATATCAAGTCCTGTTACCATCTCTGTTACAGTATGTTCAACTTGAACCCTTGTATTCATCTCCATAAAGAAGAAGTCGTTGTTTTTATCAACTAGAAACTCTAATGTTCCTGCTGAGTCATAGTTTATAGCTTTAGCTAATGTTACAGCTGCTTCTCCCATTGCCTTTCTAATATTGTATGGTAGTGAGAATGATGGAGCTTCTTCAATAAGTTTTTGATGTCTTCTTTGAATAGAACAATCTCTCTCTCCAAGATAGATTACATTTCCATATTTATCTCCCATAATTTGTATCTCAATATGTCTTGGATCTTCAACAAATTTTTCTATATATACATCTGGGTTTCCAAAAGCTGATTCTGCCTCATTTTGAGCAGCTACTATATTAGCAGCAAGTTCCTCATCATTTCTGGCAATTCTCATACCCTTTCCTCCACCACCAGCAGTGGCTTTAATCATTACTGGGTATTTTATTCTCTCATTTACCTCTTTTTTAGCTTCTTCTACACTTTTGATTATTCCTGTTCCATTTGTTACTGGTACATTGTTAGCTATTGCAGTTGCTCTAGCTGTTGCCTTATCTCCCATTTTTATAATACACTCTGGTCTAGGTCCAATAAATGCTATATTGTGCATTTCACAGATCTTTCCAAATCTAGCATTTTCAGATAAAAATCCATATCCTGGGTGAATTGCATCTGCTCCTGTAATCTCTGCTGCTGCTATAATATTAGGAATTTTTAAATATGATTCTGTACTTGAAATTCCTCCTATACAAACTGCTTCATCAGCTAACATTACATGTAAACTCTCTTTATCTGCCTCAGAATATACAGCAACTGTTTTTATTCCTAACTCTTTAGCTGCTCTAATTATTCTAACAGCTATCTCCCCTCTGTTCGCTATAAGTATCTTTTTAAACATATCTTTTCCTCCTGGTAATCCAAATATCTTAGAGCATTATATTCTAATTTTTAATAATGGTCTTCCATAATCTACTGGATTGCCATTTTCAATATATATTTCCTCTATTACTCCTGAGAAGTTAGAACAGATAGTTGTATTTACACCTATTGTAGTAATATATCCTATCTCTTGTCCTGATTTTATCTTTTGTCCAACTTCTATTATTGGAGTTCCATCTTTTTTCATATAGAAATATCTTCCAATATGGTCAGATAATACTTCTTTATACTTTATAGTTTCCTTAGTTTCTACAGGTTTTTGATCTCTTTTTATCTCTTTTTTTACTTCAGCAGTTGCTGTTCCTTTTATTGTCACTTTAAAATTTGTATCTTCATATGAAACTTCAGTTAATTTTTGCTCATGTAAAACTTTCATTAACTCTTCTATAGTTTTAATATCAGCCTTCATAGTCCCTCCTCATTTTTATATATTTTACCACTACAATTACTTTATTTCAACAAAATTACATTCTACTACTTTATAGTGATCTTGTCTACCCCTATCAATTCTATTATTTCATCTATAAATAATTTCGAAGGTAACACCTTGTATTTAGTAGATTTTACCTCTTTAGTAGTTTTTGTCTTGATAGCAAAGCTCAATTTTGTATCACCTAGATAGGATAAAATTATCTGTTTTAATCTACTAAATTTTTCTTTATCCTCCTCAGTAATTAAAATATATACAGTAAATCTTTTGCCATAGCATAGTTCATCTAAGAATCTTATATTTTTTACAATAACTTTTTTTGTTTCACTACCTTTGAAATAATCTGTCTGTATACTTCCCTCAATATACACAGCTTTTCCTTCAACAAAAATATGAGCATTTTCTGCATAATCTCTTGAAAATACTACACAACTAATCTTATCATAGTAATCCTCTAGCTCAAATAAGCACATTACCTGTCCTGTTTTCTTAGTCACTACCTTCTTTATATCCCTAATTATTCCATATGTTTTAAAAATACGAGGAGTTTTCTCCTCTTTAATATCTGCTATTTTATTCAATCTATACACATCTATTATATTTCTATAATTATCTAATGGATGAGCACTAAAATAGAAACCTAGATACTCTTTCTCTTTAGCTAATAGCTCCTCTATTGTGTATTCAGCCATCTGTGGCAACATAAATGCTCCTAAAATAGATTTAGCCTCTCCAAAAAGGTTCATCTGCTGAATATCATCCTCTTTCAGTTTTCTATTAGCATAATCTAAAACTTTATCTACCGATTCAAACTTCTGCTTTCTATTTCCTGGTAAACTATCTAAAGCTCCTGCTAGAATAAGAGATTCTAAAGCTTTTTTATTCAATCCATCTTTACGAGTTCTCACTACAAAATCTTCGTAGTTTTTATACTCACCATTTTCATTGTACTCTTGTAAAATTCTATCTGCTACTCCCTCTCCAACATTCTTTATTGCTGCCAATGAAAATACTACCCCATCATTATCAACGATAAACTTTGAACTAGCTTTATTTACATTTGGTAGATATAATTTTACATTGTGTATCTTTGCATCTTCTACATAATAAGCTACATCCTCTATATGATTCATATCTGATGTCATAAGAGCTGCATAATAATACTTCATATAGTGAGTTTTAAAATATGCTGTCCAATAAGCTATCATTGCATAAGCTGCTGAGTGAGACTTATTAAATCCATACCCAGCAAATTTATCAATAAGCTCAAACATCTCCACAGCTTTTTCTTTAGTGTATCCATTTTTTATAGATCTCTCTACAAACTTATCTCTATTCTCTTCCATTATCTGAACATTCTTTTTCCCCATAGCTCTTCTTAAAAGATCTGCCTCTCCAAGGGAGTAATTAGCCATTACATTGGCTATCTTCATGACCTGCTCTTGATATAGAATAACCCCATAAGTCTCTTTTAAAACTGTTTCTAGAGATGGATGAGGATATTTTATCTCTGTAACACCATTTTTTCCATTTATAAAGTCATCTACCATTCCTGATCCCAATGGTCCTGGTCTATACAATGCCAACAAAGCGATAATATCTTCAAATCTATCAGGCTTTAACTTCAATAATATTTTTCTTAATCCTTGAGATTCCATTTGGAATACCCCTGATGTATCTCCTCTTGATAACATATCATAAACTTTTTTAGAATTTAAAGGAATATCAGATAAAACAACCTCTTCTCCTGTTCCATCTTTTATATAATCTATTGTTCTTTGAAGAATTGTAAGGTTACGTAACCCTAAAAAGTCCATTTTTAGAAGTCCTAAATCTTCTAGCTCCTTCATCTGATATTGAGTTGATACAACCTTATTTTTATTATCACTATATAGTGGAACTAGCTCTGTAAGAGGATCTTTTGTTATAACTATACCTGCTGCATGGACAGAGGCATGTCTAACTTTATTTTCTATCTTAGCAGAGATATCTATTACCTTTTGCATCTCACTATCATTTAGATAAATATTTCTAAACTCCTCTACACTATTTAAAGTTTGACTTATTGTAGCATTAAAAGGAACTAATTTAGCTGCACTATCAATCTTACTAAGAGGGGTATCCATCACCCTTCCAACATCTCTTATAGCTGCTCTTGCTTTCATTGTTCCAAATGTAATAATCTGTGCTACTTTATCAGCTCCATACTTTTCTATTACATACTCAATAACTTCCTGTCTTCTTTCTTGACAAATATCTATATCTATATCTGGCATTGATACTCTTTCAGGATTCAAAAATCTTTCAAAAATCAGGTTGTACTCTAATGGATCTAATTCAGTTATTCCCAATGCATAGGCAATTAAACTTCCTGCTGCTGATCCTCTTCCTGGTCCTATTGGTATCCTATTTTTCTTAGCATAGTCAATAAAATCCCATACTACTACAAAGTATCCTGCATACCCCATTTTCTCAATAATAGAAAGTTCATATTCTGCTCTCTCTATTATATTTTTAGTAAGTCCATGAGGGTATCTTCTATCCAGTCCCATGTATACTAATTTTCTTAAAAATCCCTCTATACTCTTAACACAAGTAGGAATTTTATACTCTGGAAACTTAAACTTTCCAAATTCTATGCTGATATTACATCTTTCAGCTATCTCAACTGTATTATTTACTGCCTCTAAAAACTTTGTCCCTAAACCATTTATTATCTGCTCTCTACTTTTCAAGAAAAGTTCATCAGTTTCAATTCTCATTCTCTTTTCATCTGAAACTTTTGCTCCAGTTTGTACACAAATCAAAATATCTTGTAGAGTGTGCTCACCTTCATTGACATAGTGTGTATCATTTGTAGCTACCATTTTTAAGTTGTGTTCTTCTGCTACATCATATAATCTATCATTAAGTTCCTTTTGTCCCTTAACACCATTAGATTGAACTTCAATATAGAAATTATTCTTTCCAAAAATATCTATATATTGATTAACTGCTAAATCTATATTTTCCTTTGATTCATTATCTAAAATTCTTCTTGAGATCTCCCCTTGCATACATGCTGAAAGGGCAATTATTCCATCACTATGCTCTTTTAGAAACTCTTTATCCACTCTTGGTTTATAATAAAATCCTTTTAAATAGCTTTCTGAACTTATTTTTAAAAGATTTTTATAACCTCTGTTATTCTCTGCTAATAAGATTAAGTGAAAGTTTCTTCCCTCTTTTGCTTCCATTGAATTTTCTGCTACATATGCTTCTAAACCAATTATAGGCTTTATTCCCTTTTTCATAGCTTTTTTATAAAATTCAAGCACTCCAAAAAGATTACCATGATCTGTTATAGCCATAGCTTGCATCTTTAAAGCAATAGCTCTATCTAAATAATCGTCTATTTTCCCAACTCCATCAAGGAGGCTATATTCTGTATGTAGATGAAGATGAACAAAATTTTTAATCATAAATTTTTCCTCCTTTTTAGCTTATATTTAACACATTATACCATAATTTTAAAAAAAAAATGTACCAATTTCTTATTAAAATAAGAAATTGGTACATAAAAATTTTATCCTATTTAAAAATCCATTAACTCTTTTTTTAAATATTCAATAGCATTTTCTATATCACGTACTTTTATTGCTTTTAATATAGCATCATGATACTCTCTTTTTATGAGATTTTCTCTCCACTTATCTCTATAAAATTGAACATATGCTCTTTTTAAAATTTCCATAGATTTTTTTAATTGTGTCCAAGCATATTCATTTTGAGAATACGAAAGTAAAGTTAAATGAAATTCAGAATTTCTTTCCCAATGAACCCATGGATCATCTACAGGTTCTTTACACAAAATTGCTAATTCTTGTAATTTTTTTAACTGCTCTTCAGTTATATTCTCATATGTTTCTCTTAGAAATCCACCTTCAATAATAAATCTATAATTTAAAATTTCAATTATATCCTCTTTAGTTAACTGAATAACTTCATATCCATAACGAGGTAAATTACGTATAACTCCTTCATTACATAATGTTGCAAGTGCTTCACGAATTGGTGATTTACTAAACCCAAATTTTTCTACTAATTCTTGTTCATTTATTATTTGCTTTGCTTGATACTCTCCATTTATAATTCCATCAAGAATAGCTTGATACGCAATTACTTTTAAACTGGTATCCGCTTTTTTCATATATTTTCCTCCTTTCTATCTTTATAAAACATCTTTCATCTTAATTGTATCAATTAAAAAATTAAAAGTAAATATTACATATTTAATTTTATTTTATATTTTAATAGCTATATAATATAAAAATATGGGATTAAAATAAATTTAACCCCATATTTATTTATATTTCTGGTTTAACATCTTTCCCAACAGGACAAATATATTTTCCTCCTGTTACATTAACATATTCAATTTTTGCTTCCTTTAAAATTTTAGGATTTTTTAATAATTTTATTGCTGTTAATGCCAAAATCTTTCCTGCAGTAATTAATGCCTTATGCATATATTTAGTTTTTCCTTGAGCTGTTACTTGCCAAGAATGACCTGGAGTTCCATTAGCTAAAGATGCTAAATGTAATTGAGCCGTTGGTACAGAATAAGATACATCTCCTACATCAGTAGAACCAAATCCATAACTATCTATTTTTCTAAACGGAGCAACTTCAGTTATTAAAACCATTTCTCTAAATCTTTCAACATTATCATAGGATTCTGACGCTCTTTTTAAAGCTGCACTTATTTCATTTTGTGATACTGTTTCAAAGAATTTTCTAGCTACTTTTTCATCTTCTTCATCAAATTTTGGAGCTCCTATTTCAAATAAAGCTTCTGTCATAGTTTTGCTTATAACTTCATTTGGAACATAATCACACATTCCAGCTTTAAACTCTATTTCAACTTCTGTTTCAGTCATTAGAGCTGCTCCTTGAGCAACTTTTTTTACTCTTTCTGCAATTTCTAATGCTTGTTTAATTTTAGGTGCACGTACAAAATATTTTAAAGAAGCTTGATCTTGAACTATATTTGGTGCTGGTCCTCCTGTATCTAAGTAAGCATAATGTACTCTCGCTTCAGGTATAATATGTTCACGTAAATAGTTCACTCCCACATTCATTAATTCACAAGCATCTAAAGCACTTCTTCCTAAATGAGGTGCTCCTGCTGCATGGGCTGTTTTCCCTTTAAAATGAAACATCATACATAGATTTGCTAACGAACTTGATCCTTGAACTCTATTAATTCCAGCAGGGTGCCAAGTTATAGCTGCATCTACATCAGAGAAGAATCCATCTCTTGCTAAAAACATTTTACCCCAACCTGCTTCTTCTGCAGGGCAACCAAAATATTTAATTGTTCCAGATAGATTATTTTCTTTCATATAGTCTTTAACTGCAACTGCCGCAGATAAACTACCACTTCCAATTGCATTATGACCACACCCATGTCCTGGTGCACCTTGAATAATCTCTTCTTTTTTATCTAAAAACGCTTTTTGATTCAATCCTGGTAAAGCGTCAAACTCTCCTAAAATTGCTATTACTGGTTTACCTGATCCATAGCTTCCTATGAAAGCTGTTGGTATATCATCTACATTTTCTAAAACCTCAAATTCTTCTTTCTTTAAAATCTCTTTTAAAGTTTCAGCTGCTATTGTTTCATGAAAATATAGTTCAGGATTATCCCAAATTTTATCACTAGCCTCTATGAATATATTTTCTTTCTTTTCTATTAGTCTTTCTATATATTCTTTATCTGTCATAGCCTTCTCTCCTATTTTAGATTGCTAAAAAGTTCAATTTTCCTTCTTCAACTAGTGCTTCTTTCTTTTCTGCACCAAATTTTTCTTCGTATTCTTTAAGAGATTTTTCTATTATTTTATTTGCTTCTGCTACTCCAAAATCCATAAAATATTGTCTGCTCATTGCTGATAATACATGTGCTGTATGATATAAGAAATCTTTTAATACGTAGTAAGCTTTTGAAGATTTAACTTCTCTCATTTTCTTTAAATCTTCCATATCATTGAATTTAGCTCCTACCCAATGAAATGCACAACATTCTCCTCCATGAGATAAAATGCTATCTATTTCTAATTCATTATTTGGATTAAATCCTTTTACAAGATTTTTATCAATCCAAGTACAGTAAATCTTTCCATATTCCATTAGATCATGTTTTTTCCAAGCATCACACCAACCACACACTAAGCTATTTGTCCTATACTCAGGAGAAATTGATTTTATTTCAGCTTTACTTACTTTTTTATAATCAATCCATTCTCCATAGATCATATAGTTATTAGGAGTAAGTTCTTGACCATCAGCAAGTGCTCTCATTGCCATTCTTATTCCTCTTTCTTTAGCGTATAAAATTGTTCCATTTTTAGAAGACTCTTTTCCTGCTTCTCCAAATATTTCTATTGCATTTTTCACTAATAAACCATATAGCACTGCATGATCTTCAATATAAAATTTTTCTGCTACTTTTTCTCTCATTATCATAATTCCCTCCTTAAATTCCTAAAATAATTTCTTTACTTTTTTCTGTATTCTGGGTGTTCTCTTAAAAACATTGCTTTTGATAAAAACATACAAACAAATACACAGATCATCAATGGTGCATATCCTCCGCCTAATGGAAGAAATTTAAACATTCCCATTTTTTTTAAGAAAAATGTTATAAATGCTAATGGAATACCAATAGATGCTACTTTTGGATTTAATACAACTCTTTGCATTGCTAAAGCTCCAAATAATGAAGGAAGTAAGTATCTTAATGATGTTATAACTGGAGTAGGTAGAATTTGTAGCATAAAGTTTCCTACTATAGCTACAATTGTCATTACTGTTAAACTAATTAAAATTGAAATAGATATTCCAATAGCTGATATTATAGTTCCTTCAGGTGTTCCTGCTTTAACTTCTGCTGCATCCATAGCTTGTAAAGCTGCTGGTCCTCTGATTTCTTTACTGTTTCCTGAAACATAAGTCATATACATCCCAGGTACTCCTAAAATTGGGAATAATGTAATCGGATCTACAAAATACCAAGCACTATATGCTGAAACCATTCCTATTATTCCTGTTATTATTGCTCCAACATCAGGACGTGCATTAAAGAATAAAAATAATGCTAATGCTGGAAGATAAACTACTAATATAGCTATTATACATGAAAATTTTCCCCATTTAATAACAAAAGGCATATATTCTTTTTCAAATATTTCTTCTTTTCCTAAAATATTCATATTTTTCCTCCTTTCTATAACATAGATGCTATAGTTGCACTAATCATTCCACTTATCATACATAAAGAAGTTCCCCAATCTTTTATCCATTGTTTATTTGCCTTTTTATTATAATAAGTTAAAATCATCATTAACCCACCAGAAACTATAATAGCCCAAATATTTGGTCCTATAGGAAATACCCTATCTACTGTTAAAGAAGAATAACAACCTATAATTGCCCCTGCTCCTAATGCAGGAATTAAGGCTTTATTTCCTCCAGCCATTACCATATTAACTTTATCCATTTTATTAGCAAAGAATAAAACGAATAATATCCAAGCCAGACAACCTGTTGTCATAACAACTGCTGCTGCACAGAGAAAATCTGCATTCATTTGTGCACTTCCCATTTCAATTCCCATAGCGTCAGCCGCCATTTGCGCTCCTGTTAATTCATAAGAAACACTCCCTATAAAGTCAACTCTTAGCCAGGCCAATGGTGCTCCCACATTTAACATCAATGAAAGCATTGTTGTTATCATAACAAAACATGGTCCTATTGATGCAATGCTAGCACTTTTTGTAGCATGTTTAATTTTTATATCTTCTATCCCCATTTTTAATGCTGCACTTCTACTTTTTTTATAATAAACTACTGCTTGTATTATTACCCAAATAATTGGAATTGCGCAAGCTACCCACATTATTGGGCTATTAGCCATTTTCATATATTCTTCATTCATATAATCCCACTCCTTATATTTTTTATTTTATCATTCCTAGAAAATAAATAAAATTTTTATTTTACACCTCCTTCTTTAATATTTTATCTTCAGGAATTATTTTTATATATATTAATATTGAAATTAATGACAAAACTACAAACGCCTTATAAATAATTCCATAATCATGAAATTTATCATATATCATGGAAGCTAAAATCATTCCCAATCCCAATGATAAATTTCCAATTGCATTATAGATACTATTTATTTTTATAAACTCTTTTTCTTTGAATAACTTTTCAGTAACAAAAGGATATGCTATACTTCCAAAAGAGTATCCTAAACCCAAAGTTACTATATAAATATATTCATTTCTATTTCCTTTTATAAAAATTATACTTATTATTGCTATTACTGCATTTAAAGAACTAAATACTGTTGATTTTTTTACACTGAACATATCATATATTTTTCCTAAAATAACTTTTCCTATTGCTAATGAAAACATTCCAAGAGAAAAAATTAATGATATCTTAGATTCTGAATAGTTTAAATCATTTAAATATGAAGCTAAAGTTTGATGTACTGTTGAAATTGAAGAATAAGTTATCATTGAAGCTATTCCAAATAACCAAAACTTTCTCTCTCTTAAATAACTTTGAGATTTTCTTAACTTTCTTTTAACTTTATCTTCTTTTAAACTATAAATACTAATTTTCTTTTTTATTAAAGGGTATAAAATTAATAGATGAATTAATAAAAGTAGTAAATAACATTTTTTCCACCCTACTATCGGAATTAAGTTAATAAATATTGGTCCAAATATCATTCCACCTATTCCACTTCCACTTAAAACTATTCCTAGAACAACTCCATAATTTTTTAAAAAATTATTTTTTATTAAGATAGAAATAGGCACTGTTGTCATTCCTCCAACCCCTATTCCTATAAAGAAAGCACAAAAATATAAAATTATTAGTTCTTTAGATAAAATTATAATTAAAAGATTTAATGAAATTAATAAACAACTATATTCCATAACTTTTTTTATATCTATTCTTTTTTGTATTTTTTCTAAAAAAATTTGTAAAAATATTTGTCCAATGATATACAAAAAATAAATAATTGATATTTTAAAACAACTACATTTTAAAGTTATAGATATTGGCTTAATAAAAATTCCATTACAGTTTATCAAAGCTCCCATTGTAATGAACATACATAAAAAACCTATTACTAATATTCCTTTTTGTTCTTTTGAATATTGTGAGAATTCTATTTTCATCTCAATCACCTTTGATAATATCACTAATCATATTAGTAATATACTATTCTTTTTTTTTAAAGTCAATACTTTTTTTAAGTTTTTTGTATAAAAAAAAGACAGATAGAAAAAATTCTTTCTGCCTTTTTATATTAATAATATTCTTATTTATCAAATTTTATTTTTGCCTCTTCTACAATTTTATCTAAGAACTCATCTAATTTCATAGATTCTTGTTGTTGAGATCCAAATCTTCTTATATTAACTTCTCTATTTTCAACTTCATTTTTACCAATGATAATTTGTACTGGAACTTTATATTTTCCATTAGCTTCTCTTATTTTGTATCCAATAGATTCTGCTCTATCATCTAATTCTACTCTTATTCCTCTTTGTTGTAGAGCATTGAAGATCTCTTGAGCATAAGGAACAACTTCATCATTGATAGTTAAAAGTTTTACTTGAGTAGGTGCTAACCATAGAGGGAAGGCTCCTGCATAGTGTTCAATAAGGATACCTATAAATCTTTCAATTGATCCATAAACAACTCTATGTAGCATTACTGGTCTATGTTTTTCTCCATCTTCACCTATGTAAGTAATATCAAATCTTTCTGGTAAGTTGAAATCTAGTTGAATAGTTCCACATTGCCAAGTTCTTCCAATAGCATCTTTAATTTTAAAATCTAATTTAGGTCCATAGAATGCCCCATCTCCAGGGTTTAATTTATATGGTTTACCAATTTTTTCAAGAGCTCCAGCTAGTGCAGCTTCTGCTTTTTCCCAAATTTCATCTGATCCAATAGCTTTTTCTGGTTTTGTTGAAAGCTCAATATGATATTCAAATCCAAATAGTTTGCTATAGAATTTATCTATTAATTGTACTACTCCAATAATTTCAGATTCAATTTGATCTGGAGTCATAAAGATATGAGCATCATCTTGAGTAAATGATCTTACTCTCATAAGTCCATGAAGTGCTCCTGAAAACTCATGTCTATGAACAGTTCCTAATTCTCCACATCTAATTGGGAAATCTTTATATGAGTGTAGTTGAGATTTATAAGTAATTATTCCTCCTGGGCAGTTCATAGGTTTAATAGCAAATTCAGTTTCATCTATTGTTGAAGTATACATATTTTCTCTGTAGTTAAACCAGTGTCCTGAAGTTTCCCAAAGCTCCTTATTTAGCATAATAGGAGTCATTATTTCTTGATATCCAGCAAGTGTATGCTCTCTTCTCCATAGATCAATAAGAGTATTTCTTATTGCCATTCCTTTTGGAAGGAATATAGGGAATCCAGGTCCATATTCACTTACAAAGAATAGATCAAGTTCTCTTCCAAGTTTTCTATGGTCTCTTCTTTCAGCTTCTTCTAATAGATGTAAATAATCTTTTAATCTCTTATCATCAGAAAATGCAAATCCATAGATTCTTTGAAGCATCTTATTTTTAGAGTCTCCTCTCCAATATGCTCCAGCTACTGATTTTAATTTAAATGCTTTTATGTAAGATGTAGAAGGTACATGAGGTCCTCTACAAAGATCCATAAATTCACCTTGTTTATAGAAAGAAAGCATCTCTCCTTGAGCAATCTCTTTTATTATTTCAACTTTGTAAATCTCTCCAAGTTTTTCAAAATGCTCAATAGCTTCCTCTCTGCTCATCATTATTCTTTCAATTTTTTCATTTTCTTTTACTATTTTTTTCATTTCAGCTTCAATTTTAGCTAAATCTTCTTCAGTAAATTGTACTTCTGGATCAAAGTCATAGTAGAATCCATTTTCTATAGCTGGTCCTATTGCAACTTTTGTTCCTGGGAATAATCTAATTACTGCTTGTGCCATAAGGTGAGCAGCTGAATGTCTTATAACTTCTTCTCCCTCTTCAGAATCAGCAGTTACAAACTCTACCTTTGCATCTCTATCAAGAACAGTTGACATATCCATCTCTATTCCATCAACTTTAGCAGCTACTGATTTTTTTGCTAAAGAGTTACTAATACTTTTAGCAATTTCAAACATATTTACTGCACTTTCAAACTCTTTTATCTCTCCACTAGGTAATTCTATTTTCATATTTTCCTCCTCTAATTTATATAAATTAATCTATTACATCTTCTGGTTTTAATCCATCAAATAGGTAAGTATCTGGAGTTGTTCTCTTATCTGCTCCAGTAGTAGCTCCAAGACCAAATATTGGTTTATCAGGGAAAGCAAGTAATGTAAATTGTAGTGCAGCTCTCCATTCATAATCTCTTGTTCCTAGATCATACTCTTGTTCATAAGCTAATGCCCATTGATAATATCCAAATTCTCTTCCTATTTCAATTCCTAATCCATCTAAAGATTTTTTATTTCTATTTTCTGCAGATTTATCATTGTAGTTTTCATAGAATTTAGCATATGTTCTAATATTCCATCCTTGACTTGGTTTTCCTATTTTAGCCATTAGACTTACTTTATGTTCTCTATCAACTTTATTCCATTTATCTTTATTCCATCCTGCATTGTCATCTATCTCATAACCAATACCATATCTATTTTGTGAATAGAATATCTTTGCATTTACCTCTTCTAATGAATCCCATAAATCTCCAGTTTTATCATATCTTGCTTCATTTCTTTGAGCCATTAGGTAAACTTTAAAGTTACGTTTATAATCTCCTAAAGAATTAAATCTATCATACATTATACTATTTAAGTTGAAGTTTACACTATTTCTTTCTCTATCTCTTAAAATATCTCTTACTCTATAAAGTTCAGCTTGAGAAAGTGTATTTGAATCTTTATCAAACTCAAGTTCTGCATAATTTTTTAACTCTTCATCTGTAAATCTCTTATCTCTATATTCATAAGTTAATGATAATACATCAGAGTTTCCTATATTTCTCATCTCTCCATCAATATTACGTTTAGCTCCATCTTCCTTATGTTTATAGTCTTCATAAGTTACAGCATAGTAGTTTTCTACATCTCCACCATCTAAGAAAGATACCTTATAAATTTTATTATCTACATCTAATTCTCTCATATTAAGAGTATAGTTATCTCTAACATCTGTACCTTGGCTAAAGCTAATTCCTAATTGATTATCGTCAAAACTATAATTATATCCATAAGTATTAGCTCTAATTTTCTCTTTAGCATTATTTAAAAATTTATCTTCATTTTTTATATCCCAAATCTTAGAATCTATACCTTGAGTTTCATATGAAAACTTATGATTATCATATGTATATGATCCACCATAATTAATAAATGTTAAATCATTATAGTTATGATCCCTCATATTTTCATTTGTATATCTTCTATCTTGTCCGTAGTTTAATGTTAAAGATTGTTTATCATCAATTTTAAATGTTAAATCATTTTTAAATAGTTGTCCATTTAGATTATCTGTATTAGCTGGATTTTCAGCTCTCTTATACTCTACATTATATACAGTTTCTGTATTTCCAACTGTTGTAGTTACTGTGTCCTTAACTTCATAGATATTATCTTTATTTTTTAATCTAATCTCTTTTGAACTTACTTTTTTATTTCTATCTTTATCAACTGTATCTCCAAAGTTTATATCTCCAGAGTCATAATCATATCTTTGATAGAAAAGTTTAAGATCATTGTTCATAGCAAAATCAATTTTTCTATTCTTATCTTCTCTATTATCAAAAAGATCTACTATATGATTTAATTTCAATTGAGTTCTTAAAGTTGAATCCTCTCCAGTAGCATAATTTTTACCATAAGGATTATATCCCTTATCATATTTATCATATCTAATTCCACCAAATAGAGCTAACTCTCCATAGTTTCCTAAAGATATCTCATTTTGCTCTGCACTTACTTCATAGAACTTCGATTCATTTACATATTTTCTATATGAACCATCTTTAAAATCGCTTATGTAATATATACCATCTCTATCCCAAAACTCCTCTTTTGTCTCTCCAGATGCAAAAGTGAATTTAGTTGTATCATCATAGAAATCTACATATCCTCTAACTTCTCTAAAATCATGGTATATAATATTTTCAAATCTATTATACTCTTTACTTCTTTCATTATTTTTTACAACATTTTCTCTTAATGGATCTTTAGTTAAATCAAGTTTTCTAGTATACTCATTTATATTTAAACCAGCTTTTACTCTATAATCTCCATATAGATCATAATCTCCAAAAGAGATTCTCAAATCTTTACTATCATATTGACTATACTCTCTTATCATACTTGGATTATAGTTATAATAAAGATCTCCACCTAAAAGAGTATTAAATTTCAATAGAGAATCTAGTTTAGGATCTCTTTCCCAAAGTCCTAATTTTCTAAATCTGTCTCCATTTTTCTCATCATAGCTAAATCCTATGTTATTCTCTTTTTCAAAGAACTCAAAACCAAAATCCTCAGCTCTTGATTGAGTATCATTTAAAGTAGATCCTGGATCCATATCATATAAGTAGTTATAATATCCACCAATTTTATATTTTACATTATCCTTATACAATGATACTTGTGAGAATAGATCATTATCTATATTGCTTCCATAATCAATGTCATCTATATCATCATATACCATCCAAGCATAAGCCTCTTTGTCATCAGTTAATTTTAATCTAGTCTTTAAAGTGATATCTTTATTTTCTCCAAGCTCTTTTAAATCAGAATTCATTGAGAAGAACATCATATTAGAATCTAATTTAGGTCTTTTTACACCATTGTTATGGAAGAAACTATTTCCCTCATAATCAGTGATAATATCATCTAATTTAGGAACCATATTATATGTTGCACTAATAGTGTTAAAGTATAACTTTCCCTTTTCTCCATTATACTCGTGGGTATAATTTACTCTATATCTTTTATTTTTCTCTTCATACTCTACATCTGATTTTTTATCTTCTGATTTATCTGTTTTTGACCATACTAAAGCATCATCAATATCAAGTTTAGCAGTTCCAAATTTATCAGTAGTATACCAGTTTTCCCATCTACCTATTAAAAGTCCCATTTGATCAGCAAATTTTGGAGCAAATCCACCTCTAAATTTACTATCTTTATCTCCATACAAAACTCCCCATGAAGTTTGCCAACCATAGTAATCTTTTGTTCCCCACTCTGGGAATAGTGGAACTTTAGAACCCTCTCTTATATTTAATCTATACCATGGAAGTGAGAATGGAAAAATATCACTACTTCCCATATAGAAGTCACTTCCTTTTAAAGTCAGTTGCTTATCAGGTTCAACGATTATCTCTTTAGATAAGAAATGATACCCTGCTTTATCAGGATCTCCACTTTCTGCTACATTGTAATCAGTAGTTATCCAACCATTATTTATAAAAAGTTTTCCATTATTATAATCAAAAACTTTTCCTCCAAAATAGATCTTATCATTTGGAGCTTCTCCACCTGTAACTTTTCCAATCTCTAGATATCCAAAGTTATCATAAAAAACTCCTTGATTTCCATCAAGAGAGACATCTCCCTCTTTTGATTCTATCTTTAAAACTCCAGTAGGTTGCTCTACTTGAGCTATTAAATTATCTTTTAAATAAACTCTATTTTCATCCTTATCTCTTCTTAAATTAAATACTTTTAATTTTAAGTTTCCATACTTTAAATTAACACCATTTTGAGAAGTAATAGTATCAGTAAGAAGATCTAACTCAACTTCGTCAGCTCCTCCTATTATTCTATCATCTTTATTTTGATCTACTTCCCCCATAGGAACCGTGGTTATTCCAAATGTAACTAAAGAAACTATAATAAAAGATGCTACTAATAATAATTTTCTCCTCATCTACAATCCTTCTCCTTAAATAATCAGTGTGAACCTCTCCCACTTAAAATTACTTCGTAATTTTTGAAGTGGGAGCTTCTTC
>OGXE01001329.1_pt1 | contig 21328 bp, 18 predicted proteins | sample 1576181 | NCBI WGS metagenome assembly OGXE01 (sample SAMEA3541478, study PRJEB24748) | human gut metagenome | biome: human gut; feature: human-associated habitat; material: faeces | place: China | collected 2012 | reverse complement strand
CAGCCGCCGGAGCGGTGCTTAAGCCGTAAGGCGGGAATTATGCGGTGTTGCCTTAATGGTTTGCTACCAGTATACCGCAGACGGTGCGCGGTGTAAAGTGCGCGTTTCTCTGGCCGCAGGGGTGCGGATGTGGTATAATGGAAGAAAAAGTTCAGGAGGCCCTTCATGACTCCGCGTGAAGCGTTAAAACGATATTTCGGCTACGACTCCTTCCGCCCCGGGCAGGAGGAGATCGTCAGCGCCCTTCTGGCCGGGCGGGACGCGCTGGCCATCATGCCAACCGGCGCGGGCAAGTCGCTCTGCTATCAGGTCCCTGCCCTGCTGCTGCCGGGGCTGACGCTCGTCATCTCGCCGCTGATCTCGCTGATGCAGGACCAGGTCAAGGGGCTGAACGTAGCGGGCATCCATGCGGCGTTTATCAACTCGTCGCTGACCGAGACACAGATCGCCCGTGCGCTGGATCTGGCCGCTGAGGGCAGCTACAAGCTCGTCTACGTCGCGCCCGAGCGCCTGGAAAGCCCGGTGTTCCGCAGCTTTGCCGCGGGGGCGGACATCTCGATGGTCACGGTGGATGAGGCGCACTGCATCAGCCAGTGGGGACAGGATTTCCGCCCGAGCTACTTAAAGATCCTCGACTTCATCGACAGTCTGCCCCGCCGCCCCATCGTGTCGGCGTTCACGGCCACGGCCACGCGGGAGGTCAAGGACGACATTGTCTGCACGCTGCGGCTCCACAACCCGAAGGTGCTTGTGACCGGCTTTGACCGGCCCAACCTCTACTTTCAGGTCGAGCGCACCCGCCGCAAGGACGATTTTGTCATCCAATATCTGCGCGGCCACCCCGGCGAGAGCGGCATCATCTACTGCGCCACCCGCAAGAATGTGGACAAGCTGCAGGAGCTTCTGACCGAATACGGCTTTGCGGCCACAAAGTACCACGCGGGCCTGCCCGCCGAAGCACGCCGCAAAAATCAGAATGACTTCATCTACGACACCGCGCCGGTCATTGTGGCGACGAACGCCTTTGGCATGGGCATTGACAAGTCCAACGTGCGGTTCGTGCTGCACTACAACATGCCCCAGAGCATGGAGAATTATTACCAGGAGGCGGGCCGTGCCGGGCGTGACGGGCTGCCGTCGCAGTGCGTGCTGCTTTTTTCGGCGCAGGACGTCATCATCAACAAATTCCTGCTGGACAAAAAGGATTTTGCCGAGATGGACGACGAGGAGGCCGACCTTTTGCGCCAGCGCGATCTGCAGCGCCTGCAGACGATGGAGCGCTACTGCCAGACGACGGAGTGCCTGCGCAACTACATTCTGGCCTATTTCGGCGAGCATCCCACCGCGCCGTGCGGCAACTGCGGCAGCTGCAACAACGATTTTGACGAGGTCGATATGACCGACGCCGCCAAGTGGATGATCAACTGCGTGGCCGAGCTGCACGGGCGGTACGGCAAAGCGATTTTGTTCGGCACTTTACAAGGCGCGAACCGTGCGCGTCTGCGGGAGCTGGGAGCCGAGCACTTCAAGAGCTACGGCCGGATGAAGGACACCCCGCGCGAGACGCTGGAACGCCTGCTGGCCCAGCTGCTGGAGGATGGATATTTGGTGCAGAGCGACGACCAGTACGCCGTGCTGCACATCGGGGATATTGCCCCGCTGAAGGCCGGCGGGCAGGTGCTGGTCAAGCTGCCGCCGCAGCGTGAGCCGGAGCAGGCCCGCGCACCGAAGCCGAAGCGCCGCAGCCCGATGGACGCGCTGACGAGCGCCGGACTGGAGCTGTTCAACCAACTGCGCCAGCTGCGGTTCGATACCGCCCGGCGCGAGGGACTGCCGCCCTACGTCGTGTTCGGTGACAAGTCGCTGGTGGATATGTGCCTGCGCGCGCCGCGCCGCGCGGAGGATATGCTGGGCATCTACGGCATGGGTGAGCGCAAGTATGAAAAGTACGGTTCCGCGTTCTTTGCGGTCATTGACGCCTACCGCGCCGACCACCCCGACGCCGTTTTGAGCCTGGACCCGCCCGCACCGGAGCCGGAAAAGCCGCTGCCGTCCGAGAAGAAGAAAAAGCCGCCGAAGGCCGAGCGCCCCGCGTTTTACCTGACGGCGGAGGACGCGCGCAGCTTCAACTATCAGGACAGCTATACCGGCGCGGAGCTGAAGGCCGCGCTGATCGAGGCCGCCGGTGACCCGGATGTGAAGGCACCGACCATCAAGGAGATCGACGAGTGGCTGCTGGCGCAGCGGCTCATCGGCATGGAGCGTCTGCCGACGAAGGGCTTTTACTACGTGCCGACCCCTGCCGGTGTGGACGCCGGTCTGCGCAGTGAGGACAAGGTCAGCGCCCGCGGCACGCCGTATTCAGTGCTGCTGTTTACGCCGGAGGCGCAGCGGATGGTGGTGGAGCACTTTGTAAAACCGGACTAACCACAAACCGGCAGGTCCCTGCTTTCGCACACGGCCACGGCGGCATGTGGGCATGCCGCCCTACGTTCCACTTTCCCCGTTATACGTAGGGCGGGGTGCCCACACCCCGCCGCCAGTTCGCGGCATCTGCCGCTAATGAGTTTACACGCTCTTTTCGTCAACCTGCCCGTTCTTTCGTCAATTCTTTGTCATATTCGTCGATTGCGGATTTTTTGACACGGTGTTAAAATGTTAGCAGAGGCCGTATACCAATTCATAAGGAGCGCCCCATGGACAACGTGAAAATTCTCGAGGTCAAGCAGAGCATCTTTGCCTCCAACGACGAACAGGCCGCCGCGCTGCGGGCCGAGCTGAAGCAGGAAAAAATTTTTCTGCTGAATTTAATGAGCGCGCCGGGGTCCGGCAAAACCACGACACTGCGCCGCACGATTGCTGCGCTGCAAAATGAGCTGCGCATCGGCGTGATGGAGGCCGACATCGACTCCGACGTGGACGCCCGCGCCATTGCCGAGACCGGCGCCAAGGCCATTCAGCTGCACACCGGCGGCATGTGCCATCTGGACGCCGAGATGACCCGGCAGGGACTGGCCGGGCTGGGCACCGAGGGTCTCGATTTGGTGATTCTGGAAAACGTCGGCAACCTTGTCTGCCCTGCCGAGTTCGACACCGGCGCGGTGAAGAACGCCATGATTTTGTCGGTTCCCGAGGGTCACGACAAGCCGCTGAAATATCCGCTGATGTTCCAGGTCTGCGACGTCGTTCTTGTCAACAAGATCGACGTGCTGCCGTATTTTGACTTTGACATGGACAAATGCCGCGAGTATGTGGCCCTGCGCAACCCGAACGCAAGGGTCATTCCGATCTGCGCCCGGACGGGCGAGGGCATTGACGAATGGGCCGATTGGCTAAAAGAGCAGGTCAGGGCGTGGCAACGCTAAAGGCTTCCCCCGCGGGGGAAGCTGTCACCGAAGGTGACTGATGAGGGCAGACCTACCGGCAGCAACCCGTTCACGGGCAGCAATGGCACACCTTCCCCTCATCCGGCCCTGCGGGGCCACCTTCAGTCTTCGCGCTAAGAGCCGCCTGCGCTCCGACACGCGCCTGCGGGCGCAGCCCCAAAGGGGAAGGCGCAAAAAATAAAACGGAGCAACGTCACAAAAAAAGGAGCACACCATGAGCAAACCCACTGCGTTCCCGCTGGATGAGAGCAGGCTGCCCTTCGAGATTCCGAGGGACGAGCCGTACCGCGAGAAAATTGCCAGGCTGGGCCAGATGATCACGGACCGCATCCCGGCCAAAAAGGGCATTCTGACGAAGGATGACCCCGAATACTGGGGCCTGGCGTCCATCGTGACCGACGAGATGGCGGACGTTGCCTTAAAAATGAAGGTCCGCAAGCCCATGACCCTGCCCGAGCTGATCAAGGCCACGGGCAAGCCAGCCGGGGAGCTGGAGCCGCTTTTGCAGCAGATGGCCGTCGTCGGTCTGCTGGAGTACAACTGGGAGAATCCCCGCCGCGAAAAGCAGTACATCCTGCCGATGTTCGTGCCCGGCAGCGCAGAGTTCTTCAACATGAACAAGCAGCAGATCGCCGACCACCCCGAGGTGACAGCCTTCTTTGAGCGGATGACGTTTCTGCCGCTGGAGCACATCACCGCCATGGTGCCCCCGGGCGGCGCAGGCATCGGTATGCACGTCATCCCGGTTGAAAAAGCCATCGAGACCGAGAACCGGTCCGCCGACATTGAGCACATCTCTCACTGGCTGAAAAAGTACGACGGCAAGTATGCCGCCGGTCCGTGCAGCTGCCGTATGTCCCGCGCCGCCATGGGCGAGGGCTGCGGCGACGACCCCGACGACTGGTGCATCGGCGTGGGCGATATGGCCGACTACCTCGTCGAGACCAACAAGGGGCATTACGTGACCTACGATGAGGTCATGCAGATCCTGCAGAAGGCCGAGGACAACGGCTTTGTGCACCAGATCACGAACATCGACGGCGAGAACAAGATTTTTGCCATCTGCAACTGCAACGTCAACGTCTGCAATGCGCTGCGCACAAGCCAGCTGTTCAACACGCCGAACATGAGCCGCTCGGCCTACGTGGCGCGTGTCGAGCCGGAGAACTGCGTGGCCTGCGGGCGCTGTGTGGAGTACTGCCCCGCGGGCGCGGTCAAGCTGGGCCAGAAGCTCTGCACGAAGGACGGCCCCATCACCTACCCGAAGCAGGAGCTGCCCGACGCCGTGAAGTGGGGCCCCGACAAGTGGGCCATCGACTACCGCGACAAGAACCGCATCAACTGCTATGACACCGGCACCGCCCCCTGCAAGACGGCCTGCCCCGCGCACATTGCCGTGCAGGGCTACCTGAAAATGGCCGCGCAGGGCCGCTACCGCGACGCGCTGGCGCTGATTAAAAAGGAGAACCCCTTCCCCGCCGTCTGCGGGCGCGTCTGCAACCGCCGGTGCGAGGACGCCTGCACCCGCGGCACCGTGGATCAGGCCGTTGCCATCGACGCCGTCAAGAAGTTCATTGCCGAGCAGGACCTGAACGCCGCGCACCGCTACGTGCCCGACGTTGTCCAGCCGTCGCTGCAGGGCCCGTGGCCGCAGAAGATCGCCATCATCGGCGGCGGCCCCGCGGGTCTGTCCTGCGCCTATTTTCTGGCAGTGCAGGGCTACAAGCCCACCGTATTTGAGAAAAACGAGCGTCCCGGCGGCATGCTGCGCTACGGAATTCCTTCGTTCAAGCTCGAGAAAAACGTCATTGACGCCGAAATCGACATTCTGCGGGAGCTGGGCGTTGACATCCGCTGCGGTGTCGAGGTCGGCAAAGACGTCACGCTGGCCGAGCTGCGCCGACAGGGCTACCGGGCGTTCTATATCGCCATCGGCTGCCAGGGCGGGCGCCGGGCCGGTGTGCCCGGCGAGGACGCCGCGGGTATCGAGACCGCCGTCCACCTGCTGCGCACCGTCGGCGGTGACGAGAGCCGCAAAATGACCGGAAAGACCGTCGTCATCGGCGGCGGCAATGTTGCCATTGACGCGGCGCGTGTGTCTCTGCGCTGCGGTTCCGACGGCGTGACGATGGTCTGTCTGGAGCCGCGGGACAAGATGCCGGCCTCGCCGGAGGAAATTGCCGAGGCCGAGGAGGAGGGCACCAAAATCACCTGCGGCTACGGCCCGAAGGAGTTCCTCTCCGAAAACGGTCATGTGACCGCCGTTGTGCTGAAAAAGTGCACCGGCCTTTACAACGCGGAGGGTCGTTTTGCGCCCACCTACGATGAAAACGATACCATCACCCTGCCGTGCGACAACGTTGTTTTAAGCATCGGCCAGTGCATCGAGTGGGGCGATTTGCTCAACGGCGAGGCCGTGCAGCTGGGCCGCGGCCAGGGCGCTGTGGCCGACGCGCTGACCTACCAGACCGCCCAGCCGGACATTTTCGTCGGCGGCGACGTCTGCACCGGGCCGCGGTTTGCCATTGACGCGATTGCTGCGGGCAAGCAGGGGGCAATTTCCATCCACCGCTTTGTGCAGCCCAACACAAGCCTGACGATTGGCCGCAACCGCCGCGACTTCCACGAGCTGGACAAGTCGAATCTGGCGCTGGGCGAGTATGACCGCGCACCGCGCCAGTCCGCCGCGCTGGATGCGGGCATTGACGCGCACCGCTCCTTCCGCGACGCGCACCTGACGCTGACCGAGGATCAGGTCAAAATCGAGACAGCGCGCTGTCTGGGCTGCGGTGCCAGCGTTGTGGACCCGAACAAGTGCATTGGCTGCGGCGTCTGCACGACAAAGTGCGAGTTTGATGCCATCCGCCTGCACCGCGACCTGCCCGAGTGCAGCAAGATGGTCAGGAGCGAGGACAAGTTCAAGGCCATTCTGCCCTACATGGCGAAGCGCGAGATCAAGATCCGCTTTGCCAAAAAGGAGAAGTAATGCACGAGCTTGGCATTGTATTCCACATCATCCGCACGGTGGAGGACGTGGCCCGGCAGAACGACGTGACGCGCATCCGGCGCGTGACGCTGCAGCTGGGCGAGGTCTCCGGCGTGGTGGAGAGCTATCTGCAGGACTGCTGGAAGTGGGCGGCGGCGAAATCGGAGCTTTTGCCCGGCGCGGTGCTGACCGTGGAGACCATCCCCGCCGTGACCGTGTGCGAGGACTGCGGCCAACAGTACCCCACCGTCCAGTTTGGCCGCACCTGCCCCCACTGCCAGAGCCCGCGCACCCACCTTTTGCAGGGCCATGAGATGTTGATCAAAGAAATCGAGGCCGTGGAGACAGGCCCCACCGCCCCGGAGAGAGCGTGAAGCCGCATGAAATACAAAATTTTCCGCATTGAGGAACAGATGTACGGCTGCGAGGAGCCGCCCGCCGACCAGCCGATTCTGGTTGACGTAGTGCTGGAAGGTGCTGACGGCACGCGGCGCATACTCCCCTACCCCGACGAAGCGCTGCGCCGCGGCGGAATGGAGGAAGGCGACAGCGTCGAATTGACCGACGGCATCCTTCACAAGGTATAATTTCCCCAAAAACAAAAGGGGCTGTTGCGTGTGCAGCAGCCCCTTCTATGTTTTTCACAAAGATTATTCTTCCGTAGAAATATCGCGGCCAAAGTATTTTTCGCTCAATGCCTTCAGCGTACCGTCGGCGCGCAGCTCGTCAATGGCGGCATCAATGGCCGTGCGCAGGGCGGCAGTCTCGTCGCCCTTGCGCATCGGGATGGCGATCTGGTTCGCATCGTCGGTCAGCACGGCGATCTTCACATTCGCGTCGGGGTGCTCCTTCGTGTAATCGTAGAAGGTCATCTCGGCGTTCAGCGTCGCGTCGATGCGCCCGCTCAGCAGCAGCTCAAACGTCTGGTTCAGGTCGTCAACGCCCGTCACCGTCGCGCCGTACTGCTCGGCCAGCTCGGCGTAGGTGCTGGAGATCGTGTTTGCGGTCTTTTTGCCCTTCAGGTCCTCCAGCGTGTTGATGCTGTCATCGTCGGCCTTGGTGATGACGGCGGTGCGGTTGAAGGCGTAGGGCGTCGAGAAGTCGTATTTTTCGGCGCGTTCGGGGGTGATGTCCACGCCGTTGACCATGATGTCATAGCGGCCCGCGTCCAGACCGGCCAGCAGGCCGTCCCACTCGCCCTCGACAAACTGCGGCTCAACGCCCAGCTTCTTCGCGATTTCGGTGGCGACCTCGACGTCGTAGCCGACGAGGTTGTCGTTTTCATCGTGGTAGGTCCAGGGTGCCCATGTGCCCTCCATCGCAACCGTGATGGTACCCTTGGCCTGGATCTCGCTCAACAGGTCGCCGGACGCGGCCTCGGCGGTGCTCCCGGCGGCGGATTCCGCTGCGGGCGCGGTGGCGGCGCTGCTGCCGCAGGCGGTCAGGGCCAGCGCGGCGGTCAGGGTCAGGGCGGTCAGCTTGGTCAGGTTCTTCATTACAATAGGCTCCTTTGCTTGTAGGTCTGCAAAAATTCTTTGGTGCGGGGCTGCTGCGGGTCGTTGAAGAACGCCTCGGCGGTGTTCTGCTCCACAATGACGCCCTGCTCCATGAACACCACGCGGTTGGCCGCGTGGCGGGCAAAATCCATCTCGTGGGTCACGACCAGCATTGTGCGGCCTTCCCCGGCCAGGCTGCGCATGACGGCCAGCACCTCGCCGGTCAGCTCGGGGTCAAGCGCAGAGGTCGGCTCGTCAAAATAGAGGATCTCGGGGTCGGCCGCCATGGCGCGGGCAATGGCTACCCGCTGCTGCTGCCCGCCGGAAAGCTGGCTGGGGTAGTAGTCGGCGCGGTCATCCATGCCGACCTTGACCAGCGCGGCGCGGGCGATCTCCTCGGCCCGGCGGCGCGGCATTTTGCGCGCGATGATAAGCCCCTCGGTCACGTTTTGCAGCGCGGTTTTGTTGGCAAACAGGTTGTAGCTTTGAAAGACAAATCCCGTGCGGCGGCGCAGGGCGTTGGCCTCGGCGTGGGTGACGCGGGCCAGGTCTACGCGCTGGTCGTCAAACAGCATCGTGCCGCCGTCGGACTTTTCCAAAAAGTTCAGGCAGCGCAGCATCGTTGTTTTTCCGCTTCCGCTGGGGCCTAAAATGGCGACGACGTCGCCCTTGTTCACGTCCAGATTGATGTTCTTGAGCACCTGCAAATCGCCAAAGGACTTGCGCAGATTTCTGATTTGCAGCATAGTTCAGCTCCTTTGCGCGCCCTTGCTGTTGAGGTACCGCTCGCCGACGGCCTGCAGGCGGGTCAGCACGGTGCAGAACAGCAGGTAAACCAGACCGACCTCAATGTAGAGGGCCAGCGGCTCATAGGTGCGGGCCACAATGCGCTGGGTCGTCATGAACATTTCGGTCACGGTGATGTTCGCGGCCAGCGAGGTATCCTTGACCATGGCGATCAGCGTACTGGCCAGCGTGGGGAAGGCCGTGCGCAGCGCCTGCGGCAGGATGATGCGGCGGATGATCTGTAAGTAGCTCATGCCGACGCACTGCCCCGCCTCCATCTGGCCTTTGGGCACGGATTCCAGCGCGGCGCGGATGGTCTCGGCGCAGTACGCGCCCTCGTTGATGGAAAAGACGAGCACCGCCGCGGGGAACGGCTCAATCAGGATGCCGACGCCGGGCAGGCCGTAGAACACAACGAACAGCTGCACCAGCACGGGCGTGCCGCGGATGACCCAGATATAAAACCGGGCCAGCCGCTGCAAAACGGGCACATGGGCAAACTGCACCAGCGCCACCGCCACCGCGATGATAAGCGCCAGCGTGAACGAGATGGCGGTCAGCGGGATGGTGACGGTCAGGCCGGGCAGCAATATTTTACCAAAGGAATCCACAAGGATTCCCCACAGGCGTTCGGACATGGGGCGGGACTCTCCTTTTTTTGGTTGGGGTTGCGGGAATATTTCCCACTAAAACGGTATGCTATGAGATTGTAGCACACTTTGCCGGATTTTGCAAGAGTGAAATTTGAAGTGAAGTTTAAGGGTCTGAGATGCAGGGGGCGGCGTTCATGGCGGCCAATCCCCCGGCTGCCGGGCAGCACCGTGGCCGCGGCAAAATTCCTCGGCGGCATGGGGTCATGCCGCCCTACGTGTAACGGTACCGTTGGATGTAGGGCGGCCTGCCCACAGGCCGCCGGGCAATGCGGTGGTTACGGCAACGCCCCGCGGGGCGTCGGGGACGCCGCCCCCTACGCCTGGCGGAAAATGGGCATAAAAAAACCCACCGCCGGATGGGCGGTGGGGAAATAATAAATCAATTAAATTTAGTTAGTAACATTCGTAAGGAAATCACTCATCGTGCCATCTGCGTTATTTGCCTTTGCCGCACTAAGTGCAGTATTTTTCTGCGTAGAACCCCAGTTCTTTTCAACATTGTAAGCAATAGAGTTATTGTCCTTGCTGTAAATCAAGTTCTTAATCTTGACACTCTTATAGTTAGTTTCCGAACCAACCACAATGTCAAACTTCCACGTTGCGCCATCTTTAAGCTCAGCCAGCTCTTTAATTTGCTCAATCATTGCCTTCTTCGCAGTGTCATCTTTAATAGTGCCATCAGCCTTAATATCGCCAGTACCATACGCCTCAGACACAGTAGCCTGAGCAGCGGTCAAAACCATAGATGCCTCAGTAATCATGGACTGCTCACGAGCCTTGTCGATATAACCAGTCATCGCGGGGATGAGCAGGGCGGCCAGGATAGCCAGGATGACCAGGACGACGATGAGCTCGACCAGGGTGAAGCCCTTCTTGTTCTTCATTTTGCGAATTTTCTCGAACATGATAAATTCCTCCAATAAATTCAGTAAGGACATCGTACGTCCTCATTTGTGAAAATATAATATCACATAATCTGCCAAATTTCAACAGCCTTATGTAAAAACAGCAAAAAACATTTTTTTGCTTCTATTTTCGATTTCCCACTGTTTTGCCTGTTGCACTCCAACCGCCTTGCCGTGGCTGCACCTCTGCCGCCGCGCAGAATTCTATACATATTACCGTCATTTTAAAAATCAGCTGTATTGCCGCGCCAAAAGCCGCGGCAAGAACTGCCGCAATTAAAACCGCACATATATTGCGTCTATTTTATCTGTGCTGTCTCTGCCGGTGCGGGCAGCGGGGCGCATCGCGTATGGATTTCCGCGTATACAGGCCAATTTTACAGGCGGGCAATTTTTGTGCTATTTTGCATTTTCCCGTATCCTCTCTCCCCTGCCCGGCCACAGGGACGCTCTTTTGTGAAAACACCGCAGATTCCGGTGCAAAAGTGTGGTATACTGCAAGATTTTGTGCTATACTGGATAAAAAATCAACACAGCCGGGCCGCGCCCGGCACAAAAGGGGCCACACATGAAAAACACCACCGAGGAAAAACGCGAGGCCATCCCCAACAGCGTCAGCCGGATGCTGCTGGCGGGCATCGGCGTACTTTTGCAGGTTTTATGGATCTTCTGGCTTGCCCTCAAGCTGAACGACTACTCCACCGCCATTCAGGTATGCACGTCGGTACTGACGTTTTTGATTACGCTGCGTATATATGGGCTGCATATCAACTCCGCGTATAAAATTTCGTGGATCATTCTGATTTTGCTGTTTCCCATCTTCGGTCTGACCATCTATCTGCTGTTTGGCCGCAGCGGGGCCGTCAGCGTCATGCGCCGCCGTTTCGGCAAAAATATGACGATGCTGCGCCGGTATCACGCACCCATTTTGCAGCAGCGCCGCGCCCTGCCCTACCCGGACCGCATCACCCGCAACCACGCCCGCTATTTGCAGGACCGCGCGGGCTACCCCGCCTATGACAACACCGATGTGACGTTCTACGGCGACACCTGCGAGGCGCTGGAGGCCCAGAAAACAGCCCTGCGCAGCGCGGAAAAGTTTATTTTCATGGAATACCACGCCATTGAGGACGCCTCCGCCTGGCAGGAGCTGGAGGATATTCTGGCCGAGCGCGCCGCCCACGGCGTGGAGGTGCGCGTATTTTACGACGATGTGGGCAGCATCGGGTTTATCAACAGCAAATTTGTCAAAAAGCTGGCGGGGCGCGGCATACAGTGCCGCCGGTTCAACCCGGTCATCCCGATTTTGAACGTCTTTATGAACAATCGCGACCACCGCAAAATCACCGTTGTGGACGGGCGCGTCGGCTTTACCGGCGGCTACAATCTGGCGGAGGAGTACTTCAACCGCACCCACCCTTACGGCCAGTGGAAGGACAGCGGCATCCGGCTGGAGGGCGACGCCGTGCGCGGCCTGACGCTGATTTTCTTAGAGCTGTGGGGCGCAACGCAGAAGGCAGCCCCCGAGGTCGAGCGCTATCTGCCCGATGTGCCCTACACCGCGCGGGAGAATGCCGTGGTGCTGCCCTACGCGGACAATCCGCTGGACGACGAGGCCACCGGCGAGAACGTCTACCTGAACATGATTCGCAGTGCGAAGGACTACGTCTACATTACAACGCCCTACCTTATTTTAAGTGACGAGATGCAGCGCACACTGCGGCTGGCTGCGTCCAGCGGCGTTGATGTGCGGATCATCACGCCGGGCATCCCGGACAAAAAGCTGATCTTCTCGGTCACGCGCAGCTATTACGCCAGCCTTGCCAAGAGCGGCGTGCGCATTTATGAGTACGCGCCCGGGTTCATCCACGCAAAGCAATGCGTAGCCGACGGCACAGAAGCCGTTGTAGGTACGATCAATTTTGACTTCCGCAGCCTGTACCTGCACTTTGAGAACGCCTGCTGGTTCTGCGGCTGCAGCGCCGTGGCCGATGTGCGCCGCGATTTTGACGCGCTGTTCCCCGTCTGCCGCGAGGTCACGCAGGAGTACGCCGACACCCGCAGCCTGGCCGTGCGCGGCTGGGACTGCGTGCTGCGGCTGTTCAGCCCGCTGATGTGACGGGCTGTGCACCGGGCGCGGCAAGTGGAATTTTCCCAAAGAAATCTGTACTATTTCACGTTGCAAACCGCCGCTGCGCGCCGTACAATAAAGACAAAATCCAGACTGTCAAATGAGGTGCATACCAATGGAGCATATAGCATGGAAGGGCCGCATCAAGCCCGGCTGCAAAGCGGAATATCAGCGCCGCCACGCGGAGATCTGGCCCGAGATGGTCGAGGTGCTGAAGGCTGCGGGCATCTGCAACTACAGCATCTTCTACTGTAACGACGAGCTGTTCGGCTACTATGAGTGCGCGAAGGGCGTTGCCTACGCCGAGAAGATACAGGCCGAAAGCCCCGTTGTAGACCGCTGGAACGACTACATGAAGGACATTCTGGAGCTGGAAATGGACCCTGTGACCGGTGCCCAGCCCAAGCTGGAGCAGGTGTTCCGTCTGGAGTAAACGCGCATAAGACAGCAAAGCCGCCCGTGTCAGGCTGACACGGGCGGCTTGTGTTTTTATGGCAGGTGCAGCGCAGGCGGTGCTGCCTTTAGGGTATTTACAACACGATGCGGAACGCGACGCGGTGCTCTCCTTCCCCGCTGACGTGGTAAGGCTCCTCCACATCGGTGCCCCAGCTGTCGATGCCGCCGACGCCGCGGGCTGCGCCCAGGATCGTCACGCTCGTGCGGCCCGTGGCGGGCAGCTCGGTGATGTGCTGGGCGGCCTCGATCTCCTGCGCAGTGTTGGGCAGTGCGCTGAAGGCAAACGGCGCGTCGGCCTGTTCAATCGTCAGCGCAGCCGCCGTCTGACCGCAGGCGTTGTGCTGTTCCAGCGTGAACTGACGGGTGCCCACATGCAGGCCGCAGTCCTGCGGGACGAGAGCCGGCTCAATGTGCGGCACCTCCTCATGGCAGCCAAAGACGCCGCCCTTGCAGCGATCCGGGTAGGTCTCGCCCGAAAGGCCGGTCCAGAGCGTGCGGGCCACGGGGGCAAACGTCTGGAATTTTACGCCGAAGCAGGGCAGCTCGGGCGCACCGGGCACGCCATGATAGACGGCCTCGACCAGCAGCGTGCCCTGCGGCTCCACGGTGTAGGTCAGCTCGGCCTTAGCGCCGGGCACGGTGGGCACGCCGTAGGTATAGCGCACCTGCACACCGTCGGCGGATTTTCGCAAGACCGCAAAGCCGAGGTTCTGCAGGTAGACATCCGCCGCCAGCCAGGTCGCCGCTTTCTGCGGGAAGCCGCAGCCGCGGTCATTGTCGGTGGCGGCGCGCCAGAACGCCGGGCGCGGGGCGCGCCAGAGCCACTCGCTGCCGTTGACGGTCAGCGACGACGGCCCGGCCTCGCCCGCGGAAAAGAGAATTTCAAACCCGTCGCCCCTGACGCCGAGGTTGCCGTCACCCTCGGTCACGGTCAACGTGCCGGGCTTGCGGGCGGCCTGTGCTTTGGCCGCGTCGCGGTCCGCCCGGGCGGCGGCTGCGGCGTTGCGGGCATCGTGGGCGGCACGGCGGGCGGGGGTGTCGTACCAGTAGCGCACGTCCTGCATGGCGGGCTTCTCGGCACCGTCGGCGTAGACAATGCCGTTGCCGCTGAAGTTGTAATCGGTGTTGCGGTCCGCAAAGTCGCCGCCGTAGCCCAGCACGCTGCGGCCAAGCGCGTCGGTGTGCCGGAGCGCCTGGTCCATGTAGTCCCAGATGAAGCCGCCCTGGTACTGGTCGAACTCGTCGGCCAAGCGCACATAGCTCTCCATGCCGCCCAGCGAGTTGCCCATATCGTGCATATATTCGCAGAGAATGAAGGGCTTCTTCGGGTGGGATTCGAGATACTCGCGAATTTCCCACGGCTTGGCGTACATCCGGCTTTCCATGTCGCTGATGGCGTCGAACGCGCGGCAGTGGAACACACCCTCATAATGCACGAGGCGGCCCGGGTCGTGGTCGTGGAAGAACTGCGACATGGCGAGAATATCCTCGCCCGCGTAGCTCTCATTGCCGCAGGACCAGATCAGGACAGCGGCGTGGTTCTTGTCGCGTTCAAACATGCTGCGGGCGCGGTCCACGACGCAGTCCTTCCACTCGGGCAGGCTGCCGGGCACGTTCCAGCTCGGCTCCACCGCGCCGAGCTTCTGCCAGCTGCCGTGGCTTTCAAGGTTCGTCTCGTCGATCATGTAGATGCCGTTCCGGTCACACAGGTCATACCACAGGCTCTGGTCGGGGTAGTGGCAGGTGCGCACGGCGTTGATGTTGTTCTTTTTGAACACGGCCATGGCGGCGTGCATGTCGTCGGCGCCGATGGCGCGGCCCCTGTCGGCGTTCCACTCGTGGCGGTTGACGCCGTTGAACACGACCCTTTCCCCGTTCAGGCACATGACGCCGTTTATCATCTCAAAGCGGCGGAAGCCGATGTCGTAGGGCACGACCTCCTGCAAAACGCCGTCGGCATCGCGCAGAGTCAGTACGGCATGGTAGAGCACCGGCGCAGCATGGCTCCACGGCTGGATGCCCTCGATCTCGATCGTATCGCCCGCGGCGGGGCCCTCGTAGACGGCGTAGCCCTCGGGGTCGGTCACGACGAGGGCAGCCGACGCGCCGTCGGTCTCGCCGTCCAGCTTGACGAGGGGCGTCAGCAGGCCGGTGGTGTTGTCGGCGGCAAGGTCGGCCTTGAGCCAGATGTCGTTGATGTGGACCTTGGGCTTTGCGTACAGGTAGACCGAGCGGAAGATGCCCGAGAAGCGGAAGAAGTCCTGATCCTCGATCCAGGCGGCGCTGCTGCGCTTGTAGACCTCGACGCAGAGGCGGTTGTTCTCGTCCCGAATATACGGTGTCAGGTCAAATTCAGACGGGGTGAAGCTGTCCTCGGCATAGCCGACGAACTGGCCGTTGCACCACAGGTACATGGCCTGCTCCACGCCCTGAAAGCTGACGCAGACGCGCTGGCCGCGCAGGGACTCGTCCAGATCAAACTCTTTGACATAGCTGCCCACGGGGTCATCGTTCCAATCGACCTGCGGCGGGCGCAGGCAGCTGCGGCCATCCCACGGGTAGAGGGTGTTGGTGTACTGCAGCTGACCGTAACCCTGCAGCTCAATGTGCCCGGGCACGCGGATGGTGCCGAAGCCGGACAGGTCGGCGTCCGGCTGCCAGAAATCCGCCGGGCGGGCGGCAGGGTTGGCGCTCCACGCAAAGCGCCATGCGCCGTCCAGTGACTGGCGCAGCGATGTCAGGCCGCTTTCGGCCTCGTCCAAGGTGCGGCAGCAGAGATGGTCAGAATGTGCGTCCAGCCGGTTCACGGCAAAGACGGTGGGGTCACTCAGCCAGCGAAGTTCAGGGGTCATAGGGATCTCTCCTTTACACAATCAGGTTCTTACCGTCATTCTGCCACAGGGCGCGCGGGGTGTCAATGGAAAGTTTCACGCAGATATTTTCCGTATTTTTTGCATCTTTACGGGAATTGTGCTGTGTTTAACACTTCGCGGCAGGATTTTTTGAGTTTTTCCGTTTTGTCTGGTGGCAGATTGTACGCTGCAGCACCAGATATAGCGGTGGCGGCAGGATTTTTGCGGGGTGGGTTGTTATAGTCGGCACACCTGTGGCACAAAAAAGCGCCGCACCTTTTTGCGGGGGCGGCGTTTTGGGGTCATACTTCTTCTGTCTCCGCCTCCGCGGCGGCGCGCAGACGCTCCCGCACGGGGCGCAGGGCCTTGGGCAGAGCCTCGTCGGGCAGGTCGCTGATGCCCTCGGTGCTGCCACGGGCGGCGGCGGTCTCATAGAACCAGCATTTGTAGTCCAGGGTGTCCATCGTCTGCTGCAATTCAGCCATGCGGGCCTCGAGCACGGTGCGCTGCTTGCGGAACAGCTCCAGCCGCCGGGCAATGGTCTCATCGCCCTGCATGGCCAGCTCGATGTATTCGCGGATGTCCTTGAGGGACATGCCGGTTTTTTTCAGGCACTCGATGATGCGCAGCCACTCGAAGTCCTTCTCCGTAAAAACGCGGATGCCGCCGGACGAGCGCCCGACGAAGGGCAGCAGCCCTTCCTTATCGTAATAGCGGATCGTCGATGCGGGCACACCCAGCCGCCGCGCCATCTCCCCCACTGTATAGGCCATGTGTTTTCCTCCTATGACTTAAACCCAGGTTTAACCTGTGTATCAGTATAGGACAAAAGGGCGGCGTTGTCAAGGCGGGCGGAGTCACCCGCGGTATTTCCCCCTCATCCGGCTGAACGGTTTCCTGTTCTTGCACACGCCGCGGGGCGTGCCGCCGCTCCCCTGCCCGCTTTTCTTTTATAGGGAAGGCTTTTTCTATTTTTTATTGACAAACGCGCGGTTTGTTTCTATCATGTTCATATAAGTAAGGGAGGGACCGCCACTATGCTGACCTATAATATGGACGTGGAGGAACGCAGCACCTGGCTGCGCGCCACCCCCGGCGCGGCGGCGCTGGCACAGCCGTTTTACTGCACCGAGGCCGGCAACTTTTATGGCCGCGCCCATTTTGCCACAGCCCGCACCGACAAGGAAAGCTATCTGCTGTTTTATACGCTGTCCGGCTCCGGTCTGATCGAGCAGAACGACCAGCGCGTGGAGCTGCCCGCCGGCAGCGCCCTGCTGTTGAACTGCCGCGCCCCGCAAAGCTACTGCACTGCCCCCGGGCAGGACCACTGGCACCACTACTGGGCGCATCTGGACGGCGCGGGCGTCGCCAATCTGGCCGAGGTACTGCAGCCGCAGGGGCGGCTGTCCCCCGTTACGGTCAGTCGGCTGGAAATGCAGCCGCTGTTTGAGTCACTGGCCGCCGAGTGGGAGCACGGCGCTGCCGCACAGATCGAGATCTGCCTGGCCCTGCACCGGATGCTGGCCCTGATGGCCCGCCAGCTGCTGGCCGGGGATGAGAGCCGCTCCAATCGCACCTTGATCGAACAGGCCGCAGAGTACATCCGCCAGCACTATGCCGAGCCGCTGTCGCTGGACAGCCTGCTGGCCCAGACGCCGGTGAGCAAGAGCTGGTTCCTGCGGCTGTTCCGCCAGTACATGGGCACGACGCCCTACAATTTTTTGCTGTCCACGCGGATCACACGCGCCAAGGAGCTGCTGGTGCTGACGGATTTCTCCGTCTGCGAGATCGCGCACCAGGTCGGCTTTGGGGATGAGAGCAACTTCTCGACCCGCTTTACCGCCATGGTGGGCCAAAGCCCCCAGCAGTACCGCAAAAGTGCAATGAAGCCCGCGGAAAACTGAATAATGGGAAAGAAGGCATTTGTATGTTGAAAACCGAACGCATGGACCGTGTCCGTGCTGCCCTGCGCGCGCAGGGACTGACGCAGATGATCGTCTGCGACCCCAAGAGCGTGTGGTATCTGACCGGCGTCGCCGTGGAGCCCTATGAGCGTCTGCTGGCGCTCTACCTGCCCACCGAGGGTGAGCCGGTGCTGTTTTTGAACAGACTGTTCAATGTGCCCGAGCCGCCGTGCAGGACCGTCTGGCACACCGACACGGACAAGCCCGTGGCGCAGATCGCCGAGGTCGTGGACGCGGGCAGACCGCTGGGCATTGACAAGGAGTGGCCCGCTAAGTTTCTGATCCCGCTGATGGAGACCCACCCCGGTATGCAGGTCGTGCTGTCCAGCGACTGCGTGGACGACTGCCGCGCCTGCAAGGACGCCGAGGAGCAAACCCTTATGCGCGAGGCGTCCCGCATCAACGACGCGGTGAACGAGGCCGCGAAGCACTATATAAAGGCCGGCATGACCGAACGCGAGGTCGCCGAGTTTATCGACGCGCAGTACCGTGCCCACGGCTGCGAGGGGCCGAGCTTTACGACGATTGTCTCCTTTGGTGCCAACGCCGCCGACCCGCACCACGAGCCGGACGACACCGTGTTAAAAGAGGGCGACTGCGTGCTGTTTGACATGGGCTGCGTGAAGAGCCGCTATTGCAGCGACATGACCCGCACCTGGTTCTGCGGCCAGCCCACTGAAAAGCAGGCCGCCGTGCATGATCTGGTGCGCCGCGCGAATGAGGCTGCCGAGGCGCTCATCAAGCCCGGCGTGCGCCTGTGTGAGCTGGACGCCGCCGCGCGCGACCTGATTACGGAGGCGGGCTACGGCGCGTATTTCAACCACCGTCTGGGGCATTTCATCGGCCAGACCGACCACGAGAAGGGCGACGTCAGCAGCGCGAACACCGCCGTAGCCAGACCCGGCATGATCTTTTCGATTGAGCCGGGCGTCTACCTGCCCGGCGAGTTCGGCGTCCGCGTGGAGGACCTCGTCCTGGTGACCGAGACCGGCTGCGAGGTGCTGAACAGGAACGATAAGCATTGGGATGTGGTGGGGAAATAACTGCCGCCATCCCTGCCTCCCCTTGAGGGGAGGTGGCCCCGCAGGGCCGGAAGGGTGGCTGGCAGCCGACCTATAAAAGGGTTGTTGCGGCCCACCCCTCACCGCCTGCGGGCGGAGCTCCCCTCAAGGGGAGCCTAAAGAATTTCAGAGAGGTGTACGATTGAAAAAACATCTGTTCCGTATCATTGCCGCCCTGTCCGCCGCGGTCCTGCTGGCGGGCTGTGCGGCGTCGCGGCTGCGGCTGGGGGCTGCGGCTGCTGGCGGCGTGTACAATGCGTTTGGTACCGCCATGGCCGCCCAGAACAGCACCATCGAGGTCAAACAGACTGCCGGGTCCGCCGCCAACCTGCGGCTGCTGGCGGGCGGCTATTTACAGCTGGCCGTTGCCCAGTCCGACATGGCGCAGGATGCCTACGACGGCAGCGGCGTCTTTGCCCACGAGAGCACCGAGCGCAGCTTCAGCGCCGTGGCCGCCCTGTATGAGGAGGCCGTGCAGGTCGTTGTCCGGGCCGACTCCGGCATTACGACGCTGGAGGAACTGCAGGGCTGCACGCTCAGCGTTGGCGAGGAGGAATCCGGCACCGAGCAGAACGCCGGGCAGGTGTTGGCCGCCTGCGGCCTGAACAACCGCCTGGTACACACTGTAAACCTGAACTACACCGACGCTGCCGCCCGGCTGGCCGACGGCACGATTGACGCGATGTTCGTCACCGCCGGTCTGCACGCCGACGCGCTGGAGCAGCTGGCCGAGACCTGCGCCATCCGTCTGCTCTCCGTCGATGGGGGTGTCGGTGCGCGGCTGCTGGCGGCCTACCCGGCCTACCGCGCCTGCGTTATCCCCGCCGGGACCTACGCCGGTCAAGGTGAGGACGTCTGGACCGTCAGCGTGCAGGCGCTTCTGCTGGCGTCGAACGCGCTGTCCGACGAGACCGTCCAAAGGCTAACTGCCCGGTATTTTGACAGCGTGGACGCCGTGGCCGCCGCCGTGCCGGTGCCGCTGGTGACCGACCCCGCCGTGGCCGCCGCGCAGAGCGTTATCCCCTACCACACCGGGGCCGCTGCGTACTACACCGCGCAGGGCATCACCCCCGCAGGGCCGGAGACGGGCGCGTCCCCTGAACAGGAGGCCGCCGCATGATCATCTCACTGGATATGTACCAGACGCTGTTTGCGGCGGTCTGCGTGCTGATGCTGGGCCGCTTTTTGAAGGCGCGCATCGGCTTTCTGGAAAAATTCTGCATTCCCGCGCCGGTCATCGGCGGCGTGCTGTTTGCCGTTTTCACCTGTCTCTGCTATGTGACCGGCATTGCCGAGTTTGAATTTGACGACATTTTAAAGGAAGTCTGCATGGTGTTCTTCTTCACCTCGGTAGGCTTTCAGGCCAACCTCAAGGTGCTGAAAAGCGGCGGCAAATCGCTGATCCTCTTCTTGGGGCTGGTCGTTGCGCTGATTTTGTGCCAGAACTTCCTCGCCGTCGGGCTGGCGGATCTGCTGGGCATCTCGCCGCTGATCGGTCTGTGCACCGGTTCCATCCCGATGGTCGGCGGCCACGGCACGGCGGGCGCGTTCGGCCCCGTGCTCGAGGACTTCGGCGTTGCTGGCGCGACCACGCTCTGCACGGCGGCGGCCACCTACGGCCTGATTGCGGGCAGCGTCATGGGCGGCCCGACGGGCCGTCTGCTCATTGAGCGCCGCAAGCTACTGGACACCGTTGTGCCCGAGGACGACAGCCTGCTGGTGGAGGAAGAAATCAAGCACGAGCGCCACACCAGCATGTACCCGGTTGCTGTGTTCCAGCTGATTATCGCCATCGGCATCGGCACGTTCATCTCCAAGGCGCTGGCCATGACCGGGCTGACGTTCCCTATTTATATCGGCGCGATGATCGCCGCGGCGTGTATGCGCAACATCGGCGAATTCACCCACAAATTCACGACCCATATGGGCGAGATCAACGACATCGGCGGCATCAGCCTGTCGCTGTTCCTGGGCATTGCCATGATCACGCTGAAGCTGTGGCAGCTGGCCGCGCTGGCGCTGCCGCTCATCATCCTGCTGGCGGGCCAGACGCTGCTGATTTTCCTGTTCACCTACTTTGTGATTTTCAACATCATGGGCCGCGACTATGACGCTGCGGTCATTGCGGCGGGCGTCTGCGGCTTTGGCATGGGCGCGACGCCCAACGCCATGGCCAACATGCAGGCCCTGTGCGAAAAGTATGCCCCGTCGGTCAAGGCGTATCTGCTGATCCCGCTGGTAGGCAGTCTGTTTGCGGACTTCCTCAACAGTCTGGTCATCACCTTCTTTATCAACTTTATCTAATTGGGAGGTCTTTCTGATGTTCCGCAAGCTGCGCGAGGCGCTGAAAAAGCAGCGCTACCGTGTCCACAGTGACGACGTTGCCCTGCCCGAGGTCCACACCGGCCAGGTCACCCACAGCGACGCCCCCGAGACCCCGGAGAAGCACAAGTCCATCAACTATGAAAACGTCGCCATCCCGGAGGTTCATATTCCAAAGAAGAAGCCCTGAAGCCTTCTCCCCCTGGGGAGAAGGTGGCCCCGCAGGGCCGGATGAGGGGAGAGCTTGCGCGGTTGCCCGCAAACGGGTTGCCACAGAGGGTTCGGCCCTCATCAGTCACCTTCGGTGACAGCTTCCCCCGATGGGGAAGC
>OGXE01001325.1_pt1 | contig 21348 bp, 17 predicted proteins | sample 1576181 | NCBI WGS metagenome assembly OGXE01 (sample SAMEA3541478, study PRJEB24748) | human gut metagenome | biome: human gut; feature: human-associated habitat; material: faeces | place: China | collected 2012 | reverse complement strand
CTGTAAATGCATCTGTCACTTCCTGCCACATTTGCGAACCATAACCTGTCTCAATTGCGGCTACACTGATTGTTGTTCCCGCATAGGCTGCGTATGGATTATCAGATGTTGGCTGCTCTGCCGCCTCTGTTCCTGTTTCTTCTGTTTTGCTGTTATCTGATGCAGAAGTCTCCGTTCCTGTTCCTGTGCCGCACCCCGCAAATAAAGATGCTGCCATTACCATGCTCATCATTGTACACAAAATTTTTTTCTTCATAGTAACCTCCCATTTTTGTTAATTTTCACTATAAACTCTTGTGTTTTCCTTCTTGCAATTGTTATTATAGCGTATATTTTTTCTTTTTCCTATCTATATATTGCTCTTTATTTTATAATTCTTGCTTTATTTTTAAAAATCTTGTTATTTTGCTTTTTTCATTGTATACTAAGTACAACACCGTTCCTATATAAATAGGAAATCATTGCAATTATAACATGAAAGGACTGTATTTTCCATGAGTAACCGAAAGTTTAATCTGGATAATGAGGTACAGCCGGAAATCCATTTCCGCCTGCTTTCCATCTCAGCATCCAAATTTGAAAATGACTGGACTTCTTTTCCCCACAGCCATCATTTTACGGAAATCTTCTTTATTAAAGAAGGAACCGGTCATATGCAGATAGAAAATGAATCTGTCCCGGTCTCCTCAAACAGCCTTGTCGTGATTGGTGCGCAGGTAACACACACAGAGTTTTCCGATCCGAAAAATCCGCTGGATTATTATGTGCTCGGGGTGGAAGGATTAAAACTGAATACCGACAAAGAACCGGAATACATTCACGTCCCTGCTTCTGCAAACTCGCCTTTTATCCGCCAGTGTTTTGAAAATATCCTGCGCGAAATGCATAATAAACAGGACCGCTACGCAGAGATCTGCCAGCATTATCTGGATATTTTAATTTTATATTTCTGCCGGAAAGACCATGTATCCTATGAAGTGGTGGATGCGCAGAACAGCAGCCACGAATGCCACAAGGTAAAACGCTTTATCGAACACAATTACCAGAGCATGATCTCTCTGGATTCACTGGCCGAAAACTGCAGTCTCTCAAAATATTACCTTTCACACCGTTTTGCAGAGCTTTATGGAAAATCTCCGATCGCGTACCTGAATGAAGTGCGGCTGGCGTCTGCGCGTGACCTGCTGCTCACAACCAATCACAGCATCGAAGAGATCGCCGGATGTATCGGTTTTTCCTCTACCAGTTATTTTTCGCAGTCCTTCCAGAAAAATTTTCATGAATCGCCACAGCAGTTCCGCAAATCCCACCGTGTCAGGACATGACCATTTTTCATTTTTTACAAAAAAAGACCGATCTCCTGCAAATAGATCCGTTCCAGAAGAGGCGGCATCGGAAATCCCGATGCCGCCTCTTTCGATAATGATTTTTATTTAATTATAAGGTTTTCTTTTTATTTCAGCAGACGGAAGGCTGCATATTAAGGCTTTTTACATGCTGGTCATTGATGTAACCGCAGGCTTTTAAACCAGCCTGTAAAACAGAATTCAGATTTGCACCTGACATCTGCTGTATGGTATGATCATCAAATTCGATCATGTAAGTCCGTTCGCTGTCGTCTTTATCGCAGTCTATTTTATACATATTTCTTCTGCTGATCGCACCGATCTCTTCTAAGGTATTGATCATGCGATATACGGTTGCTGTGCCGATCTTAGGATCAATTTTGGATGCTTTATAATAGATTTCTTTACAGCTTGAGCAATTTTCATTCAATATAATATCGAGTAACACCATTCTCTGCTTTGTAATCCTGCATCCCTGCTCTTTCAGCCGCTGAATCACAATTTCACGCTGCATCTGGGTTCTCTCATACTTCTGCTGATTTTCCTGTTGTTTCTGCTGTACTGACGTATGCTGATTCATTTAAAACCATGCCCTTCTTATCACCTGAAATTTGTGGTTATCATTAAAGGCAGCTTCTGTCACTGTCTTTGTTTTCTTTATTAATGGCAGCCTCTGCAATGTGAACAGTCACCGCCGCAGGAAGATTTTCCACTTTTCTTGTCGCGGACAATTCCCCTGACAATCAGAGCTACTACTGCTATTAATACTGCTAATACAACGAATGTTCCCATATGTTCTACCGCCTTTCTGATAAATCTTTTTTAAGGAGAAGCCTCTGTATGAGAGGCCTCATCCTGTAAATATCTGTTATTTTGCGCTTACTACTTTCTTTGTGTTCACGTTTAAAGAATTGCTCTCTTTGTATGGACGGAACAGTAAGTATAAGAATCCGATCACAAGCAAGAATGCTACTACAGTACCGATTCCAAATGCTCCTGTTGTGATGAGTGTTCCGATCTGGTAAATGCAAAGTGATACAACATAAGCAAGACCACACTGGTATCCGATTGCGAACCAGAACCATTTTGCATTGTTCATCTCACGTTTGATAGCTCCCATTGCTGCGAAGCATGGTGCACAAAGTAAGTTGAATACTAAGAATCCGTAAGCTGCGATTGGTGTCATGGCTGCTGCCAGGTTGCCCCAGATTTCAGCACCATCTTCTGCTACTTCTGCGAAACCATATAACATACCAAAGGTTGCTACAACGTTCTCTTTTGCAATTAAACCTGTAACGGCTGCAACTGCCATCTTCCAGCCTTCACCAGCCTGTGTCCAGCCAAGTGGTGCGAAGATCCATGCGATTGTGCTGCCGATAGAAGCAAGGATAGAATTATTTAATTCTTCTACCATACCAAAGCTTCCGCTCTCCCATCCAAAGCTCATTAAGAACCATAATACGATTGTTGATAAAAGAATGATTGTACCAGCTTTTTTGATGAAGGACCAGCCTCTTTCCCACATGCTTCTTAATACATTAGAAACAGTTGGCCAGTGGTATGCCGGAAGCTCCATAACGAATGGTGCAGGATCACCCGCAAACATTTTTGTTTTCTTTAAGATGATACCGGAGCAGATGATTGCTGCGATACCAACGAAATAAGCACTTGTTGCAACCCATCCGGAGTTTCCAAAGAATGCACCTGCGATCATGGCAATGATCGGAAGTTTTGCTCCACAAGGAACAAAGGTTGTTGTCATAATGGTCATTTTACGGTCACGGTCGTTCTCGATTGTTCTTGATGCCATAACACCAGGAACACCACATCCACTACCAATTAACATTGGAATGAAGGATTTTCCGGAAAGACCAAATTTACGGAAGATACGGTCCATGATGAATGCGACACGTGCCATATATCCGCAGCTCTCTAAGAAAGCAAGGAAAATAAATAATACTAACATCTGTGGTACGAATCCTAAAACTGCTCCGACACCGGCTACGATACCGTCAAGGATCAGTCCCTGTAACCAGTCTGCACAGCCGATTGCATTTAATCCGCTCTCAATTGCAGGTGGAATGATCTCACCAAACAATACATCATTCGTCCAGTCTGTTACGAATGCACCAACAGTTGTAACAGATACTAAATATACAATGGTCATCACTACTGCAAAAATTGGTAACGCTGCCCATCTGTTTGTCACGATGCGGTCAATCTTATCAGAAGTTGTCAGTTTTTCTTTGGTGTTCTTTGTCACACATTCGCCAATGATAGAAGAAATGTATACGTATCTCTCATTTGTGATAACACTCTCGGTATCATCATCAAATTTGTCTTCCATCTCTTTGATCTCTGCGGATACATCCGGAACGTTTGTCATCATTTCATTGATCTTATCATCTTTTTCCAGTAATTTGATCGCGAAGAATCTCTTCTGTTCTTCCGGCATTCCTATGATCTTCGCTTCTACTTCTGAAATAATATCTTCTGCATCTTTGGAGAACTCGTGTGCAACAACGGCGGATTTTCTGCTCTCTGCAAGTTTTACGGCCTTCTCTGCCGCCTCTTTGATTCCGGTTCCTTTTAAAGCGGAAATCTCAACAACTTCGCAGCCTAATTTCTGGCTTAATTTGTCTGTGTGGATCTTCTCACCGCTCTTTTCTACAACGTCCATCATGTTCACTGCCATGATCACCGGGATTCCAAGTTCCATTAACTGTGTGGAAAGATACAGGTTACGTTCAATGTTTGTACCGTCGACGATATTTAAGATCGCATCCGGTCTCTCTGCGATGAGGTAGTTTCTTGCAACAACCTCCTCTAATGTATATGGAGACAAAGAATAGATACCCGGTAAGTCCATGATAACGACATCTTTATGTCCTTTTAATTTTCCTTCTTTCTTCTCTACCGTAACACCCGGCCAGTTACCAACAAACTGGTTGGAACCTGTCAGAGCATTAAATAATGTTGTTTTACCGCAGTTTGGATTTCCTGCGAGTGCAATTTTAACTGCCATGATCAACTCTCCTTTTCTGCTTCTATGTAAGTCCGTTTCCATGTTTGGAATCCGCATGCTGCACCCTGCAAAAGTATGCCAGCACTACTCATTTTCATAACATTTTTATCTTTCGAGTTAGTCTTATGTAACCCATGGATAAAAAAAATTATTCCACTTCGATCATCTCTGCATCTGCTTTGCGGAGTGATAACTCGTATCCGCGCACAGTAACTTCTACAGGATCGCCAAGTGGTGCTACTTTTCTGACAAAAACATCCACACCTTTTGTGATACCCATATCCATGATCCTTCTCTTAACCGGGCCCTCGCCAGTTAACTTTTTGACTTTTACTGTCTGTCCGACAGCTGTTTCTTTTAATGTCATTTCCTAACGGCTCCTTTTTTATATTTTAATCATTTATCAGCAGACAGGCAACGCCCTGTCATTGCTTACAGCTTACAGGCTGGCACACCTAGACCATGATCTTGTTTGCCATGTCTTTTCCGATCGCAACCCTCGAATCCTTGACATTCACGATCATGTTGCCACCGATCTCAGATACGACCGTAACCACGCCTCCGGTTACAAATCCGAGATTCTCTAAAAATCTTCTGGTTTCTTCTTTTCCGCCAACTTTTTTGATTGTATTCTCTTCACCTGTTTTCACCATTGTTAAAGGCATCATATCTTCCTCTTCCTTATCTTTCCAAAGACTATTGATAATCTTTTTCGTTTCTACGTTGGTTAGTATAATCTAACGATAGTTAGTTGTCAATAACTTTTTTTGTATATTTTTCTAAAATATTTTCTTTTGCATGGCTGCACAAAATTTTTCTTATTTCCAACCGTAATTTCAGATGTATGCAAAAAAGAAGCCACCACACTTTGATTGTGTGATGACTTCTTTCGCATTTTATTTATGCCTGTTTTTTATTCTGTTTCAATTCTTTTTTCCATGCCATATAGCTTGTGTACTCTTCACTCTTTTTGAACTTACGTTTTTTCAGAATGAACATCACAAGTGATAGGATGAATCCTACTACACCGATGGTCGCAATTGTCTTTAAGATCACAAGTAATTTTGGCTGTACAAATTTAATGGTTGTATTTTCGCCAACACCGTTCATGGCAACAGAGTTTGCTAATACATACAGGTCATGGTGGCATGCCTCACGCATTGCTGTTACCATAACCGGATCATTTTTATATGCCGGCAATTCTTTGGTCACATACGGCATCATGGCATCATAGGTTGTAACACCACCTGCCATCACTCCGTCCGGACCATTGACATATGGGTTAAGAACGTTATCTGTGATGGTAAGTCCATTGCTGCCCCACTCATTTCTCATGATTCCGGTCATCAATCCTTTGTTACCTCCGGACCATATGCATCCCCAACGTGTGTAAGCAACCATGGTTCCGTTTGCATTTCCCTCTTCAAATACATCCTGGAATGCTTTTAAATATACTTCACGTGCTGCCTGCTCAGTGAGCCATACGCCAAGACCGATACGATCCTGCTCGCAGTCGTTTAATGCAAAGTGTTTCATTACAACATGAACACCTTTTTCCTGGATAGCTGCCACTTCGTAAGCACTCATTTTTCCGGAAAGGAATCCGTCTTCACTGTAGTACTCGAAGTTACGTCCACCATAAGGAGTTCTGTGGATATTGTTACCCGGTCCGTAAAGAATCGCAACGCCTGCAGACAGACAGTTATTACCGATCACTTTACCAATTTCTGTCATAATATCCGTATTGAAAGTTGCTGCCATCACATCCTCAGATGTAAATGCAGTTGCTGTCAGTTTTTCTTTATCCGTATTGCCGAATAAGGAAGCAGTCAGTCCCTGTGGTCCGTTCTCATCACGGGAACCCGGAGCCTGGATTGATTTGATCGGCATAGTCCAGTGGAAGGAGTCGCCGATTAAAGTTACCATCTCATCATAGGTAAGCTGGTCTAATAAAGTATCCCAGTCAGCATCGTCGTAATCTTTACCGATCATATCGTATAAAGTAAGACCATTTTTTGCACCTAATGTCGGCATCTCTACCGTATCATAATCTGCTGCATCATACTGAACTACCTGCAGGTCATCGATCATAGTATCTGTTAATGCAAATACCGGAGATTCTGCTGGGAATGTTCCCTCCCAGTCATTACGTGAAAGGTAAGTTACGGAGTTATCTCCGGCACCTTCGTAAAGGTTCATATCGGAATCAGATAACTGGTTTGTCACCTCTGCACCGCTCTTAGATACTGCATAAGTAGTGGTGTCTAATGTATCATTTGTCCACTGGAATGTAAGTTCTGCATTACCTTCTGCATCCATTCCATTCTCAGTTGTAAATCCTTTTGCTGCAAGAATGTTGTTTACAGCATTGTGTGCATCTGTTGCTGCTGTAAAATAATAATCGCCTGCATCTAAAATGTAAGTACCTGCACCATATGCATCATAAGATGCGATATCTGCTCTGTCTACATTGATTGTTAAAGTCTGTGACTCACCCGGAGCTAAAATATCTGTTTTGCCGAATCCGCATAACTGTACTGCAGATTTCTCTACAGAATTCTCTTTGTCATACTCTGTATATGGAGACTGTGCGTAAATCTGAACGGTCTCTTTTCCAGAATAAGTATCGCCTGTATTGGTAACTGTCACATTAAAGTTATAGGAATCTGTTGCAGCATCATAAACGCCCGTCATGTCACTGTACTCGAAATCTGTATAGCTTAATCCATAACCGAATGGGAATGCCACATCATCGCTGTATACATAGCTTCCTGCATTTCCGGTTCCCATAACCGTGTCTTCATAACGTGTTTCATAATATTTGTATCCAACGTAGATACCTTCCTGATATACCATGTAGCTTTTTGCTTTTTCAGGAACCAGTTCTTCTGTATAGCCTTCATAAGTAACAGGGGTAAAGTTTGCCATAGCCGGGGAAGACATATTATCGTAGCAATAAGTATCTACAAGGCTTCCGGATGGATTGACGTTACCTGCAAGGATATCCGCCACTGCATTGATACCTGTAATTCCGACATCGCCGATCCACAGACAGGCATCTACATTATAAGTATTGTCTTTTAAGAAATCTACCTGTAATGCATTTGCAGAGTTGATCAGCACAATGATCTTGCTCACTGTTCCGTCTGCTTTCATTGCTGCCACATTGGAAAGCATTTCTTTTTCATTGTCATCTAATGCAAGGTAATTGACATCACCGTATGCCAGGTCAGCCCCCTCACCGCCTACACGGGATAATGTGACGATCGCCGCATCTCCATAAGAGCTTACAGAATCTTTCACTTCGTCTGTGTACTCATTCCATGGAACTTCAGTTACAACGGCACTTGCAGTTGCGATCGTACCACCACTTCCACGTTTGTACATTCCCATCTCTTCTGATTCATAGAAGTTCCAGAGTGTTTCATTTACGTTGAAACCTGTTTTTTCCATTGCAGTTTTTAAGGTGTCTGCTGTGGAAGCATCAATGTTACCGGATCCTGTACCACCATAAACAAGGTTTACAGATGAATTGGAAAACAGACTGACATTGGCACCCTCTGCCAAAGGAAGTGCATTGTTCTCATTCATAAGAAGCGCTGCACCTTCTGCCTCCACCTGCTGAACAAGCTGTAATCCATAGTCAACCATATCTTCTGCAGACTCAAAGTCAGAGGTAAAGTACTGTGCGCTTTGATCCTCATTCTTTAATTTCCAGAATGTTCCTCCGACGAAAATAGCCAGTGAATTATCAAAAACATTTAATAAACTGTACAGTGGCACAAAGATCACTGCCAGAATTGCACATACAATTGATAATCCTTTCCATGGACGGATCGCTCTGTGTTTTGCTTTACGGAAAGCCTTCTTACGGGCTTTCACTTCTTTTTTGTTCTCTCCCATAAATTTTCTCCATTTCTTTTTTCAAACTTCGTCATTTTGACGGAATTTATTTATGATGTGTCCTTATTTTATTAAAATTTTGTTAAAAAATCAACAAAGTGGACTTAGTCGGTTCATTTTGTGACGTAAGTGGCATAAAAAAATACAGCCTATAAGACTTTCATCCTATAAGCTGTATCTTTTGCATAAATTATGTTTTCTATAATTTTTATTTTAATCCTTTGGTCAATGGAATTAACATTAACAGTGCGATAATGCCGACAAGTCCGATCACAACACCAAGTACCATTTTTCCAAATACCATGCATAAACACATTCCAATTCCAAATAAAAGTGCTCCAAAGATAGATAAAATGATTGTACCGACTGTTTTTCCACTTAAATGGATTGGCTCTTTTCCTTCCATTCTTCTCCATACGATCAACGTGATAAGAAGAATTACAAGTCCGATCACACCTGCGATAACTCCCTGCCGAAACATTCCCCATTCTTCGATCAGTGCCATGCACATTCCAAGTGCGAAAAATACCATTCCGATTGTTCCAAGTATTAATGCTGCAAAATTACTTTTTTTCATGTTTGTTTTCCTCCACTACTTTCTTTCCTACTTTTCCTGTTTTTAACTGATATTCAGCCATAATGTATTCCTCCGTTTTTCTGTTGGTTTTGATTGCTTTACTTTATGGACTGATTCTAACGTCCGATTGTTTCGTTATTGCTTATGTTTTGTTTTAGAATTGTTAATGTTTGGGGGAAAATTAAAATAAGACTTTTTTGATATGACTTTCGATACTTGACCCATTAGAGTGCGCCGCAAGGCACACAAACTAAATATCCGCCATATCAAATCGGATATGGCGGATACATTTAGAAAAACATTTTAAATATTTTGCTCGTCTACTTGACAAGAGAGTGACCATATTTCAAACATATTCCCTTCTTCTTACATCCGATTTCAAAATATTTATAAAATATATCTCACATTAATTCATATGTTTTCTTGTAGCATCTTCCTGTCGCTTCTTCTCTGCTTCCTGAAAGATTCTGTCCGCTTCTTCCTTCCGTTTCCTTTCTTCCTCTGCAAAAAAGGAAAGCCCTTCTTCTGTCGTTACGAATCCGTTTTCGCTGCTCAAGTTATCTGTGAGTGTCGCAAGATACGAAATCTTGGAACGGATAACTGGATGCTGCTTTAACGTGTAGACTTCTCCAATCTCCAAACCCGTGACATCCAGAAAATGTTTTACAGCCGGTTCAAATAGCTTCTCGGCATATGCACCCTGTTCTGCTTCCATCTGTTTCGTTAAGCGTTCGTATTCATTCCGATACGGAAGATCGGTCAGCATAGGTTCTTTATAAATACAGACATCCATGCGTTTTATCCCATGAATCTTAAACAGTGCGACAATTTCAGGATACTTGGTTTTCGGAAACCGGCAGTAGTACCCGATAAACTTCCCTTTTACCTCTCTTGTGTACTTGTTGTATTTATCTGCTTCGGTTATATACACCTTTGCATACCAGATCAATGCAGCCGCAAATGCGATTGCAAGAAGGAAATGTACCTGCCAGAGACCTCCAAATCCAAATACTACAAAAAAGAATACTAATGCGGCTCCGATTGCACTACCCTCATCCTGAATCTGGCAGTTTTTCTCTACCTGATACAGCCCAACAAATAGTCCTGCAATAGAGAGGACTACAGCGGACCACAGACAGTTCTCAAACCATATCTCTGGAAGCAGGAAATACAATGGAATTAACAGCAGTATTGGACCGAATATCCAACATATCAGCAAGCCAGATTCCCCTGCAATCTTATCCTGTTCACGTCTTGAAAGCGTGTTATATCCTTCGACAGACTTCACCGCCTGTCTTGTATTCATCATTTTTTTTAACATCATCTATCTCCTGTAATTTATTGATCAATTTAACATTGGTAAAATCATTGTTTTATACCTCCTTGTTTCATAGCCTCTCGCATACCACCCTGCACCGTTTTTTATGGAATGCAATGCCATACGCTAAAATTTCACATCTGCCATTCTCCCTGAGTGCTTCATCGTATCTGCGATTTTTAATCTGCGCCATTGCATTTTCACATGCTTTGTCAAGACCGCTAATAGATGCCGCATGCTTTACCTCAATGATAATGCCTGCATCCGGATTCTCCGGTTCTATGAGAATATCACTATACCCGTCTCCCGACTCTCTGTTCGATTTTATCAGCCAGTCCGGGTTACTTCCCCGCAGCAAACCTAATAACAGTCCATGATAAAAGTTTTCTTTCTGTTCCTCACGCGCTTTTGTATCCAGCACACTGATCATCCTGCTCATGATAACATTCAACTGTTTCTGCAATCCTTCTGCATCCGCTTCCAAAATTGCCTTTGAAAACTCTGGCATTGATTCTTCTTTTGCAACAGAACGCTGAAACCATTCCTGTATTTGCAGAACAAATACCTCATGAACTTCCCTATTCGGAATAACCAGCTCGTAGACACCACTCTCTGGATTTCCTATATTCGTAAGATACCCTGTTGTAAATAAAACACTCCATACATTATCTATGCTGTTCTCAATTTCATCGTAGGTTAAATCCAGACGAATCCTTTTTGTTACCGATTCTCCGGCAACAAGCCGCTCTATTTCATCCTTCGTTGATTGATCTGCCTTATCCACGAAAAGTTTTACCAGATCATTTCCACTGCTATTGATCCAGAATGCACTTGGTTTTGCATTAGAATCTGTCAATAATTTTTTCACAAAATTAATGACATCCCACGGACAGTATATATCGGCGTTGCCAAAATGATATCCATCGTACCACTCTTTTATATCCGAATAACGATTTGTACAATGATAATATTTTAGCATCTGCATCACTTCTGCATCTGTGAATCCAAAACCTTCCTCATGCTCTATATCAACGATCGAATTAATCTCAAAATTATTAAGTCCGGTAAAAATGCTCTCCTTAGAAACACGTAAACACCCTGTGAGTACCGCAAACTGCAAAAATTCATTTGTCTTTAGCGCCTGCCCGAAAAGTCCCCTGATGAGCGAAACCATCTCCTGATAATACCCATTCTTAAAAGCCTTATCCAACGGAACATCATACTCATCAATAAGGATTACCACTTTCTGATCGTAGTGCAGATAAAGCAACTGTGAAAGCAGTCTTAAACTGTCAACAAGATTAACGTCCTCATTCAAAAGCATTTTTTCAAATTGTTTTCGATCTTCAACCGTCAGCTTATCACTTGTTTTCAGATAATAATGTCTCCGGACCTCGTTATTAATAATGGTCATAAGCATTTTCTGTGCATCTGCAAAATGAAGTCCCTCTACTCCCTTAAGCGATAAAAAAATAACAGGATACTTTCCCATGTATTCCGCACACAGTTTTTCTTTTTCCGAAATATACAAGCCCTGAAAAAGCGATTTCTCTGCACCAATTTCAAAAAAGCTCTTTAGCATACTCATATTGAGTGTTTTGCCGAAACGGCGCGGTCTGGTAAAAAGAGTCACTTCACCCCAGCTTTGTAAAAGCTGCTCAATCAATTTTGTCTTATCCACATAATAAAAACCTGCTTCACGTATTTTTTTAAAATCATCTATTCCAACCGGTAATTTTAATGTATCATTCATGGAAGCCTCCAAAAAAAATCCGCTATACTATTTACATAGTATAACGGATTCCTACTAAAAAAACAATTCTCTTACTTTATTCCTGCCGGAATTCTTCCGGTACGTCCTCATAAGTTTTCCATTTGTCCATGGCATCTTCCAATGTCATGCCTTCGCTTACCGCGTGTTTTCTCGCTGCATTGACTGCCTGGATTTCTTTCATCTTTGCTCCGGTTAAGGTGTAACCCTTCATGGCCCAGAGTGTTGCAAGCCATGCGATCATTGGAACGATACAGAACAGGATTAGAACAACACCATGCATTCCGAAAGAATATGGTGTCTTGCTGTCCGGTAATGTCTGGATACCGATCATTGCAACTGCTGCACCAACGATGGTGGAACCAAGAGAACTTACTAATTTATCTACAAGTGAGAACAATGTTCCCATAATACCTGGCACATACTGTCCGGAACGGTATGTCTCATAATCGGAACAGTCTGCAACCATCGGAATCGGCATATCTGCTGTCGCATAATATGCACCATAACCGATACCAAAGAATAACACAAATAACACCGTGTATACATTGATGGATCTCAGGCTTAAGTTAAATGCCGGAACCCCCTGCTTCCATAACAGTAACAATACTAAAACTCCAATGTACATGACCAGTGCAAGCATTGTATAGCGCACCAGTGAAGCTTTCTGTCCATGCTTCTGTGATGTCTTTACCGTCAAAAGGAAGAATGGAACAGAGAAAATATATCCAACGATCATCATTGGAAGATACAGTCCGCCATAATCTCCCATCATCGCTCCGTAAAGCATACAGAGTACTGTCATATTCGTTGCGATGGAGAAAGCAAGCTTACATCCTGCTCCTGCAACCATAAGACGCTGCAACTCTTTGTTTGCTTTTAAAATTGCAACATATTCTTTTAATTTTACTTTTTCCTGTTTATTGCCAACACCGAAGAATTCCGGTCTGTCTTTCTCCCAGATACCGATCACTGCAAGAAGTGTCAGCACTGCGGATACCACGATGGCAAGCGGGATCATAAAATCAAAAAAGTTAGCGCTGTTATAGCCGCCAAGACGGTCACCTAAGATTGGTGCCAGAAACTGTACAAGTCCCATACCGATCAGGCTGGCGATCGTATTAAAAATAGTAAACATCGGGCGCTGTTTCGGATCGTTTGTCAGACAGGTCTGTCCGGAACGGGTACAGGCCGTCTGGAATGTGTATCCGATAACATATAATGCGTAAAATAACACAAAGCATACATAGCGCAGCCACTGCATGTCCGGTGCGATGATCCTCGTCCCAAAATACAGTAAAATGGAAGAAACGATCATGATCGCATTTCCGATCACCATGTATGGACGGAATTTACCGAATTTTGAATTTGTCCGGTCGATCAAAGCTCCGATGATCGGATCCGTCACGGCATCAAAAAGACGCATGACGGTTACCATTGTCGTTGCAAACATAAGCGCAAGTCCTAACACTCCGTTTGCATAATATGCGATAAAATTCATGGTAAGAATATAATAAACATTTGTCGCACCATTGTTCATCGGGAACAGCACAAGCTGATACGGTTTTGCCCGGTTCATTCCGGCTGCCTGTGCAGTGGTTTTTTCTTTTTGATTACTCATTATTTCTTCTCCTTTGGAATATCCTGCTAAAATCTATACCCAGTTTTCACTCTTTTTCGCTTCTTTTTTCAGCTTATAATCCGGATTCTCTTTTTCTGTGTGATGAAGTACCATCGCATCCTTCACACTTCCGGCTACAGCTTCGATCTTATTCTCTTTTTCCATAGGAAGCTGGAAGGTAAAAATATGATTTCCGCTCTTCTGCTCGATCAGCTCTCCGTTATTGTATAAGGATACGACCGGCTGGTTTGTGTAAACTTTAATGGTCGTTGTATCCTCAGAACGGTCACTGCGGCGTGATCCACACAGATGTACAAATGGTTCGTCACTCCAATATGCTTTATATAAGAAGAAACTGTCTTTCTTTGTCTTGCGGTCAAATGTCACAAGTCCCTTATGGTTCATGCCCGGCTCGCCGCCCTGATTTCTAGCATCTGCCGCAAAATCAAACATATTCCACACATAAGTGCTCCACATAAATGGATGACGTTCAAAACATCTGAGCATATACTCATGATATCTTGCCTGATATTCCTCGGTATGATCTCCACGTCTCGGTCTTCTGCTGTGAAGGTTCGGCATACCTTCTGCACCGTACTCGGAATAACCGATCGGACGGTTCGGGAATACCAGATGGAAAAATCGTAAAAACAGGTCATTCAGGAAAAATCCCGGCACATACCATCCAAGATATAAATTCCATCCCACCAGATCTGTGATGTGTGCAGAACGGTTAAACGGTCCGCACATCGCATAACATGCTAAAGTTGTCAGTCTTGTCGGATCCATCTTATGGCAGAGATCATTTAACACATGATGATTGTCCAGCATATCTTTTTTGTCTTTTGTGCTGATGGTGATCTCATTGGATACGCCCCATACTATAATTGACGGATGATTGTAATTCTGAACGATCAGCTCTCTCATCTGGCTGATGGTATTCTCTCTTCCGCCCGGCATATGTTCCGAAATATATGGAATCTCTGCCCATACGACCATACCTCTCTCATCACAGAGATCATAAAAATACTGGTCATGCTGATAATGTGCAAGACGGATTGTATTCGCACCAAGTTCACAGATCAGATCCATGTCTTCGTCATGATTTTTCGTGGAAATCGCATTTCCAAGTGCTTTAAAATCCTGATGTCTGGAAACACCGTGAAGCGGATAATGCTCTCCGTTTAAGAAGAATCCCTTCTTTGGATCTACATAAAATGTACGGATACCAAAGCGGTTTGTGATCTCATCCTTCACTTCCCCATTGACTGTCAATGTTGCAGCTGCTGTATAAAGATACGGATTTTTTCTTCCGTGCCAGCGGATTGGATTCTGGATGTTTAAGTTCACGTCGCATCCGTCTCCTTCTGCAACTACCTTTCCGTCCTGATCTTTGATCTGTACGCACACCTGTGCATCCTTTGTATTCGTAAATGTTTCAATATGAACATTTGCCTCGCTGTCTTTTACTTCTGGTGTGATCTTGATTCCGTTGCTTCCAAGGTAATCTAAGTCAAAATGCTCTTTTGACACGATCAGGAAACGGACATCACGGTAAATTCCGCCATAGAACGTAAAATCCGCTTTCTGTGGATATATTTTTCCATTGACAGAGTTGTCCACAGTCACTTCCAATTTATTCTGGTCTTCTAAAACCTCTGTGATATTGATGCGGAATGTGGAATAGCCACCATCATGATGTGCAAGTTCTTTTCCATTCACTGTCACATCACTGCTTGCATTTACACCGAGAAACTCCAGATATACTTCCTCTGTCTCCGGATCAAATTCCGGTTTTTCAAATGTTTTCTCATAATGACAGGTTCCTCTGTAGTAATCATTTCCTCCGTCCTGTCCGTCTTTTGCATTCCATGTATGTGGCAAGTTCACCTGCTCTTGTCTGTTGTCAGGTCCAATGAAAAGCCACTGCTCCATCAGATTTTGAATTCGTCGCATATAACACATCCTTTTTATTATTTATGGTGCCTGTCACTTTGTATCGTTTCAGGCTATTTTTATATATTGTTCCAATTTCAATACATAAATAATAAATAAAATTCGTTAATTTTTCAACGAACCTGACTTAGTCGGTGCTTTTTGTGACGTAAGTGGTGTTCCTTTGTAAATACGAAACCGTCTATCCAAACTATATGTATAATTCAGACAGACGGTTGTTATTTTACTTCACCGGGAGCAGCACTTCCAGATTGAAACAGTTCATCTCTGTGGATACTGAGATATCCCCCCCGTATTTCTCTGCAATGTGCCGGATACTCTTTAACCCAATCCCGTGATACTGCTTGTTTTTCTTCGTGGTCTTTGGCAGATCATCCTCATACTCCGGTGCCCGCTCGATTGGATTCGAAAAACGGATATATAAAAAATGCTGCTTTTCTGCAACACAGATATCGATAAACCTCATCTCTTTCTCTGAAAACTTTTCCACACATTCGATGGCATTATCTATGGCATTCCCAAACAGCGCATAAATATCAATGGAATCCATGAAGAACAGCTTCTTTCCATCGATCACACAGTGTATGGTGATATCTCTTGCCTCACAGATCAGACTTTTCTCTGAGAGCAATGTATCCAGAATCTCATTTCCTGTTTTTACGATAGAGTCGTAAATACGGATAGACTGCTCCAGTTCTTTTAAATTTTTCTCCCGCTCTGCCGGGTTTTCAATATGCCGCATTGCTGCCACCTGATATTTCAGGTCGTGACATTTGCGGTCGATCACCTGCATCTGGTCTTTTGCGATCTCGTACTGCTTCTTCTGCTGGTACCACATGCGCTCCATCAGCGCATACTCCTGCTTTACTTCACTTTTTTTGAAAAGTTCCGCCTGCAGATACAAAAAGGTCACACAGTATAGCTGAACCAGAACTGCAAGATTGGATTCTCCACGGTTCTGATAAAAATTGTAGTAAGAGAACAAGGATAAGAAAAGCACTGCTGCTGCTGAGAGTGTTCTTCTTGGTCCTGCCTGGTAAAATCCATTTCTTGGAAGCCAGCGAAACAGTGTGATGGACAAAAGCAGATACATTGCCGCAAAAAACAGGAGAGAAAAGAGATATTGCAGCACCCGCGGCTGCTGCTCAATGGCAGAAACGCGATGTAGACTGTTCCAGATAATATTGATACAATGATATACAATGAGCGGCCAGACCGTACAATAAATCATTTCCCAGCTTATTTTTTTGCTGATCAGTCCAACAGCAATCATCGTGATCACAAAACGCATGAAAAACTCTGCGATCAGATGTTCCCCGATTGCCGGAATGAGCAGTCTTGCTGCAAGCATGACACACCAAGCCCCACAAAGTATCAGACCGTTTTTTATTTTTTTCTTTTCCATGACATGCAATGGCATGAGAAACAGATACACACATACCAGCAATAAAAAATCCTGAAAAATCATGATACCAAAATCACGAACCATTCTTAACTTCTCCCTACACTGCGGATGAGTGCCGTCATAAAGTTTTTCTTACTGCGGCGGCTGATCTGCAGTTCCTCTCCTTCTACGATCACCGTGTCATCCTTAATCTCTGCAACATGTGTCAGACCTACCAGACACCAGTTGCTACATTTTGCAAACAGCCCCTTTGGAAGCTCCTCTTCCACATTTTTCAAGCTTCCGCGCACCTCAAAATTGCCCTGTTTTGTGTGATAGCGCAACACATGATTCTGGATCTCCACATAAAAAATGTCTCTGGAATCAATCTTTTTGACACCGGTTCCCGTCTGGATCATCACCGGTTTGCTTCCGCGGTTCTCCACCAGCTGCATGGCACGATCCATCTTATTGGCAAAATTCAGGTACTGGATCGGCTTTAAGACAAAGTCCAGTGCGCCCACTTCATATCCTTTGATCGCATAGTGCGCCATGTTCGTAATGAACATGATGACTACCTGGGCATCCCTTTTACGGATCTGCTCTGCCGCATCCATGCCGTTTGTTCCCGGCATCTCAATGTCCATCAGGATAATATCATAATCTCCGTTATAAACTGCCAGAAAATCATCCGCTTTCTCAAAAGGTGTCGCCTCAAATGCTGTATCACGTTCCTGTTCATATTGTTTTATATAAGTAAAAAGTGTGTCACGATAACCCTGATCGTCTTCCACAATTGCTATCCTGTTCATGTCTGCTCCATCTTTATGAATCCTGCATTTTGGCAGTGTTCTTCACTACCTTCTTTTTTCCGTATCTCTTATTATAACAATTCAAATTTGCAGTGTCTAGGTTTCGTATGCAAAAAGATTGATGAGCCCGCCAAAAGGTATTGGGCGACAGCAAAATCCCACCGGCAGATAGGATGTTCCTGTTCGCTTCGCTCACGAAGGAAATCATATCTGCCGGTGGGATTTTTCTATCTTGTTGCATCGTTGCTGCCGTCATCCTCGAGGTCAAAATGCTTGACAAGAGCTTCGAGTGTTGCAGCCTGTGCAGCCAACTCCTCTGATGTTGCGGAAGTCTCCTCTGCAGATGCAGAATTGTCTTCCACTGCCTTGGAGATTTCTTCGATACCAAGTTTGATCTGCTCAATGTTTTGATTCTGCGTCTGGTTATTCTCTGCACTCTTCCCTATCATACCATTGACATTTTCAATTGCATCCAATACTTCCTGCATGGAAGCAACAACATTCGCTGCAAGTTCTGTTCCCCGTTCGATTTCCTGAATGGAAATTCCAATCAAATCTTTTGTATTATTTGCTGCCTTGGAACTTCCCTCTGCAAGTGATCCAATCTCAGAAGCAACAACTGCAAATCCTTTTCCTGCTTCCCCGGCCCTTGCCGCTTCAATCGAAGCATTCAGTGCCAACAGATTCGTCTGGTCTGCAATATCTTCAATTGTCTTGATGATGCTGACAACTTCGTTTGATGTCTCGGTAATCTTGTTCATTGCCTCTGTCATCTGATCCATCTGTGTTCTGCTGTCCTGCATCATCTTTGTGACACGAGCAGTCTCATCTGCTGATTTTAATGCATCGTCTGTATTCTCTTTTACCTGCTCAGATACAGAAACTGAAGTTGCGACAAGTTCTTCCACAGAAGCTGCCTGTGTGCTTGCACCCTCAGCAATATTCTGGGCTGCTCTCGAAAGATCATCTGCACCAGCCGAAACCTGTGCGGAACTGTTGATGATATTCTCGATCATTCCCTGTAATGATTCTGAGATATGCATCATTCCATCTTTTACTTTTGCAAAATCACCTGCATAATCGTATTTTAATGTAAATTTCAGTTTTCCATCGGATAAACGGTTCAGGACATACGCAATCTCATCAATATAATTAATGTATTCTTTTAACCGGTCTACGGTCTTCTGGATGGAATCTGCAAGTTCTCCAATCTCATTCTCCGAAGAAACGTCGAGCGATACATCCAGATTACCCTCTGCCAGTTCCTGTGCCACCTCATTTAATGCAACGATCGGTTTTGTGATATTGCCTGCCAGACGTCTGATTGCCATAATGATAATGACAACTCCAACAATTACAAGCAGCAGTACAATAATGATACACTGGATCAGGCTTGCTAAATATTCGCTGGAAGGCATACAGCTTAACGTATAATAATCGGTCGTTCCGATTCTTCCGACATATCCATACTTGCTGCTTCCATCTGCTTTATACTTCACAGATGTTCCGTTCTGACTCTGAATTGCTTTCATCACGGAATCCGAAACATTCAGCTCGGAAAGATTTTTCAACTGGTTATCTGAATTAGGATGATAAATAATGGTTCCATCCGATGTTACTAAAATAACAAATCCATTGTTTCCAATCTTATAAGCCGAAAGCAGTTCATCAATATGCTCAAGTGCGATATCCGCTCCTGCAACACCAATGATATTCTTGCCATTTTCATCATAAACCGGAGTTGCTGCACTTAAGATCAGATTTCCGGTACTCGCATCCACATAAGCACTTGTCAGGATCGTACTGTTCGTCTCCACTGCACGATACCAGGTACGCTCTGTAATTTCAAAACTGCTGTCACTTGTAAACCCGTCTGACTGTGTCACCACATTAGCATCAATATCTCCAAGCCAGACTGCCTGAATGTTATCACTGTCTGCTGCTGCAATTTTCTCCATCTCGTGAAATACCGTCTGATAGTCTGCCGACTCTGTGATCTTATCTCCTGCTTTTGTCTCAGTAAGCAGTGTCCGCACATCTTTGTCAAGCGCCATCTGCTCCGCAATGGTCATATACTCCTGAAAAAAGATTTCAAGCTGGTAAGATGCTGCCTTCGACTGCATCTCCAGATCATTCTTCTGTGCACTTAAGCTGACATTTCCAACCATAACTGCGACCACAACCGCAACCACCATAAAAATCGCAATCACAATGGTAAGAATACGGCTCTGGATTTCCTGCGCAATCCGTTTTTTCTTTGTTTTCATATCAAATCTCCTCTCTGGTTTTTCTGACATCTTCTCGAAATGTAACAATCTATTTTTATTATAATACTCTTTCTGTCAAAAGCAAACGAATCCAGGAATTTTCAGATATTTTTCGTCAGTTTGTTTTCTCATCACTCCATAAATGCGATAGCGGCTGGAAGGTATATCCCATGTCCTCCCATCTTGTGAGCAGCTCATCTAAAATTTTACCATTGGTGGATGATGTATTATGTAACAATACAATTGCGCCCGGATGGATGCGTCCGATCAGTTTTCCATAAGCCTCCTCCTCTGTCGGCTGTGCATCCGCATTCCAGTCCACATAGGCGAGGCTCCAGAAAAAGGTCTTATACCCCAATTCTTTTGCCATCGCAAGATTCTCTGTACTGTATTTGCCCTGCGGTGGTCTGTAATACTTTGTCATCTCCTGTCCGGTCACTTCCTGAAACAAACTGCTGACTGCATCGAGCTCTTTCTGAAACGACTCTTTGTCCGAGATTGCCGACATATCCTGGGGGTCGTGCGCATGGTGGGGAAGTGGAAAGCCAACATTCTCTATCAGATTGCCAATGCCATCCTGCGGGACTATCACGAAAAAAAGCTGGACGAGGACGGTGTGGGAGAGCTGTTTGGCCTGTGCTGCCAGAAGTGTAAGGACACGGGAGGCGGCACCGGCAGGAAGACGGAGCCGCAAATCACGGAGACTGTCCTTGAATTTTTCCTGCGTGCCAATGCACGGATGAGTGTATTTTCCATGGAGAGAGCGGGAAAGCGCCTGACGGCGCGCTGCGGCTTGAACTGGTCCGGCACGACGTACTATGACGCCTGGTATTTTTACCGCTGTGCACAGATGCACAGACGGCTTTTTGTGGTTGCCGGAAGAATTGCAGCGGAACTGGGAGAGAAGGTATCCTCCCCGGAGGAATTAGAGCAGAGGACGCAGTTTGCGGCGGTTGGCGGATTGACATTTCACGGGGTGTTTGGCTGGGTGCAGCAGAAGGACAATTATCCGGTCAACCAGTATGGCTTGAAGAATCCCGGAATCGAACCGCCGCACCATTTTGTGTATCTGTACCGGAATCATTACAGCGAGGCGGAAAGACCGTGCGTACAGTTTCTGGAGACGCTTATGCGGGAGCAGACCGCATGCGCGCAACGAAAAGAACTGTGGCGCCACTACACGATACAGGACGGACGGGAATACCACAACGGCATGAGTTATCTGCTTGAGGGAAGCCTTGCGGACGAGCAGGATGAAAAAATGTACGAGGCGGCACTTTTGTTTTTACAGAATTTCAGGCTGTACCGCGTAGACGGCTGCGTGGAGTTTTTGTATACGGCATATGAAAAAGAGCGGGGATGAGAGAT
>OGXE01001318.1_pt1 | contig 21404 bp, 15 predicted proteins | sample 1576181 | NCBI WGS metagenome assembly OGXE01 (sample SAMEA3541478, study PRJEB24748) | human gut metagenome | biome: human gut; feature: human-associated habitat; material: faeces | place: China | collected 2012 | reverse complement strand
AGCCCGGTGTGTCGGTGACCTCGTGCGAATAGCCCTCGCTCACCAATACCTCGCCGGTAATCGGCACGTTGGTGGAGTAGCCGGAGTGTCCGGTGTCCTTGATGTGCTGGTCGGCGATACCGTCGATGATTTGCTGGCAATCGTTGCAGACCGTGTGGTAAGAGGTCTTCTGCTCATAAACAGGTGCCACGTTCTCGGTATGCGTCACTGCATCGTGATGGACGGTCTTATAGGTCACCGTCCAGTCGTGCTCGCAGGGCTTCTCACTGTCATCGGTCTTCTCGACGGGTTCCTTTTGCTGCGTGGCAGCGGTTTGCGCACCCTGTTCCGTGGTGTGGGCATTGCCGCCATCACCGTATAGATAGATGCCACCTGCCGTCAGGCAGGCGAGCACCGCGATGGCGAGGACGACGAGGATGCGCCGTTTGGGGGCGAACTTCTTCTTGCCATCAGGTTGCGTTGTCTCGGTGCCCTCTTTTTCCTTATCCATGTAGTTCCCCCTTTCCGGGATGAGAAGGAAGCGGGCGCTCCCCATGAGTATGGTCGGAGCGCCCGCCTAACGATGGGATGGCTTATGCCTCGGGCTTATCCGATGCGTCGCCGTTCCCGGTTTCCTTGCCGTCCGCGCTGTCCTCGGACTTTGCAGCGTGGCGGTTCTTGATGCCGTAGTAGGCGCATCCACCGGCCAGCACGACAAGAGCCGCGATGGCGAGGACGACGAAGTAGGCGTTGCCGCCGGTCTTACCGAAGAAGCCGCCGGGAGGGGTCGTGGTGACGGTGACCGTCTGGGACTCGTCCTCGATGTCCTTGTGCTCTGCAACGAGAACATCGGTAGCCTTATCGCCGTCGGTGGTCTGCTTATACAGCTCCTCGAACACCACGAGGTCGTGCCCATCGAGAGAAGATGCGTCGAACTTGCCGAGGTCGATGTCCACGGTACCGCTTTGGCTGTTCGGAGTGAACTTGAGTTCAGCGGTGACATGCTGGTCGTTGATAGACAGCATCTCGCCGGTCTCCTTATCCATGAGCGTCGCCTTGAGGGTGTATTCCTTGCCCGGAATCAGACCCTCGTATGCCACGCGGTCGGTGATGACCGCATCCTTTCCCGCCATGAGCGTGTGGTCGCCGTCGGACTTGTCCGTGGCGGTGGTGGAGATGACGCTAGGAATGAGGTTCACCGTCTGCTCATCGCAGTCAAGGTCGCACTCGGAAGCGACGATGATGGGGGCAGCGCCCTCAGAACCGTTCTTGAACATGACCTCGAACACCACGATGTCCTTGGTCTCGCCGCCGAGGCGGTCGATGACATCGTTGGCGTTGAAGTGGAAGTCCATCGGAACGGTGCCGTCATACTTGTCGGGAGTGAACTCCGCCTTCTGGAAGACCAGATGGGAGATGAGGTCACTGTTGTCGGCGATGAGCTGGTCGAGCGCATCCGTGTCGATGTCTGCGGGAAGGTTGTCGGCACCCGTGTAGTCGAGGATGATGCCAGCCTCGGGCAGGACGGCGACATTCGAGATGGCGGCCTTCTGCTCATCGGTGAGCTTGTCGTAACCGATGCTGCCGGACGTATCCACGTTCGCGTAACCGAGACCGTCCCCATCCATGCCGTTCTCCGAAGTCACGACCTCATAGGTGCCGTCAACATGGACGCGCACGCTCTGGGATTTGGTAACCCCGTCAGCCGTATTCTGGGAAACGGGAACGTCAAGATAGTCCTTGCCGCCCTCGTTGGTGCTGGCGATGCCAAGCACATCGAGGAGCTTCTGCATGAACTTGGCGACATCGTTCTCGGTGTACTTCTCGCTGCCGTCTCCCGTGAGGATGGGCAGGCCGGTGTCGGCATCCATGAGGATGCCTGCCATGGTGTAATCAACGCCGGTCAGGGCGTTCTCGTAGGCGACATCATCGGTGATGGTAGTCTCCGCATCGGCGATGACGGTCTTATCGCCGTCAAGCTCGTCGGTAGCGGTTGTCGAGATGCCAGTGACGCGGGTGGTCGTGGTCTGCTTCTCGTCCTCGATGTCCTTGTGCTCTGCGATGGATACACCGCCGCGCTCAAGGGACTCGAACACCACGAGGTCGGTCTTGTCCTCGACGGCACTGGAATCGAAGGTGAAGGTCACATCGACCTTGCCGTCAGCGGTATCGGGCGTGAAGGTGGTCTCAGCGGTGACGGGCTTGCCGTCCACATCAAGCGGCTCGGCAGTGACCTTGCCGTCCTTGTCGGTCTTCTTGACCTGCATGGAACCCTTCATGGTGTACTCCTTGCCGGGGATGAGGCCGGAGTATTTCACGGTGTCGATGACGGTGGTCTCCGCATCGGTCACGACGTTCTTGTCGCTGTCGTGGCCGTCGAGAGCGGAGGTGGTGATGAAGGGATGCTTGGCAGTCACGGTCTGGGACTTGTCCTCGATGTCCGCATGGGCGGCGATTTCAACGCCGTTCCTCTCAAGGGACTCGAAAGCGACGATTTCCGTGTCATGGGGAATGGTACGGGAATCGAAGATGAAGGTCACATCGACCTTGCCGTCGGCCTTCTCGGGCGTGAAGGTGGTCTCAGCGGTAACGGGCTTGCCGTCCACCTTCAAGACCTCATCGGTCACCTTGCCCTCATCATCGGTCACCTTCACATGGAGGGTGCCCTTCACGGTGTATTCCTTACCGGGGATGAGACCCGTGTACTCCACGGTGTCGATGACTTCCGTGGTGTCGTCAACGATGACGTTCCTGTCGCCGTCAGAGCCATCGACGGCAGAGGTGCCGATTTCAGGATGGGTCACGGTGACGGTCTGCTTGTCATCCTCGATGTCCTTATGGCTGGCGATTTCGCTTCCGCAGCGTTCAAGGGACTCAAACACAACGAGGTCGGTCTTGTCCTCGATAGTGCGTGAGTCGAAGGTGAAGGTCACATCGACCGTTCCGTCGGCCTTATCGGGCGTGAAGGTGGTCTCGGCCTTCACAGGCTTGCCGTCCACCTCAAGCGGCTCGGCAGTGACCTTGCCGTCCTTGTCGGTCTTCTTGACCTGAACGGAACCCTTCAAGGTGTACTGCTTGCCGGGGACGAGGTTTTCATAGGAAACCGTGTCGATGATGATGGATTCATCATCGGTCACCACATTCTTGTTCATGTCCACGCCGTCGAGCGCAGTGGTGGTGATATGAGGGTTGCGGATGGTGACGGTCTGACCCAAATCGTTGATGTCCGCATGCTCGGCGAGGAAGGGATATTCCGGTTCTGCAACTATCTTTGACGTGCCGTCCTCATCGAATGGAACCATCTTCGAGATGGCATCCGCGCTCATAGGCTTGTCGTATCCGAAGAGCGCTTCATACACGACGAGCTGCGTGTCGTCCTTGAGGGCGAGGGAGTCGAAGGTGAAGGTCACATCGACCGTTCCGTTGGCGGACTCGGGGGTGAAGATGGCATACCCGATGACGGGCTTGCCGTCCACCTCAAGCGGCTCACCGGTGGTCTCGCCGTCCTCGCCGGTCTTCTTCTCGAAGAGCTGGCCGAGGACAAGGTACTGCTTACCGGGGACGAGGTTCTTGTAGGCCACGGTGTCGATGACCGTTGCCTCATCGTCGGTCGAGACGTTCTTGTCACCGTCAGCGCCGTCCACGGCCACAGTTCCGATTTCAGGCACGACGACGGAGACCTGCTGGTTCACATCGTCCTTGTCCGTGTGCTCGGCGATGAGGGAGTTGCTGTCGTCGTACAGCTTCTCATAGACCGTGACGGTCTTCCCGCCGAGGTCATAGGTGGAGAGCTGGAAATCGACGTACTCGAAGCCCGTCGGCTCGCTGGCGGTGAAAGTCAGCTCGGTAACGATGTCCTCGCCATTCTCATCCGTGAGGATGTCGCCGGTCGAGGCATCATGAAGCTCTGCCACCAGCTTATAGTCGCGTCCGGGGATGAGGTTCGAGTAGTTCACCTTGTCGGCGATATGCACATAGCCCATGCCGACGAGCGAATCGCCGTCCTGCGGGTCGAAAGCCTTGGTGGTGATGGATGCCTTGACATCGGTCAGCGTACCGAAGTCGTACACCTTGCCGTCGCGGCTGATGATGACCGTGGTCTCAACGAGCTGGTATCCATCGTTGGCGGTGCAGCGAAGCTCCTCGATGCTGTAAGTGTCATAGGGCAGGGCACCCTTGGAGTCATCAGGCTCCGTGCCTCCGAACCAGATACCTGCGGTGGCATCCAGCTCGTCGCTGTCGATGACACCATCTGCATCCAGCGCCCAGTCGTTGCCGTTGGTGTTCTGCGTGTGCTTGTTCCAAGAAGAGGCGGAGGAGAAGTAGCCGTTCTCATCCGTCACGGCGACATGGCTCTCGCCGGTCGTCTTGGAGGTGACTTTGAAGGCGATGCCCGCAAGGCGGTCGGAACCGTCGTCGCCCTTCTTGGTGAACTCAAGGTCGCTGCGCATGACCTGATTCTCGAAGGAACCGTTGATGGGGTTCACCAGCTCCCCGTTCTTCTCGATGCGGAACTCATGCGCCTTGCCGTCCGTGAGAAGGTAGCCTTCGCCGGACTTGACCTCTTGGATGGAATAGAGACCGTGCGGGAGAAGGTCGTTCGCGGTGCTCGCCTCGCCGTCCTTGATGGTGAGGGTCGTGACGACCTGACCCTTGGTGTAGGTCACGCCATCGGCGATGATGGAATGGTCATTAAGCGTCTTCACCTCGAACTGCGTGCCGTCGATGCTGGCCGCGCCGATGGGGTCGCTGGTGCCGTTCTCGATGTCGTGCTTGGTGATTTTCACACCGCCGCGCACGATGTCGTCCTTCGCATTGAAGGCGTAGATTTTGCCGTCCTCGGAGACGGTGACGTGCATCTCATCGGAGGTGTTGAGGTAGCTGTCGTTCGTGGCGGTCTCGCGGATGATGTAGTCGCCATAAGGCAGGGTATCGTCGCCGGTGGTGGCGAATCCCTTGTCGTTGGTCTTGATGACCTTGACGGTCTCGCCCTTGGCGTAGGTCTTGCCGTCCACCTCCACGGTGTTCTCGTTGTCGTTGATGATGGAGAAGCTGATGCCTTCAAGGGAAGCATTACCCTGCGGGGTCTTGCCGGTCTCGGAGTCGAGCTTCTGGACGGACACGCCGCCGCGAATCACAGATTCGGGGATTTCAGGGAGATTAAAGGTCGGTACACCAACAGTCGGATTATCCTGAATCTTCTGGAAGCTCACATCCTTATTCAGCTTATAGCCCTCGGGTGCTTTGGACTCGTAGACAGCAACAGAACCACGCGGTAAGGAAGGGGTTCCTGTGTGGTCAAGGTAAAAGTCATCACCTGAGACAAGATAAGGAGCTGACAAGTCTGCATAACCATCTTTATCGGTGCGAAGTATCCAAGAACGTGTCGGCTCCACATTGGCCTGCTTGAGAGCATCATAACTGTCGTAGCTCACCGTGTCGTAATACTCAACGGTGAACTCCGCACCCTCAAGGGAAGCGGAACCCTGCGGCAGGTTATTGGCGGTGTACTCTTTATCGCCATCGAACTTACCAACAATCATTGTTACAGGGTCATAAGCAGGTTCATCTGAGACTTGTGCCGTAGTGGTTTGTCCGCCACGCACCGTCACCGTCTGGTCGGCAGCAGGGAGGTAGCCAGCGGGAGCCTTGGTCTCGCGCACCGTGTAGGTGCCTTCGGGAAGCTCAAGGGTGTTGGTGTCGCCGTTGGCGTTCGTGCGCAGCACGCCCATGGACTGATTGGCGGCGTTGTAGACGGTGAACTCCGCACCCTCAAGGGAGTAGCAGTCATTGCCGTCCGTGATGGAGGGATTGGCGCTGGACTTATGCAGGTTCAGCTTACCGGCGATGACGCGCCAGTTGATTTTGAAGAAACCGGCACCGGCCTGCGTGTGGGAGGTCGGGACGGTAACGCCGATGATGGCCTCTCCGCCAGAGACGGAGAAGATGCGGATATGCTGGCCTAGCGTGTCCTCCGTTGCGGCAGGCTCGTTGTACCCCGGATTGGAGTTGAAGTTGTTGTCAACTCCGACATGGCCGCAGGTGAGGGCGAGTCGGGCTTCGGTGGGGATTTTCACCGTACCGGTGTCCTGCACCCAGATGTCGGCGGTGCGCTCGATGGAGTAGCGACCGGCTTGGAGCTTGGACAGGTCAACGGGCTGCCAGCCCATCGCCTGATTGATGGTCTTGTTCTCAAAGTTTCCGCCGCTTGGGTTCTCCACGGCGGGAAGGACACGACCGGAATAATTGGAGGTGTACTGGTTCTTGCCCTGCGTGCGGAAGGTCTGGCCGACGGTCGGGGCGGTCTTGAACTCCCACGTACCGATAGTATTCACCGACATGCGGGGAGCGGGCAGGGCGAAGAAGTTGGCGACATCCTTTCCGAAGTTGTTGGACATCTTGACGCTCATGGCATGGATGCCCGCAGGAGCCATCGCGAACTCAAGGCTGCCGGTCTCCGCATCGTACTCCCACATGCCCATGTCAGGGGTGTACTCGATGCCGTTGACCGTAACGCTGTCGATGGTGCGACCGGACACGGAGTCAAGCGCCTCATCGTCCGTCGCAAGGGTCACCTTGGTGGTGGCTGCGGTGACGGGAACGGAGGTCTTGCCCTTGGATGCCACGTCTCCGCGAACGTCGGTGGCCGTGCTGTTGAAGTCGAAGGTGGCCTCGGCGGCAGGGTCGGACGTGGTGTAGACGAGCTGGATACGGGAAGAGGCCACCATGGGCTTGCCCTCGTCATTCAGCTCCGTGTAGGACTTGGGGACATAGACCAGACCGGTCGCATCGTCCATGATGAAGCCGTCGCGCATCCGCGCATCGGCATTGTTGTCGGACGCACCCCAATCGGTGAGCTTGGCACCGGAGATGTCTGCACCAGCCCAACCGACATAGTAGTCGGAATCGGGGTCAACCTCGAAGAGGACGGCGTGGGAGACGGCCTGCGAGAGCATGGCCGACCAGTTGTCGGACATACCGTCGCCATCGTTGTCAGCCCAGAGCGCATCGAGCGTGCCGTCGGGCAGCACGTTACCGTCCACGACGGTCGTGGTGACGGTGAGGACATCTGCTCGGGTGAGGTCGTCGCCCTTTCCCACATACTGCGGGTCTGCGTGGTCGCGAACATAGTCCTCGACGCTGGCGACGGACTTGCCCTCATCGACATCCACCGGCTTGAGTGCGGCGGAGCCGACCGTGCCGTTCTGATAGAAGGTGGAGGTCACGATGGTGTCACCCTCCACGGTGAAGGTTGCCTCGCCGTCCTTGACATCGACGGCGACACCATCCTCGTCGCCAGTGAACACGGTGAGGCTGTCAGCGAAGTACCCCTCATCCGGGGTGACTTTCACGGTGACATCGGTGCCGACCTCGACCGCCATCGACATATCGTCGCCATCATCGAAGGAGAGCTTGCCGTGCTCCGTTTCCGCAAGGGAGACCGTCGCAAGCTCCGGTTCGGCGGCATAGGCCATGGCCGGGACAGCCGCGTTCAAGACGGTGCTCGCGATGAGCACCGCTGACATGAACTTAGCGGTGATGCACTTGCCGTCGAGCTTGCGCGTCAGGCGCTTTATCTTGCCGAAGATACGTTCCATAAAAGACTCCTTTCTGCTTACTTAGCGTTTAACTGAAATCGAAACCGGAGGAGCTGTCGTCATCGCCATCCTCGAAATCCGAGGGCGAGTCATCCGAGCCGTCATCGTCCTCATCCAAGAACTCATCTATCTGGCAGGACTCCGCATCGCGTATGCGCTCTATCGCGGAGGCCGTGTACCCCATGCACTCGGCTATCTCCTCCTCGCTCTGCTCCGGGTGGACGTGCGAGAGGTAGTCGAACACGGCGAGGGCACGCTTGTTGATGGAGATGGTCGTCGCATCGGAATAGCAGAGCTGTTCCTGCGCGAAGAAGCGCTCGCCGTTGATGAGGTCGTCACCCTCCCGCCAAAGCAGCTTCTCGCCGTCCTTCTTGAGCCAGACGATTTCGTCAAGCTCGTCGGGCGATACGAGGAGCATCGCGCAGCCGACCTTGCGGGCGGCGGCGGGAACGGAAACGCCCTCGAAGGTGACGCTTCCCTGCGAGTTCGAGGGGCTGCCGTCGTACCAATGCTGCACGAGGACGATGCCGTTCTCCTCCAATGAGCCGAGGTAGAGGTTCCAGTCGGTGAGGATGTTCGTGCCCTTTCCGCGATACGGCTCGGGGCACGTCTGCGTGGAGGAATCGAACTCTTCGTAGCGATGGCTCTTGTAAAGCACCTCGACCTTCATCTACCGGAACCTCCCTTCTGCTTAACGGGCGACCGCGCGGTCATCCGGTGCGGCATGGCCTTCCAAAGCCGCAGAGGCATCCCGTGCCTGCTCGGCTGCATCCTTGAGGGACACGCCCTGCTCCTTGGCCGCCTCGCGCTCTGCGGCCTTGTCTGCCTTGAACTGGTCGTTTGCCGCCTTGACGGCCTTGACCAAATCCCAAGGCTTGACCTCGAAGCGCTTGTACGGGTGCTGCTCATCGCCCTGCTTGCCCGTCCAGACCTGCACAGGCTCATCGGCCTTGAAGCCGATGGTGACCTGCTCGCCGGAGAGCATCTGCTGCTTCATGCGGTCGTTCATGAACACATCGCAGGAGTAATGGCCGAGGTCGATGCCGTTGACCTTGGTTCCCTCCGGCAAATGGACGTATGCCTTCTCGAAGGTGCGACCGTCCTTTGCCGTGTACTCATAGGGCGTGAGAAATGCTGCGGGCATCTTCACGTTGGCGTATGCGGGCTTTCCCGCATCCCGATGTTCCGTCTTCTCTGGCATTTGAATCACTCATCCTTTCTGCTCATTGAGTGCCAAAGACACTCTATATTGTATATCAGCCGGTTCATGTAGACGAGGAGCGCTATAATCAGCGCGATATGCGCTCATCGAGGTTCTTATCGAGCCGTCCGTCCGCATTTCCCTGCGAGATGGCGGATGACGCGGCACGCGCCTGCGCGACCTCGCCTTTGAGTGTCACCGGCTCTTTGATGTAGTCGGAGACCCGCTTTTCCCCATAGCTGTCCAGCAGCCCATCGACCCGGCGCGAGTCCTCATAGGTGGCTCCCTTCATGAGGGGGTAATCCTGACCGTCCACGGTCACGACGGTGCCGGAGTCCTTGAGTCCGATTCCCGCTACCGTCTCGGGCGGCAAGAGGTTGAAGGCGTAGCCCACGCCGACCGCCTGCATGCGGCTTTCTTCCGGCAGGGAGAGGGAGCTGGTGCCGCCTTGGTGCGGCTCGCTCAGTATGGCGGCGTATCGCTCGTAGTCGTCGGCGAAATCCCGCTTGATGTCTCCGTTCAGCGCCTCCCACACGTCATCCACCACCATATCGAGGTTGTTTTGGTTCATGCGGATGTACTCGGAGACGGGGATGTCCGTGGTGTCCACGAAGTAGAACAGGCCGCCGTCCTCGCCCACGCAGCACATCGTCTTCCATGGGTCGGTAGGGTCGGGGTTCGCCTCGAAGCGGATGACACCGTGCTCGATGCCCTCACGTACCATGTCCTTCGTGATGCCATATGACGGGGAAGCCTTCACGGGCTTCTCGTCCATCCAAGCGTCATAGATGTCATCATAGGTGATGCCGGTGCGCTCGGACAGCTCTTGGAAGACGCGCTCCCGGACGAGAGAGTCGCCGACACCGAGCGCATCGTAGAAGCCGCTGCCGAGGGCGACCGCATCGAGTGCGCGGTCGAAAGTCATCTGCGGGTCGATGGAAGCGCCGAGTCCGTCATCCGGGTACGCCTCCATGTACCAGTCACGGACGGAATCGCTGCGGTTCTCTTTGCCCTCCGCATCGCGCCACTCCGCCTCAGAGGCGAAGATTTCCCCGCCGAAACCGCTGTCGCGCCCCCATATGTCGAACAGTTCATCGACGGTTTTGTTGTAGTCGGGGGCGACCTCGTAATCCTTCTGCAACATGCTGATGCTGTTCATCAGCTCCCCGAGGCTGTGCCCGTGGTCAATCATCCATTCGAGCTGATAGCGCTCGTAATCAGTCAAAGCCATTTTCCCTCCTTCTGTATGCGACACGTTAATCTGTGTGAGTGTGCCAATCCGCTAGTCTCGCTCCGAGCTGTCGAGCGTCGGGGCATCCGTCCCGTGTCTGTCCGACGAAAGCTGCTCGGATGCTTGCCGTGAAAGCCTTGCCTCCTCGCTGAGGGAGACGGCACCATGAACCTTTTCGCACGACAATGCAGTCGGCATGTTGACGAGAGCACCAAGCCGCATTTTGATGTCCTCTCTATCAAGGATTGACCCAAGATAACCGGAAGTGTCGCGCATCTCACCGGTCGCTAGGTCATAGCTAAAGTAAGAGGTGCCGTCAGGAGCATCGAGGCTACCCGACCCGTCATCGAAACACACCCATTGCCAGCCGTCGGGAAGAGGGTATCCCTTCGTGAAGCTCGGGGCATAATCGAATCCCACGCCCTCGCCTTCCATGTAGCGGTCGTTCGTTGTCGTCTCAGCCATTTCCCATTACCTCCTCGCCTTGCCAGACTTGCCCTTGGGCTTGGAATCGAAGGTCGGCTCGATGGAACCGTCCTTTTTAAGGCTCACCTTGCAGTCGAACGTCTTGCCGGTGGTCTTGGACTTGCAGCCCCTCAAGTCCACTTTCTTCCCTTCAAGCAGGGCGGCTGCCTGCTTCTCGGTGAATGTCTTCCCACACCACCCGAGCAGCTTGAAGCCGCATCCGGCGGTCTGCTTCCATGTGCCGTCCTCCTGCTGCTCGTTCTTGTTGGAAGAGCAGGTGTAGAACATCTTCCCGGTCTTCTTTGATTTGCGCCCGACGACATCCTCTCCGCAGACTGGGCATTTGCCCACGACCTTTGCCTTGGGTGCGATGCTCGCGCCGACGTAGGCGGTGTCCTGATGCTCCTTGAAGACCTCGATGACGTTCTCTTGCAGGGCGTTCACGTCGGCCTTGCCCTCGGCGATGTCCTGCTGGATGAGCCACCAGCGGGCGGTCACGTCCGCACCGGCTATCTCGGGCGGCAGGAGGTGGTAGAAGGCGCGACCCTTCTCGGTGGAGCGAATCTGCACGGTCTTGCCCTTCGGCACATCCTCAAGATAGCCGCGCTCTTTCAACTTCTCGATGATGGAGGCTCGGGTGGCGGTGGTGCCGATGCCGCCGTTCTCGCCCTTCTTGCCGTCATCCTTTCGCTTCAAGATGTCCCTGACCTCCGGGTCGGTGACGTATTTGGCGATGGAGGCCATGTCGGCGATGAGGGTGCCTTCGGTGTAGGGCTTTGGCGGCGTGGTCTCCCCTTGGGTGATTTCGCAGGCGATGCGGGAGAGGGAATGGTCGCCAGCGGGGAGCCAAGGGTTCTTGGAACCATCGTCGTCCGCCTTACCGGTCTTGCCCATGTAAGCGAACACGTCCTTGAAACCGGCCTCCCGCAGATGTGTCGAGACAGCTTGGAACGTGCCGCCATCGGAATCGAAAGCACTGGTGCTCACGTCGTAGACGGCGGGAGGGAGGAACTGCATGGCGTAGCGCTCCACGATGGCGGTGTAGACCGTCGCCTCGTCCCGCGTCATATCGGAGACGGGTACCTCGATTTCCTGCGGGATGATGCCGTGGTGCGCAGTGACGTTCTTCTCGTTGAACGCCTTGGAGTGGATGGAGAAGTCCAGAGGCCATGATGCGCCAAGATTCGCCATCGCCATCGCGAGGACAGCCGGTGCCTGCTCGAAGTGCTCCTCCTTGAGGTACTGCGAGTCGGAGCGGTTGTAGGTGATTGCCTTGTACTTGTCACGCAAGTCCTGCGTTATCTGCTGGGTCTTCGCCGCCGTGAAGCCGTACCGCTCGCTCATGTCCGAGAGAAGCACGGTCAGGTTGTAGGGCAGGGGCGGGTTCTCGACCTTCTTCGAGATGGCCGTGGTGAAGGTTGTATCGGAGCCATCCAGCTTCTCCTTGATGGCTTCCAGCGCAGCAGCATCGAAGATATGCTTTTCCCCTGCAAACATGTCCTTGTCCGGTTTGAACTTGAAGGACGGCTGCGAGTCCGCGTCAGGGCAGGTGCCGGTGGCGGCCAGCTCGTAGAACTTGCGGGTGACGTGATGCTCGATTGCCTCGTCGCGGTTGACCACGAGACCGAGCGTGGGGGTCTGCACGCGGCCTACGGAGAAGAGACCGCCGAGACGCTTGGTGGCAAGACGGGTCTCGTTCACACCGAAGCACATGTCCGCCATCTGGCGTGCGTAGGCCGCATCACCGGCAGGGCGGCAGGCATCGTTGGGAACCAGATGCTCGAACGCCTTGACGATGTTCTTCTCGATGTTGTCGTTGACGTAGACGCGCTCGACCTTGCCGGTGTACCCGAGGTAATCAAGAAGCTCATCCACAATAACTTGACCCTCGTCATCGGGGTCTCCGGCGTTGATGACGGAATCCGCGTCATCAAGCAGTTCTCTGATGCGCTCAACCAGCTCGCCCTTGTCGCCAACAGGTTCCTTTTTCCAATCGGGAATCTGGATGGGCAGGACATCGAGCGACCAAGGCTTCCCCCAAGCGGGGTTGACCTTCTCGGGGTCAACGAGTTCCAGCAGGTGCCCCGCACAGGCGACGACGGTGTAGCCGTTGCCCGAGATTGGGAGCCGTGCCGACTCCGATACCTGCTTTCCGCAGATGGCGCGGGCGATGTCTCGGCCGAGCATCGGTTTCTCCGCGATGACCAATTTCTGTCCCATGGCCTAGAATCACCTTTCCTTGTTTTCACGCTGCGGCAGCATCCGGTTGGTTTCAGAATCAGCGAGTTTGACGCTGGAATCGCGGGCAGCCTTAGCCTCTGAGCAAAGGTCGTACCCATTCTGACCTGCTGTTTCACTATTGACGATGCACTGCGGTTGGCGTATAATAGTGTTCTCAAGGTCGTGAGCGACGGGGTGACAACGGAACAATTGGAGTTCCGCCAGTGCCTCTAGCTTGCGGCCTTGTTTTTCGTTGAAGTATATGGTTCTCTCGGGCGTGATGCGCTCAGAGAAATACTTACTGAAATCGTCCTTTCCGTAAACGGAGAGGATGAAGTTGGTCTCTATCTCCTGCAATTCATAGTTACCCTTTCCATCGGGTTTGATTGCGACGATAAGCGGAAGGCGGTCGCCGTCCACCTCCGCGAGCACGGCCAAGAGCGTGTCCTTCCGGGACGGACTATCGCTGAGAAGAACGGGGTTCTCCAAAAGGTAGGGAAGGCGTTTGACCTTCGCCACATCCAGCCCGTGCCAGTGATAGTTCTCCTCGTCCTTGGGATGGAGCGCATCGAGAAGGTGCCGCTGCGTATAGAGCATGGGCTTTTGCTTGAAACCCGCCTCGACAAGAAGCTGCGGGGTGTCGCATACCTTGATTTGGTTCAGCGGATTCATACCGCCGCAGGTGACAAGGTCTACCTCGTCGCCGAAGCGAAGATATTCCCTGCATTTTTCGGCATACCGTGCGTAATCGGGAGCCTTGTCGTCTCCCGCTTTCAGATGCACATGGTTGTTCGCGTCGAGGCAGGTCATACGCTCGTCTTCGGGCATCTCGACCGAGTTCTCATACTCGCGGATGGCGGCGATGATGCCGTCGTTATTGAATGTGTCTTCGTTCATAGCTTCTCTCCTTTCTGTTTTTCTTCGTTGTCTTGCAGACAGGGCGGTTTCCCACCCTTCCAACAGCCTGCGAGTCAGTCTCAGGGACTCTCCGGCCATTGAAAGCGTGGAAAACCGCTAAAAGGATGCGATGATGCGTGGTTTCAGGTCAGAGGATAGCAGTGCCTCCGCGAATGGATTTCCGCGCATCCTCGGTTGGCGCAGATAGAGTCCATGCAGATGCGGGATGCCTTGGTCTATGTGCGTTACGGCAGACATCAATGTGAGGCGATGCGACTCAAGGATTGGATGGAGGGTCTTGACGAGGTTGCCCCATGTCTTAGCCGAAATGATTTCGGTATCGGTGCGGTACAGATAGTTCAGGAAGTTGTAGAGGTGGCGGCAGTCATGGAACTCGAAATCCCCATCGCCCTCGATGAGAAAATTGAAGCCCTCGAATCGGAATTGCAGTCCGTCCATCGTCTACTCCAACTCCTCACGCTCGGCTGCCTTGGACTCGCGGTTGTCCGAACCGAGGCGGGCGGATGCGTCACGGGATTCCCTCGCCACGTCATGCAGGGTACTGGATTTAACGGCATCCTCCTTGATGGAGCCTTGCATGTCCTGCTTCTCGTGCTGGACATCTGCGATTGTCGCTCCCTGTTGGAAGCTCACCTTGAGAGCCGTCATGCTGTCCGGGTCTAGGCTCGGGTCTGCGATGACATCCAGCATCTCGGGGGTCAGGCTTTCATCCCCGGCGGCTATGTAGATGGCATCCATCTGTTCCGGCAAGAACCTGCCGTCGGCGTAGCGCAGGACGGTGGTCGTGTCCAACCCATAAACGAAGCCGGAACGCATGGCTTGTATGTAGTCGGCAGGCTTGGAAGGGTCGCAGAGCACATCGAGCTGTTCCGGCGAGAACCTGCCTGAGCAGATGACCGAGCAGAAGTTCCATGCCTGCTCCTCGGAGAGCGCAGGGTTCAGAAGCCGTGCGATGTCCTGCTGCTCGGCACCCTCGTTGAGAGCCATTCTGATTGCCTCCATGAGGTGCGCAGGGTATTTCCCGCTGGCATACCCCTCAAGCGCGTCTATCGGCACATCATCGCGGATGGCGTAGGCGAGTGCTCGCGCCTGTTCAGGGTCGAGATGAAGCCATTCGCGGTCGAATGGGATGCCGCCGAAATCCGCGAACTGCATGAGGTTCCGCGCGACATGCAGCTTACCGGCATCCATTTCCCCAGTAGCGAGTGTCTTGAAGATGTCGTAATTATAGGGGCTGCCGTGCGGGTCGGCGAACGGGGTGCGCTGCGCTATAAGGCGCAGCTCGCGCATCTGCGCGTGGTTCAGCTCCGGGTTCGCGATGAGGTCGATGGTGTCGGAATCCAGCCCGGACTCGAACGCCTTGCACACCTGATATGCCTGCCATCCGGTGAAGCTGTGCTGAGACATCAGCTTGGATGCGGGAAGGCGGTGCTCGGGTTCCAGATTGTTGAACGCGGTCTGGATGTTCTCAATCTGCTGGTCGTTGAGCACGTCATGGGGGTCGATTTCGCTCGACACAAGCTCATTGAAGGATAGCAGCGCACCGTCGAGGCACAGCCCGAGGTCGATGGAGGTGTATTCACCGGATTCGAGGGTGTCCGGCTCAATCTCTGATTCGGGGACGAGACCCATGATACGGCGCACATCATCCTGCGTGCCGCCGTTGTCGAGGATGGAGTGAAGGGTCTCTTCGATGGCACCTGAGATGTCCATAGTGTCCACGTCATCGAGCGCGTCCATGATGCAGTAGCGCGGCCAGTAATCGCCCTCGATGGAGTAACGCGCGATGGCGGTGCCGTCGATGTCCGAACCGAGGCGCAGAAGTTGCAGCTCGATGGGGATGTTCTCGTCGTATGGCATGGTTGTTTTCTTCCTTTCTAGCATGATGGTTTTCTATATCCTACACGATGGTCGGGTCTTCTCGTGCCAGCGAACCCGCGCCGCGCTCATCGGCCAGCTTGTCCGATGCAGCCCGCGCCTGCTCCGCCTCGGACTTTAGGGATACGCGCTCGGGGTCTCGCTCTTTTCCGTTTTGGATGGCAATGACCTCCCGCAAGCCGCTACCGGGCTTGCTGACATCGGTGAAGTACGCGGTCACCCGGTCGATTTCATCTGGGGTCAGGTCGCGGTTGTCGCCAGTATCCATGTCGAAGCCAACGGCCACGAGGTCACCGAACAGGATGGAATAGAGTTCGCCCTGCTTCACAGGAGTTGAGAAATCCATCTGCGATAGGTAGCCAGTATCCTCCATGTGCTTTGGTGGCATAAATCGCACGATTGGGAGGGCATGTGAATAGCCCTTCCTCGTTGACATAGACGCTGATGCCGTCTCCGAAGATGACATCGAATGGCTCGATGTTCCCGCCGACGAGACGTTGAAGGGAATCAAGGGTGCTGCCCTCATTATCCTGTTCGATGTCGATTTCCTTTGGTTCGCCGTCTACGGGAATGAGCATGCCCTTCATGGTCTTCTCCTTTCTAGCGTGCATCCTGCACGCGGTCATCATAGCCAATGCCGTTCGCGAGCGCCTGAGAGGCGTTGCGTGAAGACACGGCCTCATCCTTGAGGTTGACCTTGCGCTCCGATGGGGTACCGGGAAAGTTTTCACGGATGTCGCACAGGTGCCGGTAGATGGCTTGAAGGTCTTCCCTGCCGACCGTCCAAGCGGGGATGGAGCCATCGAGGGAAAGCGCCTGCATGTTCTCAATGCTGTCCCCGAGCGGTTCCATGCCGAGGAGCGTTGACATGTAGTAGCGACCACCCGTGAACTGGCCGCCGGGGAACTTCACGGGGTCTTGCGTGATGTCGTAGAACTCCACCAAGGGCAGGCCGTGGCCGTACTCGTCCGCATCCCCCAACGAGTACGTCATGCGATTGTCGAGGCCGTAGGTGCCACCGGGCGGCACGATATGCACGCGGTACTTGCCGACGGTGAAGTCGGCGATGTGCGCGGTATCACTGTCAGCCTCGCTCTCGGCAACTTCTTTCACGTAGTCGTCAAGGGTTTTGCCGACCTGCTCAAGGCAATACGCATCCATTTTCTGACGCAGCGACTCGCGCTGCTCTGCATCGAGCGGATAGGTCAGGGATTCGATGCTGCCGTCGGCACGGTTAAGGGAGATGTCGAGATGGTCGGACACCTCACCGCGAGCCATATCGTAGTTGGCGTAGATGTTGAGCCAGTCGTCGTTGTCAAGCGATTCGACATCCGTGCCGAACACGCGGTCTACGCCGAACGTGACGGGAATGTAGAAGTTGAGCAGGCCGTCCACCTCGCTGATTTCATCCTCGAACCCGATGTGCTCCATAGGGAGCGGTTCGAGTTGCCATTCCTCTGATGGGCAGCCGTACTCCTTCTCCATGTAATGCGGTGGCTGGCAGAAACTCGGTTCGTCCCACAAATCGTGCATGGCCTGTATGAATGACTGCTCGCTGCCGTCATAGGTCTTGAAAGCCCAGTCGGTCGCGTTGTTCCCGATGATGGTGAAGGGTTCCCCGTTCCAAGCCTCCGATATGGCTTCGTATGTGACGGCTCCCGCATCCGTGAGCTGGCGCAGCTCAACGGTCACGTTGCCGTCATGGTGCGCACCATGGATGAACAGATGCCCGTTCTCATCCCAGACCTTCTGAATCTCGCAGTCGGCGAACACGTTGTCGCCGCCGAAACGGGAAGGAGATGTGTCGATGGCCGCATCGAAGTTGTCATACACCGTGAACCCGGTACGGGTTCCGTCCCAGCGCTCGATGCTGCCGGAAACGATGAGAGGATTTCCGTTGTCGAGAAAGCTGCGCAGCGATGCCATCTCCTCGGTGAAATCCCGTTCCTTGATGTCGTATAGCGCTCCTTCGTTTCTCCTATGCTCCACATATTCATCGAAAGAAACGTCGAGTTCATCCTTGTATATCTCGTAATCTTCGGCGAGGTAGTCCCGCAGGAACTCATCATCGTACATGTCCTCATCGAAGATGATGCGCTGCTTCGGTGTCCGTTCCATTTATATCCCTCCTTAGTAAGAAAAGGGCGGGCGGGATGAACCCGCACCGCCCGGTCGTTCGCGTGCCTAATGCTCTTCGTTCCCGGCATCGTGCTCGTTCGCGTGCTCGGGAGCCTGTTCGTCATGGTCTTCGAGCTTGCCCGATGCCACGCGGCACTCTTTCGCGGCATCGGAGAGCGTGGGTGCGTCCTTGGCGGCAGACCGGCATGCCTCGGTGAACTCCTTGAAGGCGGTATCGAACCCCTTCTCGTTGACCGTCCGCACCGTCTCGACGCTCATAGCGCAGGGGTTCACGGTATCGAAGACGTTATGTTCGTTACCGACGGCATCATATTCGTCCATGATGTCCTCTGCCATATCCTCATCGCCGATGGCATCGGCGATGGCGGCCTTGATATGCTCCTGAATCGCATCCTTCACCTCATCGACCAGCGCTTCGACTCGCTGGTTGTTGTCATTGAACTCAATGCCGCTGTCGAAGAACACTTCGTCATAGACCTCATCGGAGAGAGCGTAAATACCGGCATCCTTGAGTCCTTCAAGGGCGGCGTACTTGGCGATGTCCTCCTGATGGTCGTACATGTCCTGTGAGAAGCAGACGTATTGCGCCATCTGGGTCATCTTCATGAGGTCGCCCTTGCGGCCTTCGAGAAGCCCCTGCGCGTCGGCCTCCTCAATCCACTCGTAGTTGTCGGGGAGCCACTTGAGCAGGTCGTGATTATAGAGGTCTACATTGCTGTCGGCGACCTCCGCAATGGCATCGGAGATGTCGCCGTCGTATTCGGTTATTTGGTCGCCGTAGTCACCGATGTCGAGACTTTCTTGCAGTTGCTCGATGGTCGAAAACCCTTCGGGTACCACGGGATGCTCGAAAGCGTGCTTTGCATCGCGTTCAGCCTGAGCACGGGTCACGCTCTCCTTGATTTCATCCATGTTCTCGTCAAGCGTCTCGGAGATGGCGGAGAGGGCGGAAGGATAGAGCGAGAGGCTGTCCTTGAACCAATCGAGGGTCTTCTTGCATGCCTCGTAGGCGCGGATGGCAGCCGAGGGCTTGTCGAAGCCAAGCTCGTCGGCGAAATCGTCGATATTGTAGCCGTCCACGGCGAGCGCGTCGGAGACCAAGGCGGCGAACACGTCGGCGGCGGTGGGCTGACCATGGACTTCCGGGTTGCATTGGTAGCTGGTGCTGAACGTCTCATAGCCCGGTCGGCTGAACTCGCAGAGGTACTTGCGGTGGGAGGGGGAGAAGTCCCCTTCCTGCTCGCGGAGGATTTTGAAGTTGAATCGTGAGAGGAGGTCGCCGACCTCCCGAGCATCGTATTGTGACATGAAGTCTCCTTTCCAAGGCGGTACGATGATGCCTAATAATATATTATTAAGGGAAAGGGGGTAGCATAAAGCTGCCCCCTTTTCGGTAGATGGTGTCTATGTCTCGGTAAGTGGTTATCAGTTGCCCAGAATCTCCTTCGCCCAAGCGCCGGACTTGGCGAGTCCCAAGATGAGCAGGACGGAGGTCGATGCCCATGTGATGATGCCGAGGATACCGCTAAGAGAACCTACGGAAGAACCGCCAGTAAAGTTGATGATGCTTGCAAGCCCCATGATGATGTTGCTTCCGGCATCTCCTCCTCCAACACCTGTGATGCTGGTCAGCATTGCGGAGGAGATATAAGGGTAGGCGGTCAGAATAAACATGATGATTGCACCTGCCAGACCTGCGGCGCAGAAGTTTCGTATAAAGGAGATACCCGATTGCCTAGTTTCCTCGAATCCGAGAAAAGCGAGAGGGATGGGGGAAAAGGTCACCATGACGTAAATCTGCAAGGCTCGGGCAAGGGCAACCACAGTAGCCACGACGAGAGCGACGATACCAGTAAGAATGGAAAGCAATCCAACAATAACGAGTGCAAAGCAGGAACCGATATTTGCCTTTGCAAAATCGACACCTGCAAATGCTGTTTCACTATCAATAAATGTTGTATCGGAGACTGCCTTGTTCACGAAATCAGGATTAGCAGCAATGTTGTTGAAGATGTCGTATACGGCCTGAGCGAGGTCGAGGGAGTTCACGATGAGCCAGTGCATGAGCACGTAGACAACCGCTAGAAACACGATGTCCTTCACGGCGGGAAGGGTTGAGGTCGCGTCGATACGCTGACTCATCTTGACAAGCTGTACCAGCATGAACAGGGCGAGGATGGATTCGCCTAGAGGTATGACGAGGGTCTGGTGAACTGTTGTCACTACGTTCCAAACGCCTTCACCTCCGAATATAGTGGACAGGCTGCCCGTGATGAAGGACACATTTCCGATTTGATTAACGATGTAGTTATATACGTTGAATATCCACAGGGCGATGTTTGCGAGCGCTTCGCAAATCCACCCATTCAACCAGTCAAGCATGCAATTTCACTCCTTCCTGCTTCGGTCGATGCCGTTAATAGCTGAACTCAAAGTCACCGGAGTCCGTATGGTACAGAACAGCTACGGAGACAGGATTCTCGGTGTTGAGGGTGAAGTTGGTCGAAACGACACTAGATTCGTAGTCGATGACCGCAGCCTTCTCCCAAGTCGCCTCAGTGGCCGTCGGATAGCTTACCGCGCACCATTTGCTGAGTTCGGAGGTCAGCTTTTCCGTATCGTCTCCAAGGAGCTTGACCATCTCGCTGTTTAATCCCTTGATGGTGATAGATTCCACGGAGTCCCTACGTTCATAGTTGCTGCCCTTCAAGGCGAACATGGAATTGGAAGAGAGCGAGGAGGAGACCTTGCCGGAATCATCGGGTTTCGAGCCGGTCAGATTCGTATAAGTGACTACATGAGTACCGGTATCCGTCTCAAATACGACAGTCGTCACCTCGGAACCGGCAGTATCCATACCACGTTCCAGACGCAAGATTGCGTAGCTGTGGGTCACGGTTTTTCCGTTTGCAGTTTCGATGTAGGAGTTATCAGAGAAACGCAGCGTGTCCTTGCCCCCATCGGCAGACCATACGGAAGCCGAGAGGGTGTCGATGAACTTCTTGGTATCCTTATCGTAATTGTCGATGGCTTTCTTCTGCTCGTCGGTGAGCGGAACATCTGCCTCCTTGCTTGAGGTGTCGCCCTTATCATCTTTCTGCGCCTGCTCCGTCTGCTCGGCAGCTTCCTGCGCACGATGCTGTGCCACATTTACCGCGCTGACGGCAGAACAGCCGACGAAAACAATGAGCAGAAACAGGGCGATGAGCGCCCCTTTCTGATGCTCCTTGATGAATGTCTTTAGCTTATCCATATAGCTATCCTTATTCCTTTCTGTCAGCGCCAGTCCCAAGGATACCCGCAGACGACCCAACCCCTGTTGTTCTGGGAAACCCAATCAGAAAGGGAAATCGTGCGGATTCCGGTATTGACGCTATCCATGACCATTCCGTCCCCGATGTATATGCCGACATGTCCATAGGTGTTGCCAGCGGCGCTGTTCGACCCATACTGGGCGGATATGAGCATACCGACCTTGATTTGCGACAAATCCGTTGTCGCACGGGACGGGTAGTAGCTGGCACCGTAGCCCTGATGGCCGAGCACGCTGTTACCGTTGCCGTATACCTCGTAGCCGCAGGCACGATAGACATTGCTTGTCCATGTCGCGCACAAGCTCGCACCCGGCCAAGGAACCCTCTGGCAGGCATCCACGAGGTCTTTCTGCCATTGCTCGGCACTTGCGTAGTCTTGACCGCCGCCTACGCTGCCGGTACTCATCTGTGCGAGGAAGCCGTGGGCATATTTTTGTTGAAACCAATCATAAAAAGGATAA
>OGXE01001310.1_pt1 | contig 21508 bp, 19 predicted proteins | sample 1576181 | NCBI WGS metagenome assembly OGXE01 (sample SAMEA3541478, study PRJEB24748) | human gut metagenome | biome: human gut; feature: human-associated habitat; material: faeces | place: China | collected 2012 | reverse complement strand
TTCAATCTTAAAAGAATGTCAATAAACAATGAGGCATCAAAAAAAGAGAGAGATCAGGAAAAGCTTTCTAAGCTTAATACCGAGATGAGAGAGGCATATTCTCAAATTATGTCAAACGAGAATATGATTGCCTACAATGATGCAAAGGCTGCTTTTGATGTTGTTGCAAACAGAGTTCTCGCAATTGTTCAGCAGTCTGCTGAGGGTGCAGATCCCGAAACTGCTGATTACAGCCAGTCATCATGCTCAGGCAGCTGTGCTACATGCGGCGGTTGCGGCTGATAAACGGTTCTAAATTTTGTTAAGGAAGTGAAACAAATGGCGGAGTTATCTCCAATGATGCAACAGTATTTCAAAATTAAAGAAGAAAACAAAGACAGCATTTTGTTCTTCCGACTTGGAGATTTCTACGAAATGTTTTACGATGATGCAAAGCTTGCATCAAAGGAACTTGAACTTACTCTTACAGGAAGGGATTGCGGACAGGCCGAGCGTGCTCCCATGTGCGGAGTTCCGTTTCACAGCTGTGAGGGTTACATTGCAAGACTTGTTGCAAAGGGCTATAAGGTTGCAATTTGCGAACAGACGGAAGATCCTGCAAAGGCAAAAGGTCTTGTAAAGCGTGATATTATTCGAGTAATTACTCCCGGTACCGTAATGGAATCGAGTATGCTTGATGAGAGCAAAAACAACTACATTTGCTGTATGTATTCTAAAAATAAATCTATAGGACTTTGTTTTTGTGATATTTCCACAGGAGAATTATACGCTACAGAAATCAGGGGTAATGACAGCTATAATGTTCTTACCAATCAGCTTACAAGCTATAATCCCCGTGAAATTCTTATTGGCGGTGACATTGTAAAGCTGAAAGAATTGCCTAAGTTCATTAAAGCGAAACTTTCGGCAGGAGTTGAAATGCTCGAAGATGAAAAATTTGACGAGTCGGTATGTACTGATGTTGTAAAATCACAGTTTGCGGATGAATACAGTACCGTATCTGACAAATCTGTTGTTGTGTGCGTTCTCGGTGCATTGCTTTCATATCTTCGTGATACTCAGAAAACAGGACTTGAAAGAATAAATCACATTGAGTTCTACAAAGAAAATCAATATATGAGCCTTGATTACAACACACAGCGTAATCTTGAGCTCACACAAACAATGCTTACAAAGGATAAAAAAGGTTCACTTTTGTGGGTGCTTGACAGGACAAAAACTGCAATGGGCAAACGCCTTATGCGTTCATGGCTTGAACATCCTTTGCTTAATATAACTTCAATCAATAACCGTCAGAGTGCGATTGAAGAGCTTGTAAACGATAATATGCTCCGTATGGATGTTACAGACACACTCTCGGGTATATTTGACATTGAAAGACTTATGACAAGAATCGTTTACGGTTCTGCAAATGCAAGAGATTTGCGTTCACTCTGCGGAGCAATTCAGAATCTTCCGCAGATTTCGGATTTGCTCGTTGATTGTAAATCGGTTTATCTTAAATATATTTATAAAAGTATTGATAAGCTTGAGGACATTCATTCTCTTATTGATTCTGCAATCGTTGAAGAACCCCCGTTTACAGTCCGTGAGGGCGGTATGATTAAGAGAGGTTATAACGAAGAGCTGGATTCCGTTACAGGCGATATGAATGACTCAAAGGGAATTCTTGCCCGTATTGAGGCTGAACAGCGTGATATAACGGGAATTCCTAAGCTTAAAGTCGGTTATAACAGGGTATTCGGATATTATATTGAAGTATCAAATTCGTATAAATCCATGGTACCCGAAACATACATAAGAAAGCAGACACTCACCAATTGTGAAAGATATATTACTCAGGATTTGAAAGATGTAGAGGGCAGAATCCTCGGTGCAAAAGACAGATCGGTTGCACTTGAATACAACCTTTTTGATGATGTCAGAAAGACGGTTTCGGATAATCTTGAAAGAATTCAGAAAACCGCAAAAGCCATTGCTAATCTTGATGTTATTACATCACTTGCAAATGTTGCAGCTGACAACAGATACATAAGACCTGATGTAAACCTTTCAACTGCTATAAGAATTAAAGATTCGAGACATCCTGTTGTTGAGACTCTATTAAAGGATGCACCGTTTGTTCCGAATGATGTCAGCCTTGATTCTGCCAATGACAGAGTAGCAATTATTACAGGTCCCAATATGGCGGGTAAGTCAACCTATATGCGACAGATTGCCATTATTGTTCTTATGGCGCAGGTAGGCAGTTTTGTTCCGGCGTCTTCTGCCGAAATCGGAATTGTAGACAGCATCTTTACTCGTGTAGGTGCTTCTGATGATCTTGCATCTGGACAGTCAACCTTTATGGTTGAGATGAGCGAGGTTGCCAATATTATTAAAAATGCAACTTCAAAAAGCTTACTTATTCTTGACGAAATCGGCAGAGGTACTTCGACCTTTGACGGCATGAGCATCGCAAGGGCTGTGCTTGAATTTTGTGCCGACAGAAAAAAACTCGGTGCAAAAACACTTTTTGCAACTCATTATCACGAACTCACGGTTATGGAACAACTCCTTGACGGTGTAAAAAACTATAACATAGCAGTTAAAAAGCGTGGCGATGACATTACTTTTCTGCGGAGAATTGTTCCCGGCGGAGCAGATGACAGCTACGGTATTGAGGTTGCAAAGCTTGCAGGCATTCCGCAGTCTGTAATTTCAAGAGCAAAGGAAATTTTAAAAGACCTTGAACACGGCAAATATAAAAACGAGAATGCCAATATTCAAAAGCAGGATAATTCAGATGATATGCAGCTTTCACTTATCGGTTCGGCTGAAAGTCCCGTGATTGAAAAGCTGAAAGATACAGATATAAATACTCTTACTCCGATTGAAGCAATGAACTTGCTTTATGAACTTAAAGGTATGATTTAATATTAGGAGGTGACACAAATGGGTGTAATCAATGTACTTGATAAGCATGTTGCAGAACTTATCGCCGCCGGCGAGGTTGTTGAAAGACCGGCGTCGGTTATAAAGGAGCTTGTAGAAAATTCAATTGACGCAGGTGCAAAAAATATTACCGTTGAGATAAAAAACGGCGGTACAACATTCATGCGTGTTGCCGATGACGGTTGCGGTATTTACCGTGACGATATCAAAGTTGCGTTTTTAAGACACGCAACCAGTAAAGTTAAGGTTGAATCTGACCTTGACAGTATTTCTACACTCGGATTCAGAGGAGAGGCTCTTGCGTCAATTTGTGCAGTGTCACGACTTCAACTTATTACGAGGAATGTAAATGAGGAAATCGGAACTTCATATGAAATTGACGGCGGTGAAGAACAGAGCTTTGATGATGCAGGTTGTCCTGTCGGCACAACATTTGTTATCAGAGATTTGTTCTACAACATTCCTGCCCGTGCAAAATTTTTGAAAAAGGATGTTTCAGAGGGTAACGCAGTTTCAAATATAACCGACAAAACTGCTTTGTCACATCCCGAAATTGCATTTACATACATTAAAGACGGAAAGCAGGTTCTTCGTACATTCGGCGACGGAAAACTTATTTCTGCAATATATTCGGTTTTTGGAAAAGATTTTGCGAAAGGACTTATTCCGGTTGATTATCAGCTTGATGCAATAAAGGTTTACGGCTATATTTCAAAGCCCGAACACTCAAGACCAAATCGTAATATGCAGAATTTTTTTATCAACGGAAGGTACATCAAAACCAGAACGGCTATGGTTGCACTTGAGGAGGCATTTAAGGGCTCAATTATGGTCGGAAAATTTCCGTCGTGTGTTCTTAATATCGAATTGCCGTGTGAAATTATTGATGTAAATGTTCATCCTTCAAAGCTTGAGGTCAGATTTATAAATGAAAGACCTGTTTTTGATGCGATTTATCATGCGGTAAAATCTTCACTTATGAAGTATGACAGCCGTAAAAAAGCATCATTTAAAAAGGAAACGGCTTTTAATGAGGTGCAAAATAAGTTTAATCCGTTTAACAATGCACCTGCCATTCTGAACAAGCCTGTTGTGCAAAGTTCTAAAAATGATTTTGTACAAAAACAGTGTGCTAAACCGATACCTGACAATCCCAAACCAGAGGTTACAAAACCTGTTGTTACATCCGGAAAATCCGATGATTTTAATCCGTTTTCGGATGTCGCATTTGATGGTAATAAGGAAAATGATGAGGCAGCTATTCGTTCTGTTACAAAGTCCATTGATGATATAAAAGTTGCGGATATATCCAATCCGTTTGATATTTTCAGCAAACAGGCGATAAATAAGGCAAAAGAGGAAGAAAAGTTAAAATCAACTTTCAAGCCTGAAATTCTTCAGCCAACTTCGTTTGTTGAAGATGAAAAAACTGATACAGAAGGTATTACCGATAAAAATCCGATTGTAAGCCCTAAAGAGGTTAATGTAATTGTTTCGGAAGAATCTATTGAGAAATCAAAAGAACCTGTTCTTGTAAACGATAATCAGACGAGCATCAAATATATCGGAGAGGCTTTCGATACATATATCATTGCAGAAAAAAACAATAAAGATATTCTTTTGATAGACAAACATGCCGCTCATGAGAGAATTATTTATGAAAAACTTAAAGCCGAAAAGGCTGCTGACTACAGGCAGATTTTACTTGCACCTGTTACAGTCCCTCTCGGAAAAACCGAGTATGATGCGGCAATTAATAATCTTGATATGTTTTCCGATTGCGGCTTTGAAGTTGAAGATTTCGGTAACAGTACGGTTATTGTAAGAAGTTCTCCGCAGTATATTCCGGCTGTTGAAATTGAAGATTGCATTACCGAGATGTCGGGCTACATTTCTCAGGGTAAAACCGATATCTTTACCGAAAAAATGGATTGGTTTTACAGCAATGTTGCTTGCCGTTCAGCTATAAAGGCAGGCAATAAAAGTACTCCTGAGGAGCTTATAGGAATTGTAAAACACCTTGAAGAACATCCTGAAATCAAGTATTGTCCTCACGGCAGACCGATTTGCATTGTTCTTACAAAGGGTGAAATTGAAAAACAGTTTGGCAGGGTGTGATTTTTTGGAAAAATCTATTAATACGGTTTCAATTGTCGGTCCTACCGCATCAGGCAAAACAAAACTTTCGGTTGAACTTGCAAAGCATTTTAACGGTGAAATCGTATCTGCCGATTCCATGCAGATATACAGGGGAATGCAGATTGCAACAGCCAAACCTACCAAAGAAGAGATGGACGGAATTCCTCATCATATGATGGACTTTCTTCCGCCTGATAAAACCTATTCGGTTGCGTCTTATGTAACTGATGCTTCAAAATGTATAGCAGATATTCATTCAAGAGGCAAATTACCGTTTATTGTCGGCGGAACAGGTCTTTATGTTGATTCACTTCTGAACAATGTTTCTTTCAGTGATGATAAACGGGATGAAGAATATTGTTTAGAACTTCGCAAGATTGCCGAAGAACATGGAACAGACAGGTTGCTTGAAATGCTTGCAAAATTCGATCCGAAATCGGCAGACAGACTTTGTGAAAGCAGAAATCTTAAAAGAATAATCCGTGCCATTGAATTTTACAAAACAACAGGAAAAACTATCACACAACAAATTGAAGAATCACATAAAATTCCGTCTCCGTATATAACTGTAAAAATCGGTCTTAATTGCCGTGACAGACAGGTGCTTTATGACAGAATAAACAAGCGTGTAGATATTATGCTTGAAGAAGGTTTGCTTGAGGAGACTGAACGGGTTATTAATTCCGACCTGAGCTATACATCAATAAAGGCGATAGGATACAAGGAATTGATTCCTTATTTTAAAGAAAATAAAAATCTGAATGATTGTGTTGAAAAATTGAAAATGGAAACCCGCAGATATGCAAAAAGACAAATTACTTGGTTTAAGCGGGATTCGGAGATTAATTGGATTTATATTGATGAATATAATTCATTTGAAGAAATATACAGTTATGCAAAGGCTGTAATCGAAAGAGGCTTACTTTATGGATAAATTGCTTTTCAGACGAATTTTGATGATTGCGTTATCAGTTCTTGCAGTTGTTTATGCCGCCTATCTTCTGATAAGTACAAATTTTAAAATGTATCCGACTGAAAATGCTGTTCAAACAACAGTCACGGATAAAATTTATTCAAACGGATTTATTATCCGTGATGAAAATATGATTCAGAATAATACTTCGGGTGTGCTTTCATATACAGTGCATGACGGTGATGAGGTAAAAGCTGGCGGTGAAATTGCAAAATCATATGCAAATGATGATGACGCAGCTTCACAGTCAAAAATCAGCGCGTTACAGGAACAGCTTTCCGATTTGCAGACACTTCAAAAAACAAGCACGGCCGGCAACATAGGTATTGATACTATCAACAACAATATAAATAATAATATTATTTCACAAATTCGCAGTATCAATGATGGTGATTTGGTAAATATTGATAATGTCACAAATAATCTGCTTTATTCAATAAACCAAAGACAGATTTACACAGGCAAAGCAACTAACTTTAATGACAGAATTTCAGAACTCCAGGCTGAAATAGCCACTCTTGAAGGCAAAACAGGAAAATCAACAGGTAATATTACGACAAAAAAATCAGGTTGTTTTCTCTCACATTGTGACGGATATGAAAATGCGCTTGATTACAATAATCTTGATCGTCTGACTCTTTCTGACCTTGATAATGTAAAGCAGACAAAAGTGTCCGGCAATATTGCAGGCAAGGTTGTAACGGGATTGAAATGGTATGTTGCCTGTAAGGTTACGGCTGATGAGGCAACAAGACTTTCTTTGTGGGACGGTTCCGCTACGGTGCTGTTCTCTGACGCATCGTCTGAAAGCATTCCCGCCACTATCAAGAGGATTTATCAGGAATCAAAAGACAGCGACGCCCTTCTTATTCTTGAGTGTGACTATATGAATTCCGACCTTGCTCAGGCAAGGCAGGAACCGATTGAAATAGGTCTTGGTTCATACACTGGCTTGAGAATCAGCAAAAAGGCTATTCATGATGACTATGTAACAAAGACAACCTATGATGACAATGACAATAAACATACCGAACAGGTTAAGGTTCAGGGTGTATATGTGCTTCACGGAAGTGAAGTGAGATTCAAACAGATATCTATTCTGTATGCCGACGATGATTATGTTATTTGCGATCCGGAGCCGGACAGCAAAGATCTTGTTGACGGCACAACAGTTGAGTTATATGATCAGGTAATTCTTGAAGGAGATGATTTGTATGACGGAAAAGTTGTTAACTGACGTTGAATACAATTACAAATTTATTGATGAGCGAATAGCCGAGGCTGCCGAAAAGTCCGGAAGAAAGCGTGAGGATATTACATTTCTTGCCGCAACAAAAATGGTTGAACCTGAGGTTATTAACCACGCAATTTCACTTGGACTTGACCACATAGGTGAAAACAAGGTTCAGGAGCTTTTGTCAAAGTATGATAAGTATAACCTTGACAACTGTTCTCTTCAGTTTATCGGTCACTTGCAGACAAACAAGGTAAGACAGATTATCGATAAGGTTGATCTTATCCAGTCTGTCGATTCAATAAAGCTTGCATCGGAAATTTCTAAACAGGCTTTAAAAATCAATAAAAACTGTGATGTTCTTGTTGAGGTAAATATCGGCAGAGAAGAAAACAAGTCAGGCGTTATGCCCGAACAGCTTGAAGAATTACTTTGTCAGATTGCCGAATTGGACGGTATTTCAGTTAAAGGTCTTATGGCAATACCTCCGATTTGTGAATCTTCACAGAAAATTTCTGAATTTTTCAATAAAATGCATAATATATTTATTGACATCTCGCAAAAAAAATTAGATAATATAGATATGAATATTCTTTCAATGGGTATGTCTGCCGATTATTACGAAGCTGTACTTGCAGGTGCAAATATGGTCAGAGTTGGTTCGGCATTATTCGGTGCAAGGAATTATACATAATTTTAGGAGGATTATATAATGGCTGGTTTTGTAGATAAGTTTAAACGCATGTGGGACGCCCCCGATGATGAGTATGAGTACGATGAATATGGTTATGCTGACGAAGGTGCAGAAGAAGATTATAAAGAAGAACCTGTAAGAAACACTAAAAAAGATAGAGATCTCGGCGGCGGAAACAAGGTCGTAAACATTAATGCTACCACCAATCTTCAGGTTGGTTTATTCAAGCCTGAGCGTTTCGGCGAAGAAACCCGCACAATTGCCGATGAGCTTATGAAGGCTCACACAGTAGTTCTTAATCTTGAAGATACAAATAAAGATATGGCAAGAAGAATCCTTGATTTTCTCAGCGGTGTTGCGTATGCAAACCGTGGTAAAATCAAGCGTGTCGCTACAAATACATATATCATTATTCCGAGCAATGTTGACCTGACAGGCGACGATTTACTTGATGAGCTTGAGAACAACGGTGTTTACTTCGGATGATGACAAACAGCTGATTGCTCGGCTTAATAACGGTATTGACCTTTGTCTGACAAGACAGAAACCGTATTTTATGCCTTTTATGAGTGAAAGGAAACAAGCGCTTCTTGTTTCCGAACTTAAAAAAGCATATTTCGACAACTACCTTTTCTTTGGCGGGTATGATGATTCCGAGAGAAAAATGCTTGGCTTGTTTTTTGACGAACCGAGTACGAGTATGTTCCCGATATGCGGCATTGAATTTTCATTCAGAAAATGCGACCGACTCACTCATCGTGATTTTCTCGGTTCTTTGATGTCGCTCGGAATAGAGCGTGAAACTGTCGGGGATATTCTTGTTGAGGACGGACGGGCTGTTGTATTTGTAAAAGCGGAATTGTCCGATTATGTCAAGTCGCAGATTTCAAAAGTCGGCAGAGTCGGCGTTAAGGTTGATGATGCTGATTTGTCAAGGCTTCCGCAGGGAAGAGGAGTGGAAGAAAAAACATTTATAGTTTCTTCTTTACGACTTGATAATATTGTTGCCGCTGTATGTAAACTGTCACGAGAAAAAACAAAAACTGTCATTATGTCGGACAGCGTATGTGTTAATTTTGAAGAAACTAAAAATGTCAGTTTTAACCTAAAGGAAAATGATGTTTTTACAATTCGCGGAAAAGGCAAATTCGTTTTAAAAGGTATACTTGGAACTACAGGAAAAGGTCGAATGAGAATTTCGGTTACACATTATAAATAAGGAGTGCAGATAAATGCTTACAATTGATGAAATTAAAAATATAAGCTTCAGAAAAGCCACTCTTAACGGTGGTTACAGAGCTGAAGATGTTGACTCATTTATTGATGAAGTCATTGTTTCTTTTGAACAATTGAAGAAAGAAAAAACTAACCTTGTTCATAAGATTGATGTTCTTGCAACAAGAGTTGAACAGTACAGAGCAGATGAAGAAACAGTAAGAAACGCTTTGCTTGCTTCACAGAAGGTTGCTGATGCCTGCATAAGAGAAGCAAAGGAAAAGGCTGCAAAGATTGTTCGTGATGCCGAAACAAAGGCTCAGACTCTCCTTGTTGACGCAAACAATATGACTGCTGCCGAGAAAGAGCATTATTTACAGCTTCAGTCAGATGCGGCTAATCTCAGAAATGAACTTATTTCACTTTACAGTAAGCATATTAAGTCAATTGATGATCTTCCTTCAACCTCCGATGTTGAGGCTTCAAAAGCTGAACTTGACGAAAAGTATCCTACAGAGGATGTGACAGCTCCTGCACAGCCTCAGGTTGAAGATGATGTTAAGATTGCAGTACCTTCAGAAATAAAAGCTGAGCCGATTGCTGAAACTGAAGAAGTATCTGCTCATCCTAAAAGACAGAGCAAGTTCAGTCATCTCAAGTTCGGTGATAACTATGATGTAACTGCCGACTGATTTTTATTTAGATTTTAGATATTGGAGAGAATATAAAATGTCCCAGGATTATAATTCAACACTTAATCTTCCAAAGACAGACTTCCCTATGAGAGCAGGTCTACCGAAAAGCGAGCCTGTTACACTTCAAAATTGGGAAGATGAAAAGGTTTACGAAAATCTTATGAAAGTAAATGAGGGAAAGCCTCTGTTCATTCTTCATGACGGCCCTCCTTATGCTAACGGTGACATTCACCTTGGTCATGCACTTAATAAGATTCTTAAGGATTTTATCGTAAGATATAAGAATATGGCAGGCTTTAAAGCTCCGTATGTTCCGGGTTGGGATACACACGGACTTCCTACGGAACTTAAAGCAAGAAAGAAAGCCGGTATCGGTAATTCTGCCGAAATTTCTGTTGTTGAACTTCGTAAAATGTGCGAAGAGTTTGTAAAAGGCTACATTAACGATCAGCGTACGCAGTTTAAAAGACTTGGCGTAATCGGTGAATGGGATAAGCCGTACATCACTCTTAACCATGAGTTTGAGGCTGAACAGATCAGAGTGTTTGCAGAAATGGCTACAAAGGGTTATATCTACAAGGGCTTAAAGCCTGTTTATTGGTGTCCGGAGTGTAAGACTGCTCTTGCAGAGGCTGAGATTGAGTATGCTGAAGATCCTTGCCATTCAATCTATGTAAAGTTTAATGTAACCGACGATAAGGGCGTTTTCTCAAATATGGGAATCGATCCTTCAAAGGTTAAATTTGTAATCTGGACAACTACAACTTGGACACTCCCTGCGAATGTCGCAATTTGCGTAGGTCCGAGATTTGAATATTCTGTAATCAAAACAGGTGATGAATACCTTGTTATGGCGTCAGAACTTTATAAGTCTGCTCTTGATGAGGCAGGTATAACAGACTTTGAAGTTGTAGCAACGGTAAAGGGCAGTGAGCTTGAATATATAAAAACAGCACATCCGTTCCTTGACAGAGAGTCCCTTGTTATCGTTGGTGAGCATGTAACTCTCGAAAGCGGTACAGGTTGTGTACACACAGCTCCCGGGCACGGTGTTGACGACTACAATGTATGTCAGAATTACCCTGAGATTCCGATTATCTGTCCTGTTGATTCTAACGGTGTTCTTACAGAAGAAGCGGGTCAGTTTGCAGGTCTTACAACTGATGAGGCTAATAAGAAGATTGCCGCCTATCTTGAAGAAAACGGCTCACTTTTTGCATTAAAGAAAATTGTCCATCAGTATCCGCATTGCTGGAGATGTAAAACTCCTATCCTTTTCAGAGCAACAGACCAGTGGTTCTGTTCGGTTGACGATTTCAAGGATGAGGCTGTTGACGCTATCAATACGGTTAAGTGGATTCCTGCATGGGGCAAGGACAGAATTACATCAATGGTAAGAGAAAGAAAAGATTGGTGTATTTCCCGTCAGAGAAAATGGGGCGTTCCGATTCCGATTTTCTTCTGTAAGGATTGCGGAGAGGCTCTTATTGATAAGGATGCTATGCTTGCTGTTGCAGACTTATTCGGTAAAGAAGGCTCAAACGCTTGGTACAATCACACAGCCGCAGAGATTCTTCCTGACGGTACAAAGTGTAAAAAGTGCGGTTGTACTGAATTTGATAAAGAAAAAGATATTATGGATGTTTGGTTCGATAGCGGTTCATCACATGCTGCTGTTCTTGAACAGCGTGATAACCTTGAATCACCTGCTGACCTTTACCTTGAGGGTAACGACCAGTACAGAGGTTGGTTCCAGTCATCACTCCTTACATCCGTTGCTACAAGAGGCAGAGCACCTTACAAGGCTGTTCTTACTCACGGTATGATTCTTGACGATGAATCAAGAAAGATGAGTAAGTCACTCGGTAACGGCATCAGCCCACAGGATGTTATTAAGCAGTATGGTGCGGATGTACTCAGACTTTGGGTTGCATCAACCGACTATCAGACTGATGTTCATATTTCCAAGGATATCCTCAAGCAGATTTCCGAGTCATACAGAAAAATCAGAAATACCGCAAGATACATTCTCGGTAACATTTCGGACTTTAATCCCGATACAGATATGGTTGACTTTGACAAGGTGTTGCCGATTGATAAATGGGCGCTTGCAAAGCTTAATGACCTTATTACAAAGGTTAGAACTTCATATGATAATTATGAGTTCCATATTGTATATCACAGCATTCACAACTTCTGTGTTGTTGATATGTCTAACTTCTATCTTGATGTTCTCAAGGACAGACTTTATACAGAAAAGGCTGACAGCCTCTCAAGAAGAGCTGCTCAGACCGTAATCTATGTTATCCTTGACGCAATGACAAGAATGATTGCTCCGCTCCTTGCGTATACATCAGATGAAATTTGGAAATACATGCCTCATTCCTCAAATGAGAATGCAGAACATGTTATCTTTAATGAGATTCCCGAAAACATCGCTATTGATGTTGACGATAAATTTATGGCTTTCTGGGACAGAATCCACGAACTTCGTGATAATGTTAAAAAGTCACTCGAATCCCTTATAAGGGATAAGACAATTAAGGGTTCACTTGAAGCAAAGGTAACACTTTGTGCAGGCGGCGAAACACTTGAATTCCTTAAAAAGGCTGAGCCTGAGCTTTGTGCAGCATTCATAGTTTCCGAAGTTGAAATTGTTGATAACGGCGGTGAGCTTGAAATCAAACCTGAAAAAGCTGAGGGTGAAAAGTGCGAGCGTTGCTGGGCTATCAGCAAGACGGTGGGTCAGTGTGCAGAGCATCCTACAATCTGTTTCCGCTGTGTTCAGAATCTTAAATAATAACTGCTATTACAATAAATCGGTGTGATAAAACACACCGATTTATGTTTATGGAGGATAAAATGCCTGTTATTGCTCTTATAATCGGTGTGCTTTTAGCTGCCGCCGATCAGATAATAAAATATTTTGTGCTTACCTATCTTCAGCCTGTCGGTTCGGTAAATGCCATTGACGGATTACTTGATTTTACTTATGTTGAGAATAGAGGCGTTGCTTTCGGAATGTTTTCGGATATGCGTTGGTTTTTCGTAGCGGTTACTGCTGTTCTTATTGCAATAATAATATATATTATGTTTAAGAAGAAACCGTCAGGAAAGATGTTCTATATTTCTGCGGCGCTTATAATCGGCGGCGGAATAGGTAATTTGATTGACAGGATTTTTTACGGTTTTGTAGTCGATTACATCAGCGTTTCATTCTTTCCCCCTGTTTGTAACTTTGCCGACTACTGCATTACAGTCGGAACAATACTTCTTATCGTTTATGTTCTGTTTTTCTCTAATGTTATGAAATCCGAAAAAAAGGTCAACAAAAGCAATGAATGAATTTAAACTTAATTGTGAAACAAGCGGTGTAAGACTTGATAAATTTATTTCGGATGCAAATATTGATTTGTCACGCTCTGCCGCTGTTAATCTTATTGAGAACGGAGCTGTGCTTGTAAACGACTCTGTTGTTTCAAAAAAGTACAAGCTTTCGCAAGGTGATATTGTTGTTGTAAATGTTCCCGATCCGACGCCTTATGAGGCTAAAGCGGAAAATATTCCTCTTGATATAGTTTATGAAGATGAATGCTTGCTTGTTGTGAATAAGCCAAAGGGAATGGTGGTGCATCCTGCCGCAGGAAATTATGACGGTACTCTTGTAAATGCTTTGCTTTATCATTGCGGTGACAGCCTTTCGGGAATTAACGGCGTACTTCGTCCCGGCATTGTTCACCGCATTGACAAGGATACAAGTGGTCTTTTGATTGTTGCAAAAAATGATTTTGCTCACCGTTCTCTTGCAGAACAAATTAAGGAGCATTCTTTTACAAGGGAGTATGAGTCAATTGTATTTGGTAATCTGAAAAATGATGAAGGAACAGTTGACGCACCAATCGGAAGAAATCCTAAAGACAGAAAGAAAATGTGTGTTATCGAAAAGAACAGCAAAAATGCCGTTACTCATTATTCGGTAATAACAAGGTACAAAGGTTACACACATATAAAATGCAAGCTTGAAACAGGTCGTACTCATCAAATCAGGGTGCATATGGCTTATATAGGTCATCCCGTGTCGGGTGATAAGGTGTATGGTGTAAAAAATGAAAAAGTTGATTTTGAAGGACAATGCCTTCATGCAAGAAAAATCGGTTTTATTCATCCAAAAACCAATGAATATATTGAATTCACTTCCGATTTGCCTGATTATTTCAAAAAATATCTTAAAAAGCTTGAAAATATATCATCGCATTAATCGGAGCTTGACGGGATATATTCCGATTTTTTAAACTAAATTGAAAAAACACTTGCATTATTATTCCGTATGTGGTATTATATTAAAGCATTTGAAACCGTCGTAACTCTCGACGAGGTTCAAATAACGGTTTAACCGTCATTTTGATGTGACAGTCCGCTGCTCGTTTGAGTAAGAATGTCGGAAAAATAAGGAGGATAAAAAATGGACGCATTAAAGACTATTGCTGCAGCAAGCGTGAAGGAAACAACACCTGAGTTCAGCGTAGGTGATACTGTAAAGGTATCAGTAAACATTCGTGAAGGCGAAAGAGAAAGAATCCAGATGTTTGAGGGTACTGTTATTGCCAAAAGAGGCAGTGGCGTAGCTGAAACATTTACTGTAAGAAGAGTAGCTTACGGCGTTGGTGTTGAAAGAGTATTCCCTCTCCATTCACCCAATGTTAAAGATGTACAGGTTGTTCGTTACGGTAAGGTTCGCAGAAGCAAGCTCTACTATCTCCGTGACAGAGTTGGTAAGGCTGCTAAGGTTAAAGAGCAGATTCGTAAGTAATTCACGAAATCAAAAGGGACTTTTAAAAGTCCCTTTTTTTACTATTTTTCTTTATAGCAGGTGACAAAGTTGAAGAAAAGCAAAAATAATGTCAATGAGGCTAATATGGCTGTGCTTCAGCCAGAGGGTGTGAACGATTCTTCAGATATCAATCCTGAAATGTATGTGGACAAGAAACCGTCAATTTCCGAAAAACAATTTCTTGTTGCAAAGGAAGAAGGCGCAATGTCCGGCTTTTATGACTGGGTAAGATGTATCCTGTTTGCAATTTCGGTTGTTGTGGTTTGCCTTATCTTTTTGTTCCGCCTTGTTGATGTTGAAGGCAGATCAATGAATAACACACTTGCCACTAACGACAAGGTTATCGTAACAAATCTATTCTACACCCCAAAAAATAACGATATCGTTGTTATTTCTCACGGTGCAGAGTATAACAGTCCGATTATTAAGCGTGTCATCGCTGTTGCGGGACAGACTGTTAAGGTTGATTATGACAATGATCGCATTATAGTTGACGGCGTTGTTCTTGATGAACCGTACATAGAGGGTTCAACCTACGGCAACAACATAGGCGACAATGAAATTCCTGAAGTTATTCCTGAGGGCAAAATTTTTGTTATGGGTGATAACAGAAAGGATTCAATGGACAGCCGCAGTACAAAAATCGGTCTTATAGATGTTGATGATGTAATCGGTAAGGCACAGTTTGTAGTTTATCCGTTTGACCACTTCGGCTATCTGTACTGATGCTAAAGATTGTAAAAATTTAATGTTAATTTAAATTTTGATATTGTGAAAAGCTTATTTCTGTTTTATAATAGAAATAAGCTTTATTTTTTACGGAGGGTTATATGCCTCGAAAACCTAAAAATAATAAAATCAGAATTAAAATTAACGATAAAAAAATCACGAATTATATGTTTGATTTTACACGGACAATAATTTTTGTGTTTGCAATTATATCCGTAGCGTTTACTTTTATCATCAGAGATGCCAATGTTGTAGGAAATTCGATGCTTGACACGCTCCACAGCGATGATAAAATTTTCATTACAAATTTTATGTATGAGCCAAAATGCGGCGATATTGTAGCTATCAACGCTGAAAATCAGATTGAAAAGAGAATTATAAAACGGGTTATAGCCGTTGAAGGACAAACGCTTGTCGTGGATTACAGTAAAAATGCAGTTTATGTTGACGGTATAAAAATTGATGAACCGTATGTTTCTTCTTTAACACGAGAACCGTCAAATCCATTGCAAATTCCGTATGTTATCCCTGAAGGTTATATCTTTGTAATGGGTGATAACAGAATTATTTCTCTTGACAGCCGTGATAAAAGCATAGGCCTTGTGTCTGTCGATGATGTAATCGGAAAAGCACAATTTATATTTTTTCCGCTTGACAGATTCAAGTATTTATATTAACAGAAAACTTTTAAAGGATGTACATATATGAGCGAAATGCAGACTATTCAATGGTTCCCCGGTCATATGACCAAAACAAAAAGACAGATTCAGTCAAGTCTTAAACTTGTTGATGCTGTCGCAGAAATTATTGATGCAAGAATTCCTGTCAGCAGTCGTAACCCCGACCTTGCAAAACTTGTTCAGAACAAGCCGAGAGTTATTCTTCTCAATAAATGCGATATGGCTAATCAAACTGCCACGAAAATGTGGATTGACTATTTTAAAAAGCAGAATCTTGTTGCTATCCCTGTTGACTGTAAAAGCGGCAGAGGTCTTGACAAATTTGCACCTGCCGTAAATACGGTTATGAGCCATAAGATTGCAAGATTAAAAGAAAAAGGAATGGTAAATCCCACAATCAGAATTATGATTGTCGGTATTCCGAATGTAGGCAAATCTTCTTTTATCAATAAAATGGTAAAGAAGAACCGTGCAAAGGTTGAGGACAGACCGGGCGTTACAAGAGGTAATCAATGGTATACAATTGCAAAGAACCTTGAAATGCTTGACACTCCGGGTGTGCTTTGGCCAAAGTTTGACGATAAGACAGTCGGAGAGCATCTTGCGTTCACAGGTGCGGTTAAAGACCAAATTCTTGATATCGAACTTTTGGCGGTAAGACTTCTTGATTTCATCAAGGAACTCAAGCCTGCTGATTTTATAACAAGATTCAAATTAGAAAACGAAGATATCGAAAATATTGATTCATACGAGCTTTTGAAAATGATTGGCAAAAAGAGAGGTATGCTTGTTTCAGGCGGTGAGATAGATACCGAGAGAGCCGCAATTATGTTGCTTGATGAATTCAGAAGTGCAAAGCTTGGCAGAATTACAGTTGAAATGCCGCAGGGGAGATAACAATGGATTGGCTTGAATATGAAAATAAAAATATTGCAAGAGGTTTTCTGAATATCTGTGGCGTTGATGAAGCCGGCAGAGGACCGCTTGCAGGACCTGTGTGTGCCGCCGCAGTTATACTTCCCGAAAACACTGTTATTGAAGGAGTCAATGATTCAAAAAAGCTTTCTGAAAAAAAGAGAGAGGCTTTGTTTGATGTAATAGAGGAACAGGCCTTGGCATACAGCATTGCATTTGCAAGCGTTGAAGAAATTGAGGAAATGAATATTCTTAATGCTACTATGCTTGCAATGAAACGGGCAGTTGAAGGACTTGAACCAAGGGCTGATTATGCTATGATTGACGGCAACAGAATGCCTCCGTTGTCAATTGAAGGCGAATGTATTGTAAAAGGCGATGCAAAGTCAATGTCAATTGCCTGTGCGTCAATTCTTGCCAAGGTATCAAGGGATAGACTTCTTTATGAATACGACAAAGAATTTCCTCAGTACCTATTTGCAAAGCATAAGGGTTACGGCACAAAGGCTCATATAGAGGCGATTCTTAAATACGGACCGTGTAAGTATCACAGACCGAGCTTCTTAAAGAAAATATATAATAAGAAATGATTTTTACTACTAAACAAACAGGTGATAAGGGAGAGGCTTATGCCGCAAAATATCTGAAAAAGCATAAGTATAAAATTATTGCCAGAAATTATAAAAAGCCTTACGGCGAAATAGATATCATAGCTGAGAATAAGGAAGTAATTGCCTTTGTTGAGGTTAAAACAAGAAAAGAGAATTCTCTTACACAACCCGTTGATGCGGTTAACCGTAAAAAGCAGGTGAAAATTTTAAAAACTGCCGATATGTATATGTATGAAAACAATATAGATAAAGAATGTCGATTTGATGTATGCGAAGTTTTTGTCAACAGTGATAATCTTAAGCTTGTCGGCATTAATTATATTGAAGATGCATTCTGACGGGAGGTTGCCATGAATTTTTTTGACTTGCATTGTGACACGCTTTATAAGGCAGTAACCGAAAAGTCCGAACTTGATAATCCCTCATATGAAGTGAAATTAAACAACAATTTCAAATCCCACAGGTTACAGTGCTATGCTATATGGTTACCCGACACACTTGACAGTAATGAGGCGGAAAAATTGTTTTTTAAATCGGCTGATTACCTGAAATCCGAATGTAACCGACTTGGAATCGAATTGTTAGGTATCGGTGAATTCACTGATAATGCTTTTTCAAAGTATAGAAACTCAGCGTTTTTTACAGTAGAAAACGGAAAAGCATTGAACGGCAAAATCGAGAATGTAAAACGATTTGCGGAAATCGGCGTCAGAATAATGACTCTCACATGGAATGAGATGAACGAGATCGGTTCAGGCGTTTTATCGGAAGATAAATGCGGTTTAACGGACTTCGGAAAACTTGCAGTAGCCGAAATGGAAAAGTACGGTATTGTAATTGATATATCCCATGCAAGCGATGAACTGTTTTATGATGTTGTCAATCAGACGAATAAGCCATTTATCGCAACTCATTCAGATTCACGGACAATTACTCAAAATCCGAGAAATCTTACAGATGAGCAGATTAAAATTATAATACAGAGAGGCGGACTTATAGGTCTAAATTTGCACAATGCTTTTCTTAATAATAATCCGGATAAAGCATGCATGAACGATATTTTAAAGCATTGCGAATATATGCTGTCGCTCGGATGCGAAAATTCTCTTTGCTTCGGTACGGATTTTGACGGTTGCGATTTGCCGAGGGATATTGTCGGAAGCGATTCAATCGGCGAAATTTATGAACTTTTTCTTAGAAATAACTACAACGAAAGCGTTTTGAAAAAGATTTTTTACGAAAATGCGTATAATTTCTTTGAAAACTTTGACAATCAGCGAATAATGTAGTAAAATACTTGATGTTTAAAGCAATTTGAAAGGAAGATTTCAATGTTATACAACAGCACACAAAATGCCAAAGAAGTAGTTTCTGCGGCACAGGCCATTGCACAGGGTATTTCAAAGGACGGCGGTCTTTTTGTACCGCAGGAATTTCCTAAGTATGATGAAAATACCTTCAAGGCACTTTTGAAAACAGATTACAAAGGAAGAGCAAAGAAAGTATTTTCTGATTTTCTTTCTGATTTCACAGAAGAGGAAATCAGCGACTGCGTAGAAAAGGCTTATACAGCTCAGAAATTCGGCGGTGAAAATCCTGCTCCTATTTCATACTGTAATCTTGACGGAACAACCCTGAATATTCTTGAACTCTGGCATGGTCCTACATGTGCGTTTAAGGATATGGCACTCCAGATTCTCCCGCATCTTCTCACAAAGTCACTCAAGAAGAAATATGACGGCAAGACAGCTGTTATTCTCGTTGCTACATCAGGCGATACAGGCAAGGCTGCTCTTGAAGGCTTTAAAGATGTTAAACACACAAAGATTGTTGTTTTCTATCCTGTTGACGGTGTAAGTCCGATGCAGAAGCATCAGATGAATACTCAGGAAGGTGAAAATGTTCGTGTTTGTGCAATCAAGGGTAACTTTGATGACGCTCAGACAGGTGTTAAGAAGATATTTACTACACCTTCAGTTGCAGAAAAGCTCGCTGAGAATAATATGCTTTTCTCATCAGCAAACTCAATCAACTGGGGCAGACTTCTTCCGCAGATTGTTTACTATATTTCGGCTTACTGCGATCTTGTAAATGACGGTAAAATCGAGCTTGGCGACAAGATTAATGTTGTTGTTCCGACAGGTAACTTCGGTAACATCCTTGCTTCATATTATGCAAGTCTCATGGGACTTCCAATCAACAAGTTCATTTGTGCGTCAAACTCTAATAATGTTCTTACAGATTTTATCAATACAGGCATTTATGATAAGAACAGAAACTTCTATACAACAATTTCACCTTCAATGGATATCCTCGTTTCAAGTAACCTTGAAAGACTTCTCTACAAGCTTTCAGGTGATAATGACGAAGTTACAAGAGGCTGGATGAATGCACTCAAATCAGAAGGCAAGTATGAAGTAAGTGATGATGTAAAGGCTGTTATCAACGAAAAGTTCTACGGCGGATTCTGTGATGATAAGAATACAGAGGCTACAATTCATGAGATGTTTGAGCAGGATAAGTACCTTTGTGATACTCACACAGCTGTTGCAATCAATGTGTACAAGCAGTATGTTGAGGAAACAGGCGACAAGACACCGTCTGTAATTGCGTCAACTGCAAGTCCGTATAAATTCTCTAAGGCTGTTCTTGAGGCTGTTGAGCCTAACGCAACACTTCCTGAAACAGAATTTGATATGGTTGATGAACTTCATAAGGTTTCCGGTGCCGAAGTACCTGCACCTCTTGCAAATCTTAAAAATAAAACTGCTCGATTCTCTGATGTTACAGAAGTTAATGATATGGAGAATTATGTTCTCGGAGCACTCGGTATAGATTAATGGCATTATTTGCTATAGCGGATTTACATCTTTCGCTTGGTGAAGATAAGCCTATGGATGTTTTCGCGGGCTGGAACGATTATACTTCAAGACTTGAAAATAACTGGAGAAAGCTTGTTACCGATAATGACACGGTTGTTGTGTCGGGCGATATTTCCTGGGCAATGAAACTTGAAGAAACTCTTACGGATTTTACTTTCATAGAAAATCTTCCCGGTAAGAAAATTTTCAATAAAGGCAATCACGATTATTGGTGGAGCACCAAGACAAAAATGGATGTGTTTCTGAAAAATAATTCACTTGATTCGATATCTATCCTTTTCAATAATTCATATGTTGTTGACGATTACGCAATTTGCGGTACAAGAGGATGGTTTCTTGAGAATGAATCTCAAAATGATATAAAAGTCCTGAACAGGGAAGTCGGCAGACTTGAAATGTCAATACAATCAGCTATAAAAACAGGAAAGGAACCAATAGTGTTTTTACATTATCCCCCTGTTTACGGAACAACAAAATGTGACGAAATATTTAATGTTCTTTTGAAATATGACATCAAAAAATGTTATTACGGACACCTTCACGGAAAAAAGAACATGAGGTTTGCAATTGAAGGTGAATACGAAGGTATTGATTTTAAGCTGATTTCTTGTGACAGGTTGTCATTCATGCCAATTTTAGTCAGATAAATTCTGTATTTTCTATTGGCAAAATTATTTTGTTGTGATATAATAAGATGATTTCTTGATTTTGAATTTAAACTTTGGAGGAATATTAAAATGGCATTAAAGGAATGTACAAAAAAAGAACAGGCTAATTCATATGAATTAGAGGTTAATGTTGACGGTGAAACTTTTGGTAACGCTGTTAACAGAGTTTATAAAAAGCAGGTTAAAAGCATCAATATCCCCGGTTTCAGAAAGGGCAAAGCTCCCCGTCATGTAATTGAGAAAATGTACGGCTCGGAAGTGTTCTATGAAGATGCTATGCAGGATTGTTATCCTGACGCCCTTTATGA
>OGXE01001308.1_pt1 | contig 21522 bp, 16 predicted proteins | sample 1576181 | NCBI WGS metagenome assembly OGXE01 (sample SAMEA3541478, study PRJEB24748) | human gut metagenome | biome: human gut; feature: human-associated habitat; material: faeces | place: China | collected 2012 | reverse complement strand
CAGCACGCGGTAGTCGATGGCCCGCATCAGGGAGCCCGCCACGATGGGCGTGACGACCTGCGCCGCCATCGAGAAGGTGTAGTAATAGCCGGTGAACTTGCCGATGTCACTGCCGCGGCACATCTCGACGACCATCGGCAGCGAGTTCACGTTGATGGCCGCCCAGGCCAGACCGACCAGCGCAAACACCACGTACATGATCGGCTGGATCGAGGTGTACATCGTCGTCAGCAGGTAGCCCAGCATAAAGCAGGTCGCCAGCAGCACAATGCCGCACTGGATCGTGCGCTTGCGGCCAATTTTTGCAGCCAGCGCACCGATGGGAATGTACGAGACAATGGCACCCGCCGTTGCCACCAGCAGGCATGTGGACGCGCCGCCCAGGCCCTCGCCCATGACGGCCTCCACGTACTTGGTAAACCACGTCGTAACGCCGTTATATCCGATGAACCACAGCGAAATGGAGAGCAGCAGAAACGCAAGGCTCCGCTTGACCGGCGCAGGCAGGACCTCATGGCCGGCGCCGTCGTCGGTGGCCAGGTTCCACTCGGGGTGGGCGGCCTCGAGCTTCCGGTTTTCCTCCCCGAGCTTCGGCTCCCGGATGGTCAGGTACAAAATTGCCACCGCTGCGACCATGATCATCGAGACGATGAAGAACAGCGGGCGGTAGCTGACATGCCCGACCCCCTTGGTTTTGGACACCGGATACATCAGCGCCGCCAGCCCCAGATACAAAATGCCGCCCACGGCCCCCATCAGGTTGATGATGGCATTTGCACGGCTGCGCAGCGGCTTAGGGGTCACGTCGGGCATCAGCGCCACCGCGGGCGAGCGATAGGTGCCCATGGAAACCAGCAGCAGACCCAGCACTATAATGAACAGCACCAGCGTGCCGGTGCCGGGGTTTGCCGCATAGCGGTCATCCAGCAGCGGGATCAGGTTCATCAAAATGGCCGCCAAGGCAGTGCCGCCCACAATGAACGGCATCCGCCGCCCGATGCGGGTGCTGGTCTTATCGGACAGCGCGCCAAAAAACGGCAGCAAAAACAGCGCCAGCACGTTATCTGCCGCCATAATAGCCCCGGCGAGGGTCTCGTTCAGTTTAAAGGTGTCGGTCAGGATCAGGGTCATCACGCTGTCGTACATCTGCCAGAAAGTACAGATCGACAAAAACGCCAGGCCCACGAGAATCGTGCGACGGTTGTTCAGCTTCACGGCAATGCTCCTTCTTGACGGGGCCGTTTCGCCCCGGGATAGGAATATTGTAGCATTGTTTGGTCGTTTTGTCTATAATTATGCGGAGATTGTTTTTTATTTTTGCGCGAATTTGACGATTTTGGTGGTCAAAGGGGTCTCCCGCGGGCTGCTAGGCGCCGGATCATCCTTTGAAATTCAGACATTTCCCATCATACTCACAGATAATTTCCTGTCCGGGAACGATTGTTACCATATAGCCATCTTTTCCGAAATTCAACGCAATGACTTTGCCATCAACCGTATGAAAAAGCTGTATGATTATGTCTGTGGACTTTGGTTTTTTATTTTTATCAAAATACGTACTTGGCTTTGTACCGTTGGTGATTACCTTGCCATCGTAAAATGTATAGCGCGGATTGTTTTTGTTTGCACTGTCCAAATACGCCAACACCATGGCGGAAACTCTGCGGCTTGCCGTCCCCGCTTCCACCGTATCCTTTGGGTTCTTTTGCAATGCATGCAGCGCGGCGTTAGAAATTTTGCCTACATTGTTTACCCATTTATTGTTTATGCAGACAGAAAACCGGCAGTTGATTTTATCGGAATTCGAATCTATTTTGGCAGTAAAACTCTCCGGGTACAGGGCATAGCACTCCGACAAGGCAGCCTGTGACGCTGTCCACACATCTCTTGCCTCCGTTATCACAGCTTTCTTTTTTGCTTTGTCTATATATCCGGTAAGCGATGGTACAAGCAGAGCTGCTAAAACCGCCAGAATTACCAGCACAACAATAAGCTCAACCAATGTGAACCCGCGTTTGCGATTGTTTCTTTCCATGTAAGCCCCTAACAATTTTCCGTACTTCCGTTTAATGTCACTCTAATCCATTATAATGATAGCACATTTGCGAGAAACCGTCAACAAACGTCCCGTTCCTGCATCACAAATTTGTTCCGGAGGGGGCTCTGTAAAACTGTTTGGCGTATTGACTTTTACGCGAAACAGGCACAGCATCGTCAGCATAGGAACTCAGCGTGTCGGAAAATAAATCTGCTTTGTCTGCCACAAAAAAAAATACCTAAGCCATTAAAAGGCTTAGGTATAAGGAATGCCGGTGATGGGGGTCGAACCCATACGGTGTCACCACCAACGGATTTTGAGTCGCCACAATCGAGAGGAAATTCGCGGTGTTTTTAGGAATTTCAAGGAACTTATTTTCTGCTCTTATTCAGCGAAAAGGTGCCGCATTACGACATAATTCTCAATTTCCGAACGCGCTCTCGTTTGAAAATCTGGCAGACAAACGGAGTTGAATAATCATTCTCGCTTTGTGGACAATCCTTCAAAAATGGCAGACCAAAAACTATTGCATTCGGAAAATAAAAGCACATAAAAAACGGCAGTACCCAATAGCGGACATCTGTTTATTATCAAGCAGCCTTGCGCCCCGTTTTTATTGGGAATATGCCATTCTGCCATTGTTTCACTGCCACAAAATATTTCAGGGGGAAACTGTATCTTTTTATTGGAACGGGAATCTTTACGTTCCTCTCCCCCTAACAACCCCCTCTCAGCTGGCTGAAGTGACAAAAAGCCTGCTGAAACAAGAATATCGTTACTCTACGCCTTTACCATTGGTAAGGGCGTTTTTTATTTACACTAACGGAGGAAGTCAGCAATGAGATTACCTGCAGAGAACATCAAGACCGCCCGCGAGGTTCAGCTCGTGGATTTCTTAAACACCTACCGTCCCGGAGAGCTCGTGCGCAAATCCAGAGACGAGTACTGCACAAAATCGCACAGCAGCTTGCGGATCACGCCGAGCAAGAACCTGTTCCACTGGTGCTCCCAGAGCAAGGGCGGCAGAGGTGCGCTGGATTATCTGCTGACGGTCGAGGGGATGAGCTTTCGCTCAGCAGTAATGCTTTTGAACGAGATGGAGCTTGTTCCTTTTCAGCAGGCCAGAGCCGCCGCCGAGGAAAGCAGCCGAACGCACGACTTTACACTGCCGCATCCCGACAAAAATGCACAGGCAGCGACCGCCTACCTGATGCACCGCGGTATCAGCCCCAAGGTGCTGCGATATTGCCTGAACGAAGGGATTCTGTATCAGACCACGCGCGGCAACTACCGCAACTGCGTTTTTGTGGGCAAGGATGAAGGCGGCGTTCCGCGTTCTGCCTTTCAGCGCGGCTGTCAGGGAACATACCGCGGTGATGTCACCGGCAGCCAAAAGAAGTACGGATTTCTGATGCAAGCGGAAAACCCGGACTGCAAAACCGTTGAACTGTACGAAGCCCCGATTGATGCTATGTCCGGCGCGACATTGCACCAGTATACGGACATTGGAAAGTGGCGCAGTGTGCATTATCTGGCGCTGGGCGGGCTGAACTATCTGCCCATCGACTACTTTTTACAGCAGCACCCGCAGGTGAAAAATATGGTGCTCTGCTTTGACCGTGATGAGCCGGGGCTGCGCTTTGCCGATACGGTTGCCCGGCACCTTGCCGAGCGCGGATTCAATGTGGAAAAACGGTTGCCTGCCGTAGGTAAGGACTACAACGAAAGCCTTATCTGGTACAAGTCAAAGATTGAAAAACAGCGAGGAGAGCGCGTATGAAAACAATAGCGATTGCCAACCAAAAAGGCGGTGTGGGCAAAACGACGACCGCTGTAAACTTGGGCGTAGCATTGGCAGATATGGGTTATAAAGTTCTGCTGGTGGACGCCGACCCGCAGGGCGACCTGAGCAGTTACCTTGGCTACACCGGCGCTGCCAACAGCGCAACGCTCAGCGACCTGATGGAATCCGTTATTTCAGACGAACCGGCACCGGAAGTGGTGATGCACCATGAAGAACAAGTGGATTTTATTCCCTCGGACATTGGACTGTCGGATATGGAAGTTCGGCTGGTCAATGTAATGGCGCACGAGCGCATCATGGCACAGGCACTGGAGCCGTTCAAGGACAAATACGATTACTGCCTGATCGACTGTATGCCCTCGCTGGGTATCCTTACGGTGGCTTCGCTTGTGGCTGCTGACCGGGTGCTGATCCCTGTGCAGGCACAGCATTTTGCCTTGAAAGGCGTGGTGTCGCTGATCAAATCCATCAATCAAATCACGCGCCGCATCAAGCCGGAGCTTGAAATTGACGGCATTGTTCTGACCATGGTGGACCGGCGCACCAATCTGAGCAAAGATGTCTGTGCCGCTTTGCGGAATTCCTACGGATACGCACTAAAAATCTACCGCACGGAAATTCCCATTAGCACACGCACCGCGGAGAGTGCCTCCAGCGCCCACAGTGTGCTGAGCTACGATGCAAGCGGTGCAGCAAGCGTCGCCTATAAAACCTTGGCAAAGGAGGTCGTGGACAATGAGAGAGTACGGCAGCAATATCATACTCCCCTCACTCGATAATCTCTTTTCCAGCGAGCAGGAACGGCAGGATGCCAAGTTGGAGAAAATCCAGATTCTACCGCTGTCGGAGCTGCACCCCTTTGAGGGGCATCCGTTTCAGGTGCGCGATGATGAGGAAATGGACAAGATGGTGGACAGTGTCAAAGAATATGGCGTGATGACTCCCGCCATCGTTCGTCCGCGACGGGACGGCGGATATGAAATTGTAGCCGGGCACCGCCGCTGCCACGCCAGCCAGCGCGCCGGAGTGGACACCATGCCCTGCATTGTGCGGGACATGGACGATGATACCGCCATTATTTTGATGGTGGATTCCAACTGCCAGCGTGAGCATATTCTGCCGAGCGAAAAGGCAAAAGCATACCAGATGAAGTTGGATGCAATCAACAGAAAGCTCGGTAGACCGTCAAAAGAAAATGTGCGCCAACTTGGCGCACATTTTTCTGGAAACCGAAGTACGCAAATCATTGGCGAAACTGCCGGTGACAGCAGCCGCCAAGTAGAGCGTTTTATCCGGCTGAACAAACTCACCCCTGACCTGATGCAGCTTGTGGATGACGGCAGACTCAAGACCACCCCTGCGGTGGAGCTGAGCTACCTGACGCCGGAGGAACAGGAAGAATTTCTCTCTTACATGGAAGAGGAAGGCTGCACACCGTCATTATCCCAAGCGCAGAAGCTGAAAGCTGCCAGCAAGGAAAGTGTTCTGACGAAAGACAAGATTCACGGGATCATGTCTGCCCGTTCCCCCAGCGTAAAGCCGCGCGAACCGCAGCTCACGATTGCCGTATCCAAGGTCGAACGCTATTTCCCGAAGGGCTGTACCTCCGAACAGATGGAAAGTACCATCCTGAAACTTCTGGAAAACTACTACCGCAAGCGGCAGGATTACGAACGATGAGGTGGCGGTATGACAAGAGTTTTGATTATAGAACCGGGCTACTGCCCCTATCAGGCTGCCTTTGACAGCCCGCAGGCGGCAATTTCCGAGGTAATCGAGGGCGACAGTTTGCTGCTGAAACCGTTCGGCACATCGAAAATCGGCGTTGTGTGCAGTAAAAACCAAAGCCGGCTGAAATACAACAGACAACTGGAAGATGGTTGCACGATACGCGGGCGGTTTCTGGTTTGTGGACTCAGTGAGTCCAAAATGTTGGGGCTTTCAAAAGAACAGGCGGAGCGCTATAATCGGCTTCTGTTCTTCCCACAGGTGGAGGATATGCTGTCCGGTGATTTGCCGGTTGCCAAGGTCCGCCCGCCGGATGAGCGCTTTGGAAGTAAAATCTCTTTTTGGGAAAGGTTGAGCCGTTAATTATAAAGGAGAATCACCGAGATGAACAAACACGATACGGTCATTGGCTATATCGAATATCTTGACTGCAACGGATGCGTTCGGGAACGCATTCCGTATGTCGATGCAGAGAAATTCAAAACCAGAATTTACGCTTCTTTGTATTGCGGCGAACCCATCATTCCGGTTTTGTTTCCGGAGAATCTGAGCCAGCCTCTTCTCTTTGAAAAGGGCACCATTTTTCCGTGGGGATTGCGAAGAAAGAAGTACGAGCTGCTGCCGTATGAAATCTACCAGACCAACAACCGTGAGATTGCGTTTTTACGGTATGACTACACCAAAGGCCATATAAATGCTGCATCCTATAAGCTGGTGTACCGCGGGCAGATGGAATGCTGGCAGACGCTGGACAGCCTTTACTGCCTGCACAATCAGGAAAACCGTCCCAACGGCAGGAAGATGCGCTCTTTGTCGGTCAGTGATATTATTGTAACGCATGAGGGCGGTGAGGCACACGCCTACTATGTGGAACCGATTGGTTACAAACAGGTTGATGACTTGCTGCCAGGGCTGGAACAAACCAAGAAACGCAGCGTTGCACGCGAAGAACGATAACAAAATCAGCTCGGCAAAGGAAAATACACCCATAAATGAATTGGATTTTCTTTGTTGGTTTTTCTATCATGAAATCATTCACATTTCGTTTGTTGATTTTTTTATGGTAATTCGATATAATACCAATAGGAGTGATACGATGATACTTCAATATTTTGTTACCGAGGAAGCATCTGGGAAAACAATCCCCATTGAAATCGATCGAGCCACCACCGCCGATCTTGCCACTACGAAATCCTGCTGGCAAAGCGACTGGACGAGCGATTTCATCGGTGATCCCAACCTAGAGAAATACGCAGCGAAAACCGACGAAGGTGAAATTGTCGCCTTGGGTGCATACAAAGAAGATGAAAACGGTATTTCTATTTATATCGTTGATATTGAAGCTCATCCTGAGAGCAACCCTACGATCTCCCAACCCAAAAAGTATCTTGGCATCGGTCGCATGATGATTGCTTTTGGTATTCAACTGTCCATTGATGCCAGCCTTGGCGGTATTGTCACCTTTGCCGCCAAAACCGATGAATTGCTGGAACATTATATAAAGGACTTTGGTGCAATTCCTATTGCACAGCCTATGTCCGGCGGTCCTAAGTTGTTAATGATTGCTGACGAAAGCGCACAGGAGATTTTCAGCACCTATCTTTCATAAAGGAGGAACGCTTATGCAAAAGGATAAAACCGAGCTTGAGGTCACGCGAATGACCAAGGAAAACATTCAGTATCTGGATGTCTTTTTTGCCGTATGCAAACGGTATAAGGTTGATTACTACCACGCCACCGAAAAGCAGCGCGCGTTCATCGATGCGGTTGCAGCACACGAATTTTCCATGAAACAAGCGCACGAAAAAGGGCTGAACCGTTCCTCGGTTCCCCCGTTTATGGGCATCAAACGCAGCGAACGCAGTAACAACCGCCCCGCATAAAATCAAATTACTCGAATGAATAAGCTCTGCACAGCAATGTGCAGGGCTTTTTTATTACCGCAAAGGAGATGAAACCGATTGGCGAATTACCAAAATATTTTGCGGCAGGCACATCAAGCGATTGCCGATGTGGCAGACAATGCCGACAGCTGGCGGGCGTTTTTGCGCTCAGCCGCGTATACAACGCATTACGCTTTCCCGAATCAGGCGCTGATTTACAGCCAGCGTCCCGGAGCCACCATGCTGGCGGACATCGACACTTGGAACCGTGCTGCCGGGCGCTGGGTCAACCGCGGTGCGCGCGGCGTTGCGTCCCTTGGCACCGGCCATATGGCGGGCAATGTGCGGTATCTGTTTGACATCAAGGATACCCACCCTGCCGGTAAAGACTCCAAACCATTGGGCTGGCAAATCACCGATGCCAACCGCTATCCGACCCTGCAAGCCTTGCAGGAAAAGCATAACGCCGAGAGCCTGCCGGAAATTTTCGGCTTACAGGCAGCCCTGTTTGTGGCACAGCACGGCAAACAGCTGGACGCCGATTTGCAAAATGTCGTGATTGGCAGCACGCTGGAATGGGCAAAGCCGCAGGAGCAAACGGCGATTTTTGCCAACCTCATCACGCAGAGCGCCGTCTATATGGCGGCAGTGCGCTGCGGTTTGGGCGACAGCGCCGTACCGCAGGACGCCTTTGCGGACATTGACCGCTTTGATACCGAATCTGCGGTTTTGGCGCTGGGCAATGCCGTCAACCGCGCGGGGCGGCAGATGTTTGCCGAAATCGGCGCTGTCGTCAAGAGCATCGACAGTGTTGCAAAGACCCAGCCGAAACAGTATGATGAGAATGTAAGCAAGACGAACCAACAGGAGGTGCAGGATCATGGATATGACGAATCTGAACGGGTATCTGGTACCCAAGATGGCAATGAAGGAAACGCACAGACCGCCGGTCGGGAGAATCGGTCTGCAGCGGGAGAAGTTCCTGCAAGAGAACCACTCCCTGCTGTACGACAAGATGCTGCTGGACGGGACGCTGTACAGCGACCTGAAACAGACCGAGCAGCGCTATTGGGAGCAGGTGGAGCAGACCATCACGAAGCTGCTGGTCAGCAACCCGGCACCGGACAAGAACAACGACCCGTTGGGCTGGACGGCGCACATGAACAGTCTGCAAGCGCAGGCGGCGGAACTGGCGATGCCCATCGTGACGAGCCTGTAAATAGCAACCCCCAAACAGCGGAGAGCGAACCATCGCCCTCCGCTGTTTCTGTTTCCGATGCGCAGGAACTGCCGGAAAGCGTGGGGCGCGGCAACCTTGCCGAGGAAGCTGCCGCCGCCATCGGTCTGCCAGCACCTGAACAGCAGCAGAAAACCATCCGCCAATTACAGCCCCGCGCAAGCTGGCAGCCGCCCATCAAGGATGACGGCACCCATATCGACGAGCAGGACATTGTCGATGTTCTTGTCATGGGCAGCGGTTTTTGTGAGGGGCGTTTTCGCATACAGGAATTTTTCTCTGCCACAGTATTGCCTACAGTAAAGGAGCAAGCCAACTGGCTGAAAAAAGAATACGGTATCGGCGGGCGCACTTGGGATTTCCGAGATGGCGAAAGAGGATTTCTGGATTATGATGCCAAGGGGCTGAGAATCAAGCGCTATGCATCCGATAACGCCCCGGATTATTTCCGCTTGCTTCCGTGGAACGAGGTTGCCCGCCGTTTGCACCTGCTGGTCCACAACGACCAATATCTGGATGAAAACAACAAGCAGGGATATGAAAAATGGGAATCGGAACAGCAAGCCAAACGCAACGCCCGTCAAGCCGAGATAGACTATGCGGAGAAAACCATCGCGGACTTTTGTGAACGCGAAGGGCTGGGCAAACCGGATTTTTCGAACCTTACGCACATCGACCTTGCCTATTCCACCACGGGGGACGGCGAACACGAAATTCAGGTGTACGCCAACTTCTTGCGCAATGAGATTGTGTATCTGGTTGACGGCTCCTTTGTGGACAGTGCGCGCTTCGACAGCACAAGGGCGCTTTCCAAGGAAGGCATTGAGGACGTTGAATTTTCGCAGTTCATAGACGATGCGGAAGCAGCGTATGAAGCATATCAGGAACGCCACAAGCCAAAGCCCGTGGAAAAACGCCCGCTGGCTGCCGGAGATACCGTTTATCTGGAAAACGACCACCCCTTTACGGTGGAGGAGATCGGCATCTTTGATGTGCATCTGCGTGATGAGGATTTCCCGCTGATCGGGCGCGCCGTCAGCCGTGCGGAATTTGCAAGGCTGCTGGCGGCGAACCCCAAAAACAACGCGCTGGCGGCACCCGAATTGCCCAATGCACCGGACGCTGGTGAAGCGGCAGAGGTTATTGAGGGTGAAGTCTTAGAACCTGTAGAAGAACCTGCAGAAGAATCATCTGGTGGATTTGGTGAGCAGGTCTTGCAGGCGGCGGAACGCATCGCCCTCAAAGAAGCCTATGCGCCGAACAACTATATCCCGCCGCAGGACCCTGCACCCCCGCGCACTCCGCGCGAAAAGTTTGCCGCCAACATCACCGCAATTCGCACTTTGAAATCCATCGAAAAGCGTATGGCGGACGGCGGTCCCCATGCAAACGGCGAGGAGCAGGAAATCCTTGCCCAATACTCCGGCTGGGGCGGCTTGTCCGATGCCTTTGAACCCAACAAGGACAGCTGGCACGGCGAATACACCGAGTTAAAAAGCCTGCTGACAGAGGAAGAATACGCCGCTGCCCGCAGCAGCACCCTGACCGCCTTTTACACCCCGCCCGCAGTCATTGATGCAATGTACACCGCCCTGCGCAAAATGGGCGTGGGTGCCGGTACGATTCTGGAACCGAGTATGGGTGTGGGCGCGTTTTTTGGGCAAAGCCACAGCTATTTGCATGAGCCGACCACCCGCCTTTTCGGCGTGGAACTGGACAGTCTGACCGGCAGAATTGCCCGCCAGCTGTACCAGAAAGCAAACATCCAAATCACAGGCTTTGAGAAAGCCGACCTGCCCGACAGCTTTTTTGATGTGGTTATCGGCAATGTACCGTTTGGGGATTACAGTGTGGTTGACCCGCAGTACAATCGGCTGCATTTCAAGATCCACGACTACTTTTTTGCCAAATCCATCGACAAGCTGCGCACGGGCGGTATCATCGCCTTTGTCACCACCAGCGGTACGCTGGACAAAAAGAGCGAAGAAGTGCGCAGGTACATCAATGCCCGATGCGACTTTATCGGTGCCGTGCGCCTGCCGGATTCTACCTTTAAGTCAGCCGGAACCAAGGCTATGGCGGATATTATCTTCCTGCAAAAGCGTGACCGCATTCTGGAACAGGACGCGAGCTGGCTGCACACCACCCAGACAGAGGACGGGCTTTCCCTCAACAGCTATTTTGCCGAACACCCCAAAATGGTCTGCGGTACGCTGAAAACTGTCAGCGGTCCGTATGGTCCTGCCCTGACCTGCGAAGCGTTTGCCGATAAGCCCCTTGCCAATGTGCTGCAAGAGGCAATGTCCCACCTGCACGCTGAATTTCACTTTCAGGACATCGAGGTGCAGGAATCCGGCTCTGTCGAAGCCAGCATCCCTGCCGAACCCGATGTGCGCAATTTCAGCTTTTGTATCCGTAACGGCAAATTCTATTACCGCGAGAACGCCATTATGCGCGAGGTTTCCCTTGGTGCTACCTCCGCGGCGCGTATGCGGTTGCTGATCGAACTGCGGGATACCACACGGGAACTGATCCAAGCCCAGCTGGAAGATATGCCGGATGAAGTCATCACGGAGCTGCAAGCCAAACTCAACCGTCAGTATGACCACTACCACAATAAGTTTGGACTCATCAACAGCCGCGGCGCATCGCTGGATATGCGGGATGACAGCGGATATTTCCTGCTGTGTTCCTTGGAAAACCTCGACAGCGAGGGCAACTTCATCGGCAAATCGGATATGTTTTCAAAGCGCACCATCCGGGCTGCCCGTCCTGCCGAGCGCGTGGAAACTGCCAGCGAGGCACTGGCGCTGAGTGTCGGTGAGCGCGCAGGCATCGACTTTGGGTATATGCAGCAGCTGACCGGCAAGGACAAGGAAACCCTGATTCAGGATTTGCAGGGAGTTATCTTTGCCGATCCCTTGGAAAAGAATTCTGATGGTGAACCGCGCTATTATACCGCCGATGAATATCTTTCCGGCGATGTGCGCCACAAATTACAGGTAGCAAAGCTGGCTGCACAGAACAACCCCGCTTTTGCCGTGAATGTGCAGGCACTGGAAACCGTGCAGCCGAAGGACTTGGAGGCCAGCGAAATTGCCGTGCGTCTGGGTGCCACTTGGCTGGCACCTGAACTCATCAAGCAGTTTGCCGATGAGCTGGTGGACGCGCCCTACTATGTGCGGGACCGCGTGAAGGTGCTGTACATACCGCTGACCGGCGTTTGGAATGTGACCAACAAAAGCTATACGGGCGGCAACATTAAAGCCACCGTGACCTACGGCACACAGCGCGCCAACTTCTATCACATTCTGGAAGAAAGCCTGAACCTGCGGGATGTGCGCATCTTTGATACCAAAGAGGATATGCAGGGCAACAAAATCCGCGTTCTGAACGCCGCTGCCACGCAGGAAGCTCAGATGAAACAGCAGCAGATCGAGGACGCTTTCAAGGACTGGATCTGGAAAGACCCGACCCGCCGTCAGATGCTGGTAAAGGAATACAACGAACGGTTCAACTCCCTGCGCCCCCGCGAATACGACGGCAGCCATATCCTGTTTCACGGTATGTCACCTGAAATCACGCTGCGCCCCCACCAGAAAAACGCCATTGCGCACATCCTGTACGGCGGCAATACGCTGCTGGCGCACGTGGTGGGCGCCGGGAAAACCTACGAAATGGTCGCTGCAGCGATGGAAAAGAAACGTCTTGGGCTTTGCACCAAGACCCTGATCTGTGTACCCAACCACCTGACCGAGCAGCTTGCCGGAGAGGCTTTGCAGCTGTACCCCAACGCGAATATTCTTGTAGCCCGCAGGACGGATTTTGAAAAGACCAACCGCAAACGGTTCTGCGCCAAAATTGCGACCGGCAATTATGACATCATCGTGATCGGACACAGCCAGTTTGAGCGCATCCCGCTGTCACAGGAACGTCAGGTCGAATATCTGCAAAGCCAGATCCATGATGTGATCAACCAAGTGGCACAGCTGAAAGAAGAACGCGCCGAGAACTTCACCGTCAAACAGATGGAGCGTATGCGCAAGCAGCTGGAGAAAAAGCTGGATAAGCTCAACGACCAGTCCCGCAAGGATGATGTGGTGACCTTTGAACAGCTTGGCGTGGACAGCCTGATGGTGGACGAAGCCCACGCCTTCAAGAACCTTGCGGTGCTTTCCAAAATGCGCAATGTGGCGGGCATATCCCAAACCGAAAGCCAGCGCGCCAGTGATTTGTATATGAAATGCCGCTACCTTGACGAAATCACCGGCAGCCGCGGCGTGGTGTTTGCCACGGGTACGCCCATCAGCAACTCTATGGCGGAGCTGTTTACGATGCAGCGGTATCTGCAGCGGGAAACCTTGGAGCAGCACGGGCTTTCCTCCTTTGATGCGTGGGCATCCACCTTTGGGGAAACCGTGACAGCCGTGGAGCTTGCGCCGGAGGGGTACACTCTAATAGGACGATAAATCTAAACGACCAAAAGTAAAAGCCCAACGGTAGAAAGGTGGTGGAGATAATAGCAAGGTATTCAAAAATAACAGCGCTGTATGAACGATTATCGCGCGATGATGACCTGTCGGGAGAGTCAAATTCCATCACCAATCAGAAGAAATACTTGGAAGATTACGCTCAGAAAAACGGATATACAAACATTCGCCACTTCACCGATGATGGCTATTCCGGGGTGAACTTCAATCGACCCGGCTTCCAAGCAATGATAAGTGAAATCGAAGCTGGCAATGTGGAAACCCTTATCGTCAAGGACATGAGCCGCTTAGGACGAAACTATTTGCAGGTCGGCTTTTATACGGAAATCCTATTCCCGCAGAAAAAAGTCCACTTCCTCGCAATCAACAACAGCATCGACAGCAACAAGGCTTCCGACAACGACTTTGCTCCATTCTTGAACATTATGAATGAATGGTATGCCAAGGATACAAGCAACAAAATCCGTTCTGTTTTTGATGCTCGTATGAAGGACGGCAAGCGTTGCAGCGGTTCAATTCCCTACGGGTATAACCGTGTTCCGTCTGATAAGCAAGCGCTTGTCGTTGATCCTGTTGCTGCCGAGGTTGTAAAGCGTATCTTTTTACTTGCCAACGAGGGCAAAAGTACGCGAGCAATCGCGGAAAAGCTGACGGAAGAAAAGATTCTGATTCCATCTGCCTACGCAAAGGAATACCACCCGGAGCAGTACAATGGGCAGAAGTATTCCAATCCCAACCTGTGGGGAATGTCTACGGTTAGGGGCATATTGGAAAGACAAGAATATCTCGGACACACGGTTCTGCGTAAAACGGTAGGCACGAATTTCAAACTGCATAAGCGGAAAAGCACAGCCCAAGACGAACAGTATGTGTTCCAAAACACGCACGAGCCTATCATATCGAAGGAATTGTGGGATAGCGTACATAGGCGCAGAAAGCGTGTGCAGCGGGCTTCGGCTTGGGGCAGTCACACCAACCGATTGAGTGGTTATCTATACTGCGCCGACTGCGGCAGACGGCTGACACTTCAGACGCATTACAGTAAAAGGGACGGTTCTGTGCAGTATTCCTATCGCTGCGGTGGATATGCAAGCAGAGTAAATAGCTGCACGGCACATTCTATCAGCGCTGACAATGTTGAAGCGTTGGTATTATCTTCCGTAAAGCGCTTTTCCCGGTTCGTTTTGCAGGACGAGAACGCCTTTGCAGCCGAATTGCAATCGCTGTGGATTGAAAGGCTGAAAACAGAGCCGAAAAATCAGCAATCTGAATTGCAACGCTGCCAGAAACGGTATGACGAGTTGTCTAACCTTGTCCGCGGGCTGTATGAAAATCTGATGTCTGGCTTGCTTTCTGAAAGACAGTACAGGCAGCTTATGAAGCAGTACGATGTCGAGCAGACAGAACTCGAAACCAAAATGAACGCAATCAAAAGCACTCTCGCGGAGGAAAGAGAGAAATCCGGGGATATTAAGCAGTTTATAGCGCTGATCCGCAAGTGCAAAAATCCTACGGAGATCTCCGACTTAATGTTCTATGAACTCATAGACAAAATCGTGGTTTATGAAGCGGAGGGCGTTAGCCGGGCAAGAACCCAAAAGGTTGATATTTACTTCAACTATGTTGGGCAGGTCAACATCGACTACACACCGGAGGAAGTTGCCGAGATACAGGCACAGGAAGCACAGACAGCGGCTGAACGGTTGCAAAAGCAGCGCGCAAGGGAGAAAGCCTGCCGGGAGAAGCGCAAGGCTGAAAGGCTTGCCGCAAACGGCGGCGAGCTTGTAAAAAAGCAGGTTTGTCCCCAATGCGGCAAGATATTTATACCAGCCAGCAGTCACCAAACCTTTTGTTCAGAGGGCTGCTGCCACCAAGCGCGGCAGGATCAGAAGCAAGCCGAACGCGAAGCCGAGCGCGGGCAGCATTATTACCGCCAGCGCATTTGCGCTATGTGCGGCAGCACCTACTGGCCCGAAAGCAGTAGGTCAAAGTTTTGTTCTGATGCTTGCCGGAAAAAGAACCACAATAAAGTAACCTTGGAAGCCTATCACAAGAAAAGAGTAAAGGAGCAGACGCTATGAAAAAGCACATCACCAGTGAACACGCAGACCTGAAATGGGAACGGTTACGGCTGCAATATCTCCGAAAATGCCGGAGAGCGCTGTACACAGAACTGCTGGCTACCGATAAGCTGAACGAACATCTTGGGGAAATCAACGAGCAAGCGGATTCTATGTTTTCCCAACTTGTAAAGCAACTTGCCGAGCAGCAAGGCATAACGGAAGCGCTGAAAGCCGAAAATCAGTTGCTTTGGGTGCAGCAGATGAACAATGTGCAGAATGTGGCTGCCGAGATTGTGCTGAATGAGCTAATCTACTGCTGAAAGAATGGTTGGGGTATCTATGTTATCTCGTTTAAGAAGCAACATCGTTGTACTGTGGATTGTACGCCTACTTGCGTTGCCAATGATTGCGCTGCTGTATGCGGCAGGATTTGTACTTAATCTTCTGTATGGAATCTGCGGCAGCATTGGTATGATTCTTGCCGGGCTGGGCGGCTTTGCGGCTTTCCTCGCGCTGCTGGATGCTTTAATTGTATTACAAGAAGAACGGAGAAAATGTATAATTTTAGTTTTGTTTATAATTTTTAGTAATGCTATTATTGTTTTTGCGGTGGGATATTGCATGGTGTATTCTTTTCAAAAAGATTTAATCGAAAAAAACAGAAGAAACAAAAGAAAAGAACCAAAAAAGAATTTGTCAAGGAAACACAAATACAGATGGAAAAATAAAGATTACCAGTTGATAGGGTGGCTGCTTATCATTGTGGCGATTGTGTTCTATGGAGCATATGTTAACTGGCAAGGAATCCAGAACGCACAAAAACAGGAACTATTTTTGACTACTAGGATAGACAATGATACATATATAGTAGTTATGACCGATGGAGATGAAGCAATTTTAGAAAAAGACAGGACGGGGAAAGATGGAAAGTTGAAGATTTGCAAGGATAAATATATGAAAGTAGATTGTAAAAATCGTTTGCTGGAAAAAAAGAAATATAGAAGGGCCAGTGGGGACGGGGAATAGCGGCTTTTTTTGTGTCCCTGGCGGCATTCGTACAGTAATTATTTAAAATTTAGAAAACGGAAGAAGTGATTAAGCTGAAAGTGATAGTGGCAGTGGGTATATTATATATTCTTCTAATCGTTGCAGTTATATTCGTAAGTGGTAATGGTGAGAGTATAAGTGAAAAGCGGGTAGATGAAGAGCTTTTGTGACTTTTTATCGCCAGCTTTTTTGATACTGATAATTACAAGTTCTGTAGATGATACTGTGTCGTATATTATGAAGAAATACTTGCGATCTGCGTTCAAACTGAGTGTGTAAATAATTCTGTGTAAACTAAATACGTGATATGTATCCTCTTGGATTGATGTTAAAATAAATATTAATTCAGGAGGATATTTTTATGGCAAGAAGAAGAAAAATGACACCAGAAAGAAGAGAGTTTATTAACGGCTTATTGGAACACTATCAACCAACCGATGCTCAAGATGTTCAAGAAATGTTGAAGGATCTTTTGGGAGATACCCTGCAAGGAATGCTAGAAGCAGAAATGGATCAGAAACTTGGCTATTCGAAGTATGATTATCAAAATAAGGAGACAGATGATAGCCGGAACGGTTACAGCCATAAAACGGTTACATCTTCGATGGGCGATATTGATCTTGATATTCCCCGTGATCGCAGAGGTGAATTTGAACCACAGATTGTAAAAAAACATCAAACAGATATTTCTAACATTGAAGATCAAGTTCTGTCCATGTATGCAAAGGGAATGACTACCAGAGACATATCAACACACCTTTCTAATGTCTATGGGGTGGATGCATCTGCAGAGATGATTTCTCACATGACAGATCGCATTCTTCCAATTGCCAAAGAATGGCAGAATCGCCCTTTGGAGAAGAAATATGCCATCGTTTTCATGGATGCCATTCATTTTCATGTACGAGAAGATAATAGAACGGTAAAGAAAGCTGTATATGTAGCTATAGGTATCAGACTTTCTGGTCAAAAAGAAGTTTTAGGTATGTGGATTGGCGGTAATGAAAGTGCAAAATACTGGCTTGGCGTACTGAATGAAATCAAAAATAGAGGTGTGGAAGACATCATGATTGTATCTGTTGATGGACTGACTGGTTTTGTGGATGCAATTCATGCAGTTTTCCCATTAGCGGAAATCCAAAGATGTATTGTACATCAGATTCGTTATTCCACTAAGTTTATTTCCTACAAAGATATCAGAGCCTTCATGAAAGACCTGAAACTGGTTTATAAGGCAGATACAGAGCAGCTTGCATTAGAAGCGTTAGATATGCTGGAAGAAAATTGGGGTGGAAAATATCCATCTTCAATAGCGTCCTGGCGTAATAATTGGCCGCAACTTTCTACATATTTCAAATACCCTGGAGAGATTAGAAAACTAATTTATACCACGAATTCCATAGAGAATTTCAATCGTCAATTAAGAAAAGTGACGAAATCAAAAACCATCTTTCCGACAGAGGATTCGCTTTTTAAGATTCTGTATCTTGCCATGACCGACATCACAAAGAAATGGACTGGAAAAACATGGGATTGGGGACAGACCTTGGATCAGCTCTGCATATATTTTGGAGACAGAATCCAACCAGAAGATCTCGAATAGAATAAAAAGCAACTATGAGTAAGGGTCAAAAACGCCCGTTTTCAGCGGGCGTTCTTGACATGTCTGCTTATTCATGCTAAATAGTAAATAAGGCTTAAACAGCAATCATGCCATTCAAGCCTAATTCATTTTTTTAATTTAATGTAAATCATTATGATTTTTTCATTAATCTAAGAGATTTACACAAAATATTTTACACTCTCTCCAATGCTGTTATTTATTAAGTACTTATTTGTTTCTTAATCTTGCAAAAAATCCTTTTTTCTTTTCCGGTACGTCCAGCGGACCTCTTACACCTTTTACTGCTGTGATGTAAATACCGCTGATAGTAGCTTTTACTTCTTTTTTAACCGGGATCAAAGGATAAACCTGTGCATCGCACATAAGTGTCATGATCTTTGGTCCGACTTTGGCTTTTACTACCGGTACTTTAGAACGACGAAGATACTTTGGTGTATTTTCGATTACGATATCCGGTAAGCCGGCTTCTTTTAATTTCATACGCCCTTTATCGATAACCAGGATGGAAACAGTCTGTGCAACTGCATCAAGTTGTGCCTGCTGATCTGCCTGTTTCTTCTCGGCTTTCTTTCCAACGAAATATAATACAACACATGCAACAATCAAAATCACAAGGATTACCAATAATACAATTGTAAATGTCTTCACAATAAACCTCCTATATTCTATATTCCATAACAAATATTCTAACATTGTTTTGGTGGGAGTGCAAGAAGTATACGGGAAAAGTAGACGATTTCAAAATGAAAAATTTGATAAAAGAATGAAATATATGTGAAAATGCTATGAAAGTTTTTCTAAATGTGATATAACAAAGTAGTATGCGTAAACGTATACCAAGAAATCAGATGGGATTATGATGCCCACCTTAAAATGAATAATAAAACGAGGTGCACTATGAAAAAGAAAGTGGCAATGTTATTAACAGGTGTTATGGCAGTCTCTCTTATGATGACTGGTTGCCAGTCTGCCAAAGGTCTGGAAACAGAGAATGTTAAGATTTCTGTTTATAAAGGCGTTGAAGTAGATAAGGTTGACAAACCAAGTGAAGTAACGGATGATGATGTGAATACACAGATTCAATCAGTACTGGATGAAAATTCAACAACAGAAGAAGTAACAGGCCGTGCAGTAAAGAAAGGTGATACAGCGACAATTGATTTTGTCGGAAAGATGAACGGAGAAGCATTTGACGGCGGATCATCCACAGATTATCCATTGGAGATAGGTTCAAACTCTTTCATCGATGGATTTGAAGACAGTATCATCGGACATAATGCAGGCGATACCTTTGACTGGAACGGAAAGTTTCCGGAGAATTACGGAAGCTCTGACCTGGCAGGAAAAGATGTTACATTTACAATTACAGTAAAATCTATTTCCAAAAAGAAGACACCGAAGCTTACGGACAAGTTTGTAAAGAAGGTGTCAAAGGAATCTAAGACAGTAGAAGAATATAAAGAAGAAGTGAAGAAGTCTCTCGAGGAAGATAACGAGAAGACATATAATGATTCTTTACAGCAGGCAGCATGGCAGAAGGTTCTTGATAATACAAAAGTTAAGAAATACCCTGAGAAAGATGTAAAGAAGATCGAAGATTCCCTGATCTCTCAGTACAAATCTGTTGCAGAAGCTTACAATATGTCATATGATGATCTGATCGAACAGCAGATGGGAACAACTGTTGAGAAATTCGAAAAGCAGGTAACAAAAGCTGCAAAATCCAGTGTAAAGCAGACATTGGTAACAAAGGCAATTGCAGATAAAGAGAACATTAAGTTAGATGATGAGACTTATAAGACAGAGCTTAAGAAGATTGCGGATGCATACGGATACGACAGTGTGAAGGCTCTGAAGAAAGCCGCATCCAAGTCAGAACTGAAAGAGATCGCACTGAATGATCTTGTAAAAGAATGGCTGGCTAACCAGTGCATTCAGGTTGAGACAAGCTCAAGCAATTCATCAAGCTCAAGCAGTTCATCAAGCTCGAGTGATTCATCAAGTTCAAGTAGTTCAGACTCAGGCAATTAAGCCGGACTGAATTGAAAGCAAAAGAAAATATAAAGATAAAAAACTCCCCCGGAGTTTCTGGCATGGCACCATTCTGGTGCGGCAGAATAGACGGGGAGTTTTTTTATCTTAAGCATTATCCGGAAAGATTTCTTTCCACTCACCGGGACGCAGTGATTCATCAAGTACAATATTTCCGATGGAAATGCGTTTCAATTCAATCACGCAGCAGTGGACCGATTTCATCATGCGCCGGATCTGACGTTTCTTCCCTTCGGAAATGGTAATTATTCCATAGGTAACAGGGTGCTCAGGACGGTTTTTGTGGATATCTTTCTGAATCTCCACCGGTAATGTGGAAAGAATATCGGACATTACCGCATGTCCTGTTACGGTAATTTCAGCCGGGACGGTCGGGGTATCGGCGCCTTTCAGAATGACACCTGTTTCCAGCTTGTGTACCAGTTCCGGTGTCAGATCACCAAGAAGGGTGAATTCATAAGTTTTCTCTTTGTGATAGGAAGGATGAGTGAGCTTCTGATTGAAGATACCGTCATCAGTGATCAGGAGAAGTCCGGTCGTCTCACGGTCAAGGCGTCCGACCGGAGAAAGCCTGTCATTCTGTAATTCTTCAAAATAGTCCATAACCGTCGGATAGCGGTCATCGCGTCTGGCAGTGACACAGCCGAAAGGTTTGTGAAACATGTAGTAGTGAGGCATTGTTGTGACTCCTTTATTGGTTCTTTTCAGAGTTGTTCCGGGGAAAATCTCTGTGTAAAGCATACCACAGAAAAAGGAATAAATGATTGCTTATTGACAAAATTTATTAATTATGATATTTTCTTTTAGATGATAAATGACCGATGGGGGAGTAACAGGCGTATAACGCAACAAGTCAACATACTGATCGATGGATCTGGCTTGTTTTAATTTGTGAGACTCATGTGTAGCTGTAATATCTATGCGTGGACTCTCTCTATCCTAGAAAGAAAGTATAGACCAGGTATGGCAGGCAGCTGCTGTATCTGGTTTTTTTGTTTTCATGCGTTTGAACTTAGTTTTGGAGGAAATGATAATGGAGTGGAATTTTTTATTCTTTATGAACAGTGCCTTACTTGGAGTAGGGTTGGCAATGGATGCATTTTCGGTCTCGCTGGCAAATGGAATGAATGAAAAAAATATGAAGAAATCAAGAATGGCTTATATTGCGGGAGTATATGCATTCTTTCAGTTCCTGATGCCTATGATAGGATGGATATGTGTGCATACGATCGTACAGGTCTTTGGACAGTTTCAGAAGTTCATTCCGTGGATCGCATTGATCCTGCTTCTGTATATCGGAGGAAGCATGATCAAAGAATCTGTGCAGAGTGAAGAGGAAAAGGAAGAAGTGAAAAGATTAAGTTTTGCCGTGCTTATGATGCAGGGGATTGCAACATCGATTGATGCGTTGTCGGTAGGATTTACCACTGCCGGGTATGGTTTGGTTATGGCTGTAGTCTGTTCACTGATCGTGGCAGTGGTAACGTTTGTGATATGTGAGACAGGGTTGTGCCTCGGTAAGACTATGGGAACAAAGCTGTCAGGAAAGGCAGATG
>OGXE01001286.1_pt1 | contig 21825 bp, 16 predicted proteins | sample 1576181 | NCBI WGS metagenome assembly OGXE01 (sample SAMEA3541478, study PRJEB24748) | human gut metagenome | biome: human gut; feature: human-associated habitat; material: faeces | place: China | collected 2012 | reverse complement strand
CGTAGCGGCGTGTCTAGCACTCGCTGTTGTTCTTCATGCACACGATGTAGAGCGGCCCGAAAAATCATCTCCCAAATTAGCTACCCCGGCGGTCTTCCTGTTAGCGGGGCACGTAGCGGCCGGGTTGGGCTCCGGTGGGCTCGCCGTCGCGTGCCGCCAGCACGCCGTTCACAAACACGGCCTTGGCGCGGCCATGTGCCCCAAAGCCCTCGAGCGGCGTGTAGTCCACGGCCTGATGCTGCGTCGCGGCGCTGATCGTCCAACGCGCGCACGGATCCCACACGCACACGTCGGCATCGGCGCCCTCGGCAAGACAGCCCTTGCGCGGATACATGCCAAAAACGCGCGCCGGGTTCTCGCTCATCAAGCGGCACAGATCCTCGGGACCCAGCTGTCCCTCAAAGCTCGTGGCAATCGCAACGGGACGATGCTCCACGCCGGGCCCGCCGTTGGGAATCGCGCGGAAATCATCGCGTCCTCGGTCCTTTTGCCCGTGCAGATTAAAGCTGCAGTGGTCGGTGGCAATAGTATCGATCTCGCCAGCCACAAGCGCCTCGCGCAGCGCGGCACGGTCACCGGCATGGCGCAGCGGCGGGCTCATCACGTACTTGGCGCCCGCAAAGCCGTCCTCGCCCTGCTCCAGATAGCAGGTGTCGTCGAGCATCAGATACTGAGGGCATGTCTCGACATAGATGTTCTTCTGCCCGCGCGCTTTGGCAGCGCGAATGGCCTCGAGCCCCAGCTTGGTCGAAAGGTGCACCACGTTGACCGGAGCGTCCCCGGCCAAGTGCGCCAGATACAGCAGGCGGCTCACGGCCTCGGCCTCACACACGTCCGGACGGCTGAGCGCATGGCCCTCGGGCCCGTGGATACCCTGCTCAAACACGCGCTTCTGCAGCGCGTTGACCAACGTGCCGTTCTCGCAATGCACGCACAGGATACCGCCCACGCGCTTGAGCTCCTCCAGCACCTCGAGCGTCTCGGCATCGTCCAGGCGCAGATGGTCGTAGGCAAAGTAGGTCTTAAACGACGACACGCCCGCCTCGCGCATGGCCGAAAGATCGGCGCGGTTGCGCTCATTCCACTCGGCAAGCGCCATATGGAAGGCATAGTTGGCGGTGCAGGTGCCGTCGGCGCGATGATGCCACTCGGCCAAGGCATCGGGCATGGTCACGCCGCGATCGGCCGTCGCGTAGTCCACGATGGTCGTCGTACCGCCGCAGGCAGCCGCACGCGTACCGGTCTCAAAGCTATCGGCCGTCCAATCCATGCCGGTCCAGCACTGCATGTGCGTGTGGCCGTCGATAAAGCCCGGGAACACCCAGCAGCCCGCAGCATCCTCGACGGTATCGCCCTCGGCCGGCTCAATCGCCGCGGCAATCCGCACGATCTTATCGCCATCCATGGCAAGATCGGCGCGGCGAAGCCCCTGGGGCGTCACGAGCGCGCCGTTTTTGATGATGATCATAATTGCTCCTTATTAATTGATGCAGTTGGCCACGCGATCAAAATACGAGCAGGCGGCGATATGCTCCGTTATGCGTCGCTGTCCCTTGACGGTATCGACGTCCCACAGCTCGTAGGCACGCGCCTCGACCAGCACCACGTCGGTACGGTCCTTGAGGATCGAACCGCCGCCGTCCTTACCCTCAAGACACATAAGTGCATCGAACAGTTCCGCCGGAAAGAGCACCGGGCTCGAAGGCTCACCGTTGCACGCAAGACGCACCGGATACTTGCGGCCACGCTCATCAAACGCGCGAACCATGGCCTCAAAAGAATCCGAACTCACGAGCGGCTGGTCGCCCGGCAAAAAGAGGCAACCCTTCCAGCCGCGGCTCGCCCCCCACGAAAGGCCCGCACGGACGCTTTCGCTTCTGAGCTTGCCATCGTGCAGCACACACGGGCAATGCTTGTCCTCGCAAATCTGGGCGACCTCGGGCCAACGCGTCGAAACCACGACGTCAAAGCCCCGGGGAACCGAATCGATGGTCCGGGCAATCAGCGGCTTGCCATAGATATCGGCAAGCATCTTGTTAGAGCCAAACCGCTTGCCCTCGCCCGAAGCCATAATGACGCAACCAAGTTTCATGGCGATACCTCCCCTGAAACCATCGTACCCATAACTCGCGTCGCGGGGCATCTACATCGAAAGCGCTTATCCCGCACGCCCACGATGCAAAAAGGGGCACCCCGCCGGTTGGCAGAGCGCCCCCTTTACATGGCTTACCTCAGCCCAGCTTTAGGCCTGGAACCAACGGGCGGTGTTGCGCTCGTCGAGGGCCTTAAGGGTAGCGGCGGGATCGGCAACCTTCTGCAGGAACATCATGGCTGCGATGGCGTACGGCTTGTAGCTGGCCTCCTTGTACATGCCCACACGATGCATGTCAAAGACGTCGGCGTTGACCTCGCCGTGCTCGCAGGAGACACCGGAGATGTCGGCGGGCAGCGGATGCATAAAGATGGTGTCCTGGCCGTTGGCGGTCTTCTCCATGAGCTCGGTCGTGGAGCACCAATCCTGATGCGTAGCGTTCTGAGCGAGCAGCTCCTTCTCGAGCGCAGCGATGCCGGCGTCGTCGCCCTCGGCGTACAGGTTGGTACGCTTCTCCATGGCGGCAAACGGAGCCCAGCTCTTGGGGATCACGATGTCGGCGCCCTCGAAGGCCTCAGCCATGGTGTTGACCTGCTTAAAGGTGGTGCCGGACTCGGCGGCATAGCCCTTGGCACGCTCGACGACCTCGGGCATGAGGTCGTAGCCCTCGGGGTGGGCCAGGGTGACGTCCATGCCAAAGCGGGGCAGCAGGCTGATCAGCGACTGCGGGCAGGACAGCGGCTTGCCGTAAGAGGGCGAATAGGCCCAGGTGACGGCAACCTTCTTGCCCTTGAGGTTCTCAAGACCGCCAAACTCGTTGATGAGGTAGAGCATGTCGGCAGAGGACTGCGTGGGGTGATCGGAGTCGGACTGCAGGGAGATGAGCGTGGGACGGTGATCCAGAACGCCGTCCTCGTAGGCCTGCTGGACAGACTCGGAGATCTCGGCCATGTAGGCGTCGCCCTTGCCGATGTACATGTCGTCGCGGATGCCGATGACGTCGGCCATGAAGGAGATCATGGTAGCGGTCTCGCGGACGGTCTCGCCGTGAGCGATCTGGGACTTCTTCTCGTCCAGGTCCTGCAGCTCGAGGCCGAGCAGGTTGGCGGCCTTAGAGAAGGAGAAGCGCGTACGGGTGGAGTTGTCGCGGAACAGGGAGACGGCCAGGCCCGAGTCGAAGATCTTGGACGAAACGTTGTTCTCACGCAGCTCGCGCAGGGCATCGGCGACGATGTAGAGCGCCTTGAGCTCATCGGTGGTCTTATCCCAGGTGTGCAGGAAGTCGCTGCCGTACATGCCCTTAAAATCGAGGCCGTTCAGCTGCTCGACGAGCTCGGTAAACTTGGCGTCCATGTAAATATCCTTTCCATAGATGAAACGATCGCAATGAGTAGATGTGCTCCGGCATGCGCGTGTGGCTAGAACATGCAGAGCGCTATGACGAGGACCCGCTACCGTTGAGGAAGCATGGGAGATAACGACCGCGGGCCCCAAGTCAACAGGGGGTGCCGGGGACACAGGCTGTCCCCGGCTCAACAAGATCAAGGAATGGGACTAGTCGATCTTGTTGTTGGTCAGACCAGCGCGGAACACGGTAGCGTCGCCATCGGCCTGGCTCGGATCGTAGAGGTTCAAAGCAGCAACATACATGGCGGCAGCGGTGACCAGGTCGTCCTTGTAGGTGACCTCGTTGGGAGCGTGAGCCTGAGACTCGGCACCCGGGCCAAAGCCCACGCAGGGGATGCCATAGCGGCCCTGGATGGAGACGCAGTTCGTGGAGAAGGTCCACCTGTCGCACAGCGGACGACCGGTGCGCTTGTCCATGCTGGGCTCGCAGCCGATGCGCTCGTCACCGAACATGGCCTTGTGGGCGTCGACGAGGGCCTTGACGTGCGGAGCGGTCTCCTTGTTGATCCACGTGGGGAAGTAAGCCTCGGTCTCGTAGACCTCGCCGGTCCAGGACGGACGGTCGTACATGTACATGGAGACCTTCACGTCGTCGCCGTACTTCTTGGCAGCCGGCAGGTTGCGGATCTCGTCTAGGCAGGACTCCCAGGTCTCACCGGCGGTCATGCGACGGTCGATGGAGATGGCGCAGGAGTCAGCCACGGCGCAACGGCTGGGGCTGGTGTAGAAGATCTGGCTGACGGTGCAGGTGCCGCGGCCCAGGAAGCGGGCATCCTCGAAGTGCTCGGGGTTGTACTTGGGGTCGAGCATCTTGACGAGGCCCTTGATGTCGGTCGACTCGTCGCAGCCGTTGTTGTTGAGGGCGCGGACGTCGGCGATGATGTCGGCCATCTTGTAGATGGCGTTATCGCCGCGGTCGGGAGCGGAACCGTGGCAGGAGGTGCCGTGAACGTCGACGCGGATTTCCATGCGGCCGCGGTGACCGCGATAGATGCCGCCATCGGTGGGCTCGGTGGAAATGACGAACTCGGGCTTAATGCCGTCCTTGTTGTAGATGTACTGCCAGCACATGCCGTCGCAGTCCTCTTCCTGGACGGTGCCGACGACCATGATCTTGTAGCCCTCGGGGATGAGGCCCATGTCCTTCATCATCTTGGCAGCGTAGGTAGCAGAAGCCATGCCACCCTCCTGGTCGGAGCCACCGCGGCCGTAGATGATCTCGTCGGTCTCGTAGCCCTCATAGGGATCGGCATCCCAGTTCTCGATGTTGCCGATGCCGACGGTGTCGATGTGGGAGTCGATGGCGATGATCTTGTCGCCCTCGCCCATAAAGCCCATAACGTTGCCAAGGCCGTCGACCTTGACCTCGTCATAGCCAAGGTTCTCCATCTCGGCCTTGATGCAGGCAACAACCTCACCCTCCTCGCAGGACTCAGAGGGATGGGAGATCATAGCGCGCAGGAAGCGAGTCATATCAGCACGATGGGACTCCGCAGCAGCCTTGATAGCGTCGTAATCGAGTTCTTTAGCCATTGTTCATAACCTTTCAAACGAAGGAATCTACCTGTGAGGTGGCGGAGCGATACCTATTTACTCCGCCCCAACGATTAGCAAGTGGGATATTCGCCTTCCCAAACAATTCGACGATACTGGTCGGGGTCCGTGTCACCTTCCGTGGAGAAGCAGAGCACGGAGCTCGTCTTGTCCAGGCCGATGAGTTCCTTGAGCTCGGCGTACTCGGGATCGAGCATGAGAGTCTCGACCAGGCCGGTGGTCACAGCGCCGGACTCGCCGGAGATGACGCGCGGGTCGCCCTTCTCGGGAGCGCCCAGGGTGCGCATTCCGCGAGCGGTGACCCAGTCGGGGCAGGACACGAAGGCGGTGGTGTGGTTGCGCAGGATATCCCAACCCAGGATGTTGGGCTCGCCGCAGCACAGGCCGGCCATGATGGAGGGCATGTCGCCGTCCACGATGCGCGGGTCGCCGTCGCCGGCGGCAGCGCCCTTGTACAGGCAGGCGGCAGGCGCGCACTCGACCACGACGAAGGTGGGCGGGTTATCGGGATACAGGTTGGTGAAGTAGCCCACCACGGCGCCGGCGAGCGAACCCACGCCAGCCTGGACAAACACGTGCGTCGGGCGGTTGATGGCCATCTCGCGCAGCTGCTCGGCAGCCTCGGAAGCCATGGTGCCGTAGCCCTCCATGATCCAGGACGGGATCTTCTCGTAGCCCTCCCAGGCGGTGTCCTGAACGATGACGCCGCGCTCGCAGGCATCGGCCTCGGCGGCGGCCATGCGCACGCACTCGTCGTAGTTGACCTCTTCGATGGTCACCGTGGCGCCCTCGGCGGCAATGTTATCGAAGCGGGGCTTGGTGGAACCCTTGGGCATGTGCACGACAGCCTTCTGGCCCAGCTTGTTGGCAGCCCATGCCACGCCGCGACCATGGTTGCCGTCGGTAGCGGTAAAGAAGGTAGCCTGGCCAAAGTCCTCGGCAAGCTGGTCGGAGGTCAGGTAATCGAAGGTGCAGTCGGCAACGTCCTTGCCGGTCTCGTCGGCAATGTAGTTGGCCATGGCAAACGAGCCGCCCAGAACCTTAAAGGCGTTGAGGCCAAAGCGATAGCTCTCGTCCTTAACGCACAGGTTGGACAGACCCAGGCGCGCAGCCTGACCGTCCAGGCGGGCAAGCGGGGTGACGGTATATTGAGGGAACGACTGGTGGAAGGCACGGGCCTTCTTCACGTGGTCGAGACTCATGATTCCCAAGTGCTTGTCATCGCTCTTGGGCATCGTGTTGCCCGCCCACTGGATCTTATCGGCCATACGGTGAACTCCTTAAGTCCTCTCTTGCCGGCCCCCGCATACGCGTTTCAGCCCGATCCCATTCACACGGCTGAACTTTTATGTGGATGCCAAACAAAAAGTTTGTTAGTAATGTTCTATCACACTTTTTGATTGGCATACCTAACGAATTGTTTGTTGCCGTAATCGGTACTTTTTCGCCCCCGAACGGTCATGAATTGCCTTGTTGATGGATTTGTTTGCGGTCAAGTGTGGTTTATGGCACAGTGAGCCCAAACTAATTTTTAGGAAGGCACCCATGACCCCGTCACAGATTGAGTTTTATAAGCGCCTTGCACACGGCCTGGCGCTCCAATTTGGCCCCAACTGCGAAGTCGTCGTCCACGACCTGGAGACCGAGGACGTGGACCACTCCATCGTGGTGATCGAAAACGGCCACGTCAGCGGGCGCAAACTGGGTGACGGTCCCAGCCATATCGTGTTTGAGTCCATGCACGAGGGCGCCACCGATGTACACGACCGCGAGCCGTACCTCACTAAAACCACCGACGGTAAGCTGCTCAAATCGTCGACGATCTTTATCCGCAACGACGAGGGCAAGCCCGTCGGCATTCTGGGCATCAACTTTGACATTACGCTCATGAAGGCTTTTGAGCGTTCGCTCGACGCCTTTACCGGCACCGGCGGCACGGGCTATACCGAGCCCGAGCCCATTACCAAAAACATCGGTGACCTGCTCGAGGACCTGCTGCACGAGTGCGAGCAGTTTGTGGGCAAGCCCGCGGCCCTTATGACCAAAGACGAGCGCATTCGCGCCATTGGCTACCTCGACCGTCGCGGCGCCTTCCTCATTTCCAAGTCGAGCGAGCGCGCCTGTGAGTTCTTTGGCATCTCCAAATACAGCTTCTATAGCTACCTCAATGAGGCCAAGGCGGCGGCCGGCGACAAGTAGGCACTCGCCTGGATTGCCCTCCCCTTTTGGGCGCGAGTTCTGGAAAGCACGAATCCAAGACCGAGCCGCTTGGGAAGTTCCATATAATCGATGTCATTAGTATTTCGAAAGGATGGAACAGAATGGCGTTGAGCAAGGCATCATGCACCGGTCGCGGATTGATTCCGGCAATTGGTGGACATGTGCACCGCATGTTCGATGAGGGTGAAGACGACCTGTTTTCGCTGAGCCTTGACGACGTGATGGATGATCGCCCGTGGACCGCCGACGAACTCATGGGCGGCGGGGCTCGCCCGTCAAACCCCAACCCCGCACTTGCGCCTAAGCCCGCATCTGCGCCGACTCCTGCGCAGTCGCCCGTTTCGACGCCCGCGCCTACGCCCGCACCCACTTCGGCGCCCACACCCGCTCCCCGCCCCGCAAGCGACCCGTCCGAGACGGCGGCATTTCTCGCTGCAGCGACGCAGGGCAAATCGGCCGACAGCACTGTTATGTACAGCGCCCAGCAGTTGCCTGTTCCTGCGGCACGCAAGCCTCCAGTCGCAAGGCTCGATGAGCCCGTTGCCCGTCAGGTTGCCTACGATTCGTGGGCTGCAGCCGATCTGGATGAGACCTCTACCGGCATGCCGGCGCTCGATGTTCCAGTTAACCCGCTTTTTGCCGCCAACACGAGCGCCGCGGACTATGAGGGCGGTGCGGCATATTCCGATTATTCCGATGGCTATGCTGGCACCGGTCGCATCGAGACCGAGGATTATGGCACCGCATCGAGCGATTATCTCAACGATCCGTACGCTGCCACGCCTGCACCGGAATATGACTCGGAGGCCGCGTCCGCGCCGTCGTATACCAAAAGCACGGGCGAAGAGCGCTTCGCCGATTATTACGCCGAGGAAAAGGCGCTGCGTTTCTCGGAATTTCCGCAGGCAGTCAAGGTTGCCTTTATCGCCATTATCATTGCCCTGCTCGGTGTCATTGCGTTTGAGGGATTCCAGCTGTTCCGCGGCCCCACCCAAGCGGAGTCGGAGACCCAACAAAAAGAGGACGATAACCAGTACCTGGACATCAACACCCTCAAGGGCGACCCTAACGACGGGGACGACGAGTAGCGAGGGCTGAAGGCGGCCGCAGGATCCCGCATCCAGCACCGGCTTCTAAGTGCTGTTTTGTCATCCAGCTACACTTTTCCGGATAATTTGCCCATCGAATTTGACACTTTTCCGAAGTTTTAAGGTGCCTATTTCGACACTTTTCCGTACTTTTACACGGCTGATTTCGACACTTTTCCGGATGAAAGCCGAATAATCACTTGGGAAATCAAGCGCCATCCGCGCGTCATTTCGCGGATGGCGCTTGATTTCTGTCCGTACACGTTGATAGACTTCCTCTTGACCGCAAGGAGCGGGCGCGTTTTATCCAGAGTCGGGGTAGAGAGTTGGCTCCACGATCCCGACGCCAACCGGCCAAGAGGCACGGTGGCCCTGCCAACATCGATGAAAGGAGTCCGTATGGACAATTTCTCCGTGCGCAGCGAGCGCAATTTCCACAACCTGATCGTCAAGCCAAAACGAATGCATCTTCTAGACGAGCCGAGCGGCTACACCTCGGCTTTGGTGAAGAGCGGCCTCTCCCACCAGATGCGCTTTACCATACAGAAGCTCGAGGAAGAGCTCTGTGCTGCTGGCAACCCACATGTTCTGCAGATCAAGCTGCTCGGAGACGACTCGCGCGAGCCGTCCAACTGGAAGCTCTTCGCCGACGGCGCGTGCGTCGCAAGCGGCTCGGGTGACTTTGCCCGCGAGTGCTTCTACGAGGGAGCTGAGGTGTTTCTGGACCTGTGTCGCGACGCCGTACGCACGGCCGAACTGTACTAGTGGAGCCAGAGGGAGTATGAGCTGTTGAGTGCGGCCCGCGGGATTGCGGGGGCGTAGGAACAGAAGCCTCATGATGGTGGCCTCGGCTGGAATGACGTATCGCTCGATAAATGATCTCAACAACGTAGCAGATGCGCCGCATTTCGCCTCAAAGGCATTGAGCGATCGGGCGGCGTCCAGCATTTCTTTGATATCCCCAATTGATTGTTCCGAGAAAGTCTCTTCATGCCCTCATAATCGCCCTTACGAGAAACTTGGACGAGACGGGCGTCCATACGCCGTCTCTAAACTAACGAGCCGTTCGCGGAAAGAACATCAGGCTAGCGTGGGCCAAAGATATACTGGTATCGTTGCAACAATTATGGAAGATCGGCATCGTCAATGACCTCCTTGAAATTCTTCAGGCGCTTCGCGCTTAGCCTGCTCGTCCCGCTGTCCGCCGCCGTAGCGCTAGCTTTGCCCTCAACCGCCCTCGCTGCGTCGGACCCGAACCCGCCCAGCATCTCCAACGTGACGTTATCCGCGACGACAGTCACGGCCGGCTGCACGCTGCATGTCGGCTACGATGTGGACGACCCGATGGGGTGCGGTCAGTCACGCCGATAGTCGAGGTCGTCGTCGATAGCGATGACGGGGACCAGGGCAACAGCTCCCGCCTCGCCTTCCGGCCGACCGGCGACACGACCGCGGGCTTCGATATCCCCACCTCCCCGAGCGACCGGCCCTGCAGGTACCGGATCATCGGCCTCGGCGTGACCGATAGCCTTGGATGGGTTACCGATGTCTACGACGCGGCGTATGCCGAGGAGAAGGGACTCAACTCTCCGACCTTCGCCACCAGCCCCCTCGTCTATGAGGTGACCGAGGGGCCCGCGGACCAGAACCCGCCGACCGTGTCCTCCGTGTCGTTCTCGAGCAGGGAGGTCGCGACCGGTGCCGACTTCCACATCTCTTGGTCCGTCGCGGACCCGGACGGCGTTCGCTCCGTTTCCCCCATACTGCAGCGGGGCTGGGAGGATAAGGACGACGGCTGCTCCGTTTCGTCGGCCTATTATCACGGAGGCTCGTCTATCGACGGGTTCGACCTCACATTCGACAGCAATAGGATCGGAAGGCACAGGCTGATCGGCCTTTCGGTCACCGATGACCTAGGGTTCGAGACCGATGTGTACGAGAGTTCCTACGCCAGGGCCAACGGCATCTCGGGCGCGACTTTCTCGGTTGCCGACCCGAGCGAGCTGTGCTTCGAGGTGACCGGCAGCGCGATCGACCGGAACCCGCCCACGGTCTCGAACGTTTCCATCTCCGCGAAGAGAGTCCCTGTCGGCGGGCTCCTCCGCATCTATTGCAATGTAGGCGACGCGGACGGCGTGAGGTCTGTCTCCCCGATTCTCGGCGACCCCGGCTATGTCGAGGACCCGAACTCTGTAAAGGCCCGTAAAACGTTGAGCTGCAGCTACGATGCGGCAAGAGGCTATATCGAAATCGAGTTCCCCACGTCGCTCTCGATGGGCTCGTTTGAAATCCATGCCCTCGCGGTCCTCGACAAGGCGGGTCATGAGACCTTCGTCTACAGCTCCGCCTACGCCGAGCGTAACGGCAAGACCGGCGTCCGGACCTTTGATGTCGACGACGCGGAGGACGTCACCTTCGACGTGACCGCCCCGCTGTATGCCGCCACCAAGGGCAACGGACAGGCATATGCAAAGGGCAACGAGGACGGTCTGACCTTCCGCTTCAGCGGTCCTCTCGATGAGTTCACGCGTCTCCTCGTGGACGGAAATGAGGCCTCCGCTGAGAACTACACCGCAACCAAGGGCAGCACGATTATCGAGCTCAAGCCGGCCTACCTGGACACGCTTGCCGCCGGCGGACACACCGTCACGGCCGTCTGGAAGGACGGGACGGCGACCGATGCATCCTTCACCGTGGAGGGGAAGGCCCAAGGGGAGCAGGCGGGCGGCAAGACCGATGTAGATTCACCCGGCGACAACAAAAGTGATCCTGCCACTCCTGAAAAGGACGCCGACGAGGCGTCTACAAAAAGGTCGGGACACACGACAACCGATGAACTAAAGCTCGCCGTAACCGGCGACTCCGCTTGGATGGCCAGCATCGCATTAGCCATGGCGGCCACGGCCTGCTTCGCGGCAGCGAGAAGGCTTGAGCCCAAGCAGCATAGGCACGAACAGTAGCTCAAAGCGAACTCAACTGGGAAGGGCAGATGGATAGCCGTCCTTCTCTTGCAATCAACCCAATCCGCTGAAATGCAATCAGTTAACGAGTTTTGCCAGACGCTCGGTCTCTACCCCGCTCTGGCAAGCCACCTAGCAATGAGATAATGCCCACGGCGATCAACGCAAACAAGGAGCACGCTATGGCAGACAACGAGATCAAACCCTCAACGGACGGCGGCCGAGAGGAACTCGTGGCAAAACAGCTCGCATCGACCAAAATCCACCTCGCGCTCACCCAGGAGCGGGCGGACATCTCCGGCGCCATCAAGCTGCCGCTCGAGCGAATTCCCCAGCTCGGCGTGGCGTTCGCCTCGCTCCCCTCGATGTTTCGCACCGTCACTAACACGGTGAGCGTACCCACGTTGCTCCAGGCGACTGACAAATTTGGCAACCCGCTCGATCCGTCGAAACTCAACTCGTTCAAGGACGGCAGCGGTCTCACAGGGGGCTACCGCGACGCAGTCAAGGGCTTTGGACAGGCGCGCTTCCACGTAGTCGAGGGCGACATCGCCACGAGCGTCACTCAAGTGCCTTACGACCCGACGTCGTTGTTCATGGCAGCCGCAATCGCGCAGATAAACCAAAAGCTCGACTCCATCCAGGAGTCCGTCGACGAGATGTTCGAGTACATGCGTCAGCGCTACAAGGCCAACATGCGTGGCAACCTCAAGACGCTCGCAGACATCCTCAACGGTTACGGCCTCAACTACGGCAACGCCACCTACATGGCAAACGCCCATATGAAGGTGCTCGACATCAAACAGTCGTCCGCGCAGGACATGGAACTCTTCCGCTCGCAGGCGCAAGCGGATCTGAAAAAGAAAGGGTTCATCGAGGTGCGAGACGGCTTGGGCAGACGCCTCGACAAGGTGCTCGACTACCTCAAAGACTGCCAGCTCGCCACCTACATCCACGCGTTCTCACTGTTCCTCGAACCCATGCTCGCCCAGAACTTCGAGCCCGCAAAGCTCGCGGACGCCACTGCGAAGATCGAGGCCGATTCGATTGCGTATCGCGAGCTCTACACCGAGTGTTACGACGCCCTCGAGGCGGGAACTGCCGACACCGTCGATGCGGCACTGCTGGGCGGCATCGCGTCCGCGGGCAAATTGCTCGGTCACGCCATCGCAAAGACCCCCGTGGGCGAACATACGCTCATCGACGAGGCACTCGAGGGTGCAGGAGAGGACATCGGCAGGTTCAACGACAGGCAATCCGAGAAACTCCTCGAAAAGCTCCATCGGGCAAAGACGCCTGACGTCGCACCGTTCAAGCAGAGCGTAATGGAAGTAGACACCCTCTACAACCGCCCCACGCAGATCGCCGTGGACGCCGAGAACGTCTACATCCTGCCTGCCAAGCGGCAGGAAGAGTAGCGATACGCGACAGGCCACGCGCCATGCAGACGGCCAACGCCGCCTATCTCCCCTCCGCCTTCAACCTCAGCTGCAGGTCGCCCAGCTCGGGGCACTTGCTGGAAAGGCGCGTCTGAGCTCGCTCGCCCATCCCCCACCGTTGGCGGACTTCCTGGGCGTGCGGACTCACGTGATAGTCCCCCTCCATCATCTGCTTGAGCAGCTTGGCGGTCACGCGCGCATCGGCTAAGGCGCTGTGGGCGTGACCCGTCGACTCGTCGAACTCGATGCCGAACCACGTTACCGCGTCGCCCAACGAGACGCGCCCGTGGCTTCCCACGTCCATGATCGAGGTGTAAAACGCCTGCAGGTCGGCCCAGTCCGTAGGAAATGCGGCAAGATCGATGTGCTTTGTCTGGCACTCGGTCAAAAGCTGCCGACGATCCGCCCCGCTCCAACAGACCACCTGGGCGGAGTAGCGACCAATCCAATCGCTGAGCCTTTTGATCACCACATAGAGCGGATCAGCCATCGCGGTGTCCACAGCCGATATCCCCGTAAGCTCGCGGACGGGAAACGCAACGCCTTCGGCATATTCCGTCTGCACAAACTGCGAGAACTCGCCCATAACGTTGCCGTGGTAATCGAGCTTGACGGCGCCAACCTCGATAATCTCATTGCGCAGTCCACGGCGCTGGCGCTGCTTTGGCACCGGCGCAAACTCAAAGTCCAGCACAATCTGGCGCGCAAAGTTCGTCGTATCGATAGCCGAGATACACGGCGTCTTTTCAGCTGACACGGTTAGGGCCTTTCTCCGTCAACTGCTGCCTGTTTCACAGGCAGCTACATTGCCGTAAGGATAAGTGTCCGTGCGGACATGAAATCGCACAGTGCAGCTTTCCGGCATCCTTGCGTAAAGCTGCGCTTTGAGATGGTCACGTCGCTGTTATTATCGAACATATATTCGTATTTATGGCTGCAGTTTGATAGACTGGTTTTTGTTGACGGCAGTTCCATGTGCCGGGCAGCGCCCTCCATGCGACGGGAGGTGATGCCCATGACCGATCTGACTGATTTTGTGAAGCTCCTGACCGCTTTGGTCTCGCTCCTCACGGCGCTTATCGGACTTACCGAGGCACTCAAGCAGCGTACGAAGCAAAAAAAGAGGGGTCGACGCCGCTAAGGCGATGACCCCTTAATCCAAGCAACGGCGCTGCCCAGCTCTTCACTACTTGGGCTGCCGTCGACCTTATTTTACCCACGGGCGCCGGGTTTACCAAATGGATTTTCGGTAAAGGAAGCACGGCACGCCCGCAAAACCACTACGCCCCAAGTGCCGCCATGGGGATCACCGCCACGCCGTCGTCGCGTGTGTAGGCAATGCTCCCCTTTCCAACCACGACCGCCAAAAACGCCGGCGCGGCATTCTGGGCGGCAGGATTGGAGAGCACTTTCCTCTCCAGCGCCTTGAGATTTCTCGCTCCATCGTCTGCTTTCGCATCACTCAGCTTGACCTCGATGGCTCCCCAGCGCCCGTCGTGCTCAACGACCGGATCGACCTCAAGGCCCTTCTCATCTCGGAAATAATGGACACTGTTGTCGACACCGCCGTAGGTGGAAAGGAACACGCGCACATCGCGCAGAACGAGGTTCTCAAAGAGCATCCCCAACGTTTGCATATCGCCAAGCAGCCGCACAGGAGTAGCCCCCAGTAACGCCGCCGCAAGTGACGGGTCGCAGAAGTAGCGCTTGGGGCGCACGCGAACGCGGGCCTTCGAGCGCATGGGCGGCTCCCATCCGCACAGGTCCTCGGTCAGCTTGAGCCTGTTGAAGAGGTCCAAGTACGCAGCGATGGTCCTCTCGTCGGGGCCCGCCTCACCGTACGAGGCGTCCTTTATGAGCGTCTTGTACGTGACAGCCTGGCTCTCGTTCATGGCAAGAGCTCGCAAAAGGCCGTGTGCAAGCTCGGGCGATCATGCGATATGCGAAATTACGCCATTCTCAATGCGGATTTTACGCTACTTTCAATGTAGTTTTTACGCCATTCTCATTGAAGGTTTTACGCTTGGCATCCTTAGCGCGACGCTCGCTCAACCCCTGACCACCGGATTGCCCGAATTCCGGGATGCTGCCTCCGCTCCAAACAAAAGGCCCCAGCTCGCGATGAGCTGCCTCCCATTTCTTGAACATTAGAAATGGAGGGCTTTCCACCCCATGCCCCTATCGGAAACGACATCCCGTCCTGAGCATCGAATCCGGGACGTAGTTTCCGCATGCGGCCTCGTTAGGAAAGCATGTCCCACTCTGAGCGCTCATTCCGGGGTGCAATTTCCGCCAGAGACGCCGCCGGGAAAGCGCATCCCGGTTTGGAGCCGAAATCTGGGATGTAGTTTCCGCTTGAAGGGCGATCCGGAAAGCGCGCCCCATTCCGAGCGGCAATTCCGGGTCACAGTTTCCGCAGATACAAGACGACGATCCGCAGCCCTTATCACATGCCTTCAAACATGCAATCCAGAAACACAAAACAGCAGATAGATTGCTCTTTTTCAAAAAAGTACACGTCCCGAAACTTACCAAGACTTCATATCTAGCTACCGTTCAAGGTCGCCGATTACCGCCCACCGATTCGGATGTAAAAATGTCGCCGAAAACAGGCCATCTACCTGCATGGTTAGATTTTGGTCAGCTTTTGGTCAGCTGAGCGGCAAGTTCCAGCTGATACGTTTTTGCTACCCAAAAGGAGGCGGTAGCTCATGACCCATTGCAATGACCAACTCATCGACCAGCTGCTCACTCAAGCCGAACAAGAGGGGCGCTGTCTGATCCCCCCGAGCACGGCGATCCGAAAAGCGCTCCTTCGGCGCACCGGCGGCACGGTTGTCTCGCCCATGCCGGGGTTGTTTGCGCGAAAAACGCGCTGGGATGAACTCAACCGAGCGCAACGCCATTGCGAGATTATTCGCGCCCTTGCGATCATCCGTCCCGATTGGACGTTCTGCTCGTTTTCGGCAGCTTGCCTGCTGGGGCTCGAGGTCTCGTGGCGACACCTGAACGTCGTGCATGTTTGCAGCTCGACAAAGCCGTCGGCTCGTCCGGGCGCACATATTCAGCGACACCAGATTGAGCCGGCCGGAGCAATACGCAGAGCCGGCGTATCGGTAACACCGCCCATCCAAACGGCCACAGATTGCCTGCTGCAAACTGGTTTTGCCGACGGCATGCCCATTGCCGATTCGGCGATCTCAAAGCTCGGCCTTGCGCCGGAACAGCTGATGGAGGCCGTTGAGCAACGAGCGACTGTCCGCAATGGTCTCGCGATTCGCACCGCCCTCACAACGCTTCGATATGCCGACGCTCGCGCCGAGAGCGGCGGGGAATCGGTCGCCCGAGCCGTCATGATCGAAACGGGCTTTGCACCCGATGGGCTTCAATACGAGCTAACGGACCCCTTCGATTCGGCCAAGCCCATACGAACGGACTTTGCCTGGGAGCGCCAGGCGCGGGAGCTCACGCTGGGCGAACTCGACGGGCTCATCAAATATACCGACCAGACCATGCTGGCCGGACGCACCACCGCCGAGGCGCTCGTTGCCGAACGACAGCGCGAGGCGCATCTATCGCTCTACGGTCACCCTCTGCTGCGCTTTACCATGAACGAGGTCCGCTCGGCAGGAATGCTCGCCAAAAAGCTGCAGACGGCAGGCATCCGGCAGACCGCGCTGCCGACATGGCTCAACGACGTGGAGCTGTAGGGGCCGCTGAACGGCGACTCGCCGCGTCGCATCTTGCCAATCTGGGACATGCTTTCCCAGCAGCCACGCTGGCGGAAAGCGCGTCCCAGTCTGGACGCTCAAAACGGGATGCACTTTCCGGATGGTAGGCCTAACGGAAAGCGTGTCCCAGAATGAACGCTCAAACTGGGATGCAGTTTCCAAGTGAACGACAACCGGAAAGTGTGTCCCATTCCAGGCGCGGATTCCGGGATGCACTTTCCGTTTGAAGCTCCAACCGGAAAGCGCATCCCATTCTGGAGCCGAAATCTGGGACGCAGTTTCCGTATGCGGAGGCGCTCCAAACAAAAGGCCCCGGCTCACGATGGAGCTGGGGCCAAAGGCGCAGCTTATACAGTTGATGGCAAGCGCAGACGGCAGTCAGCAATGGGCGTCCGCGCTCTACTCTACCCGCGGTGACGAGCGCGGCTGTACGGCGTATCCACCATGGGCAGATCCGGACGCAGTTTGCCGTCAAACGCGCGGTAGGCGTTCTGTACGGCGGGCGCCGTGGGGATCGTTGCGATCTCGCCGATGCCCTTGCCGCCGTATGCCACGGGCAACAGCTCGTCCTTCTCCACGTAGATGGCGTGGATATCCGGAATCTCGGGCGCACGGAACAGCCCGAGCGTGCCGTACCTTGCCTGGGGTACGCAGTCCTTGAGCGGCCAGTCCTCGGTAAGCGCATAGCCCATACCCATGAGCACGCCGCCTTCGATCTGACCCTGGATGGAGATGGGGTTGACCACCTTGCCGGAATCGTGCGCGGCATAGACCTCGCTCACGCGGCCGTCATCGTCCAAAATGACCACATGTGTGGCAAAACCGTAGCAGATGTGACTCTTGGGGTTGGGAACGTCGGCGCCCAGCTTGTCGGTCGGCTCCAGATACACGTAGCCAAACTCGCATCCCTCGAGCGCCTTGATGGCAGCCGCGGGATCCTGAGGATGCATACCCTGACCAGCGACGAGTTCCTGTGCGCGCAACTGGTAGGCGCGACCGTCGTCGTACTCGATCTTGACGCCGTCGCCATGCGCGCTCACGGGAGTATCGGGTGCGAGCTTGCCGGCCTCGATGTCAAGCATGGCATCGCGCAGCAGGAAGGCGGCACCGCGCACGGCCTCGCCGGTCACGACCGTCTGACGCGAACCAGACGTGGTGCCGGAGTCGGGAGCGTTCTCGGTAGAGCACTCGCCGTTGGCGATGCAGCTCAGCGGCAGACCGCACGCCTCGGCAACGTCCTGCAAAAAGACGGTGTTGCAGCCCTGGCCGATGTCGGACGTGGCGGCATAGACCACAGCCACGCCGTCCTCGATGCGAATCTTGCAGCGGCCGGCATCGGGCAGGCCCACGCCCACGCCGGCGTTCTTCATGGCGCAGGCGATACCGGCGTGTCCGGGATGCGCGTAGTAGGCATCCTTGACCTCGAGCAGTGTCTCCTTAAGCGCCGTGGAGCAATCGGCGATCTGGCCGTTGGGCAAAACCTCGCCCGGCTCGATGGCGTTACGGTAGCGGATCTCCCACGGATCCAGGCCGACCTTCTCGGCCAGCAGGTCGATCAGGCTCTCGAGCGCAAACTCGGACTGGCACACGCCAAAGCCGCGGTACGCGCCGGCGGGCGGGTTGTTGGTGTAGTAGCCAAAGCCGCGGATGTCGGTGTTCTGGTACTTGTAGGGGCCGACGGCATGCGTGCAGGCGCGCTCGAGCACCGGGCCGCACAGCGACGCGTAGGCGCCGGTGTCAAAGTTGATCTCGCAGTCCAGACCGGTAAAGTTGCCTTCGGCGTCGCAACCCAGCGTAAAGGTGCCGTCCATGGCATGGCGCTTGGGATGGAACGCGAGCGACTCGGCACGCGTGAGCTTGCACTTCACAGGACGTTGGAACTTATATGCGGCGAGCGCGGCCAGGTGCTGAACCGAAACGTCCTCCTTGCCGCCAAAGCCGCCACCCACGAGCATGGTCTCGACGACCACGCGCTCGGGCTCGCTATCCCAGCCAAACATGTGGGCGCACTCTTTGCGTGTGTCGTAGGCGCCCTGGTCGGTCGACTGCACCTTGACGCCGTTCTTGTACGGGAAGGCGACGGCGCACTCGGGCTCCAAGAAGGCGTGCTCGGTAAAGGGCGTGGTAAAGCGCTGCGTCACGGTGAACGCGCTCTCTGCCAGCGCCTTGGCGGCGTCGCCGCGCGTCACGTGACGGCTCTGGCACACGTTGTCCTTGAGCTCCACCGTGTTGCCAAAGGCAAAGAAACTGTCGTGCAGGCGCGGGGCGTCGGCAGCCCTGGCCTCGACAATGTTACGCACGGGCTCCAGCGGCTCGTAATCGATCTTTACGAGCTTCTTGGCCTTCTCGAGCGTCGCCTCGTCCTCGGCAACCACCAGCACAATGGCATCGCCCACGCAGCGGGTGATATCGCCCTGGGCGATCATGACGTCCCAATCCTGGATAAGGTGGCCGACCTGGTTGACCGGCACATCCTCGGCGCGCAGGATGCCCACCACACCGGGCAGGGCCTCGGCCTTGGAGGTGTCGATGGAAAGCACACGGGCGCGCGGATACTTGGAGCGCACGGCGCTGGCATAGGTCAGGCCCGGCTGATCGAGCTCGTCGATGTCATCGGGGTACTTGCCCTCGCCGAGCACCTTCTTGCGCACGTCGATACGGAAGGCGCGCTTGCCCACGCCGTAGTCGTCGCCGCGCTCCAGGTCCTCGTCGATCTGCTTTTCGCCGCGGAGCACCGCAGCGGCCAGCGAAATGCCCTCAATAATCTTCTTGTAGCCGGTGCAGCGGCAGACGTTGCCGCGGATGGCGTACTTGATCTGCTCCTCGGTGGGCTCGGGGTCCTCGGCGATCAGCGCCGCGCCTGCCATGACCATACCGGGGATGCAAAAACCGCACTGCACGGCGCCCACGGCGCCAAAGGCGTACACAAAGGCCTCGCGCACGTCCTCGGGCAGGCCTTCGACAGTCACGATGTTGCGGCCGGCGGCAAGGGCGGTGGTCAGCACGCAGGCCTTGACGGCCGCACCGTCCACATGAATGGTGCAGGTGCCGCAAGCACCCTCGGAGCAGCCGTCCTTGGCGGAATGGATGTGCAGGTCGTCGCGCAGGTAGCGCAGCAGCGGTTTGTTTTGGGTCGTCGTGTGCTCGACGCCGTTAACGGTAAAAGTGAATTCCTGTGCCATGGTGATTCCCTTCTACACGCCGGCGGCGATGCCGGCGCGGTCGTGGATGGCGCCATGCGGGCAAACGACGGCGCACATGCCGCACGACAGGCAGTCCGCACCGTCGATGTGGGCACAGTTGTCCTCGATGCGGATAGCGCCGGCAGGGCATTTTTTGGCGCACATGCCGCAACCGATGCAGCTCGTGTCGCAAATCTTGCGGGCGATGGCGCCCTTATCGGTGTTGTTGCAGCGCACCAGGATGTTCTGGTAGCCGGGAACAAAGGCAATCACGCGCTGCGGGCACGCCATGCCGCACAGGCCACAGCCCGTGCACTTGGAGCGGTCCACGCGGGCGATGCCATCAATCAGTGCAATGGCGCCGTGGGGACAGGCCGTGACACAGGCGCCACAGCCAATGCAGCCTTCGCTGCAGCGGGCATCGCCGCCTGCGGAAGCACAGCCGCTTCCGCAGGCAACGTAGGCCACGTTATGTTGAATGGATTTGGCCATAAGAGACTCGCCTATTTCTTAAGAAGATACGGATAGCTGTCGCGCACGGCCTTGATGGTCAGGCGGACGGCCTCGGGAAGGCCGGTGTTGACGGCATCGACCGAGACGGTACGGACCGTGCCGGCAACACGGACCTTAAAGTGATCCTCGTCCACGGCCAGGAAGCCCTCGTTCTCGGAGTTCTCCATGTCCTCCTCGCTCCAGAACAGGGTGAGCTTGTCCTTGTAGGGACGACCCTCCTGGTAGGGGCAGAACACAGCGCAGTTGCCACACTCGTTGCACATGCCATCGACATGTACCACCTGATGCTTGGCCAGGCCCGGCACCTTAATAGCAACGTTTGCGCGGTTGGGGCACACGTCGCAGCAAACCTCGCACACCGAGCCGCAGCCCAGGCAGCGGGTCTTGGTGCAGCTGCGCTTGTCGCGGCACAGCGATCCCTTGCGCTCGTAGCAGGTGTCCTCGCGACCGGCCTGCTCGTTGCAGTCGGCGTACTTGTTAAAGTCCACGCCGGCGATGGCACGGGCGACCTCGGCGGCGTCGGCAATAGCCTCGACCACGGTGGCAGGACCGCGGCGGCAGTCGCCCGCAGCCCAGACGCCCTCGACGCCGGTGGAGGTGGCGGCAAGGCGACCGCGACGGTCGTGCTCGACGCCCGCGGCATCGTACAGGCTGGCATCGATACCCTCGCCCACGGCGCAGATCACCGTGGTGGCGGAAAGCTCGACGGTCTCGCCCGTGGCGACGGGGCTGCGACGGCCGCTTGCATCCGGCTCGCCAAGCTCCATGACGTCGCAGGTCAGCACGGCGCCGTTGAGCGCCTTGGGCGCCAGCAGCTCGCAGAACTCAACGCCATCGGCAAGAGCAAGATCGAGCTCTTCCTCGTCGGCGGGCATCTGCTTCTTGGTGCGGCGATACACCAGGCGCACGTTCTTCACGCCTGCCAGGCGCTTGGCCACGCGGGCGGCGTCCATGGCGGTGTTGCCGGCACCAATGACCACGACGTCCTCGCCCAGCTCAAGCTTCTCGCCCTTCTTGGCGGCCTCGAGGAACTCCAGCACGTCGAGCTCGGCACCCTCGCCCAGGCCCGCAGAGCCGGGCATCCAGGCACCGGTGGCCACGACCACGTCGGTAAAGCCCTGGGCCTTGAGCTCGTCAATGGACTCCACGCGGGCGTTGAGCTGAACCTTGGCACCAAAGGCCAGGCAAAGCTCGGCGTCGTGGGAGATATCGTCGCTGGCAATACGGAACTCGGGGATCACGTGACGGATCACGCCGCCGAGCGAGTCGCGGGCCTCGAAGATGGTGACGGGCACGCCGGCGCGCGTCAGGAAGAACGCCGTCGCCAGGCCGGCCGGACCGCCACCGATAACGGCAACGTTGCGCTCGCCGTCGTTGGCGATAGCCTGGGCGCGCAGCTTGGGCAGCACGGCGGTCATTGCCTCGCGGGCGGCCTTGAGCTTGCTGGCGCGAATCTGGGCGCCCTCGGGCTCGTAGAATGCACGCTCGCAGGCACGGCCGCAAGGATGCGGGCAGATAGTGCCGGTGATGAACGGCAGGGCGTTGCGCTCGATGATGATGTTGAGTGCGTCCTCGTAGCGGCCCTCGTCAACAGCCGCCAGATAGGCGGGAATATCCTGCTGGATGGGGCAGCGCGTGC
>OGXE01001285.1_pt1 | contig 21831 bp, 19 predicted proteins | sample 1576181 | NCBI WGS metagenome assembly OGXE01 (sample SAMEA3541478, study PRJEB24748) | human gut metagenome | biome: human gut; feature: human-associated habitat; material: faeces | place: China | collected 2012 | reverse complement strand
TACGGGTCTGCATTTGTGCTTGGGTTGTTATGCTCCGCACAGTTTCATTTGCGGCGGTTCGCAGTTGGCGCTGACCTTGTGTCACGCCGCAAATGTCGCGAGGTGCGGTCTTGGCGGTGACGGCTTTTTCTTTCGCCCGCTGGCGGGGCAAATCTGCCCCACGGCGCGGGCGTTGCGCCGCATCGGGCAGTGTGCCGCACTCGGTCTGTTTCGGGCTGACACCGTGCTCACCGGCGACGTGGGCGCGGGCAGCAGTCTCCTTGTCGCGGTGCTGTCGGGCTTGGGTTTCTGCCAATTTCCGCCCCTGATGCCACACAAAAGCTGCCGCCTGTTCCGCCGCCGAACCCGCAAGGTCTGTCGGTTCCTGTTGTCGGGGGTCGGTGTCATTTTCCCGCGCGGCGGTGCGGGTTTGTTCTTTCGTTTTTATCCACGCCGCTTTTAGGGCAGCCTTCGGTATCGTCCCCGCCGCACTTTTTAGGGTGCGGTCGCGGGGCTTTTGTTTGTTTTCTTTTGGCGTTCTCATACTCTCACGTATAATAAAAACCATCTCGAAAGGGGTGGTTTTTATTATTTCTCCTTCCTTAACAAGATTGTATCGCAGGAGTAGCTACCTGCGTTATAATCAGTACAAGCACTGTGGATTTGCATCTATACTATTACAGCTTGACTGGTTCGAGGTGACTCAAACCACAGTGACTTGTCTGAATTGGTAATCAGTTAGTTAACGCTTTGACGTTTCATTTGTGCGTGAATCCATGGACAAGTTTCCTGTGGCAAACAGCAGTGCTAAATTTCAAAAGGAGGAAACCAATGTACTTTATCGGAATCGACATTTCAAAATTCAAGCATGACTGCGCCATCATCGACGAAGCCGGTGACACGGTTACAGCTTCCTGGTCATTTGCCAACAACTGTGAAGGTTTTTCCTTACTCAAACAGCTGTTGGATGCCCTGGATGGACAAAAGAAAATAGGGTTTGAATCTACCGGTCACTATGGGCATAACTTAAAGCTGTTCCTTGAAACCAACAACTTTTCATTCATGGAGTTCAATCCGCTTCTGGTTTCTAAATTTGTTCGCAGCAAATCCCTCAGAAACACGAAGACTGACTCTCTGGATGCAGTTTCCATTGCCCAATATCTTATGACGGTAGAGTATAAACCCTATCCACCGTCATTCTATCACATGGATCAGCTTAAGTCACTAACAAGATTTCGGGATTCTCTTGTCCGTCAGCACTCCCGGCAGCTTGTTGAGCTCACAAATATCCTGGACAAGGTTTTCCCTGAGTTCAAGCCCTTCTTTGACGGAAGATTCTCTGCCACAGCTCTCTACATACTGACCCATTACCAAAGTCCTGAGAAGATTGCCAATATGAATGCCAAGTCCTATGAGGCTCTGCGCAAAAAGTCCCGTGGTAAATTCTCAATGGTGAAGTTCGCACAGTTGAAAACTCTGGCAAAAAACACTGTCGGCAGATCTGATGCCTTCCTTCTCAAGCAGATGGAAATTACCATAGATATTGAGAATCAGCTAGATGCAAAGATTGACGAGATTGAATCGCAAATTCTTGAGTGTATTCGCGCTCTGAATCCACCGATCCTTACCATTCCCGGCATTGGAGAATTAACTGCTGCGATTATTCTTTCTGAGTATGGTAACATTAACAAATTTGAAAACCCAGCTCAGCTGCTTTCTTTCGCTGGTTTGGAGCCCGGTTACTACCAATCTGGTCTGGCTGAACACCAGGGTCACATGGTAAAACACGGTTCTTCTCACCTTCGCTACGCCCTTATGAACGCCTGTCTGCCGCTTATTACTTACGAACCAGTATTTGCGGAGTACTATGCAAAAAAGCGGGCTGAGGGCAAGCCTCACCGTGTAGCTCTGACCCATGTCGCAAAGAAGCTGCTGCGCGTCATCTTCACCCTGCAAACGAAGAACATTTCTTACGATCCCACCTTGATCCGGTAACTACAGCGATTTCATTTTTCAGCACTCGAAAGAGGGCTTATCTTCGTGCGCCCATTTTTCCCCAGAATATTTTTCTGCTCTTAGGGCTTGACTTTTAATAGTTAGTCACCTCGGTTCGGTTATACGCTTTGCCACAACGACTACCCTGCTGTTTTTGCCGGAATCGTCGCAGGTGGACAGTGTGATCAGCTTGTCCCCATAAACAGCCGTCACGCTGGTTTCGTACAGGGCGGCGTTCTTACAGGCGTCCACATAGGCGGCAAATTCCTGCGGTGTTTCGGCATCGGCAAATTGATAATAGGCAAACAGATCCTCCACTTCGCCCCGAAATACCGCCATCACGGTATATTCTGCCTGTGCCGTCAGGGTATCAAAGCGGATGACTCGGTGCTGCTCCCAAGAGGATTCGCGCTTGTATTGCAGTAAATCCGAGAACATAGTTCCGTCCTTCATGTTGTGTCCATACACAAGGATGTTGTCGGATGGCGTTTGCAGGTCGCAGTTTGCCTGCACATACGGGCAGCCGTGCGGGGAGTCGGCTTTTTTAAAGTTGTGTTTTAGGTAAAAGTCGGGATTCTGCTTTGACTGCATGACCGGGTAGTTGATGCCGGTGCCGTCAATCTGTATCCACCTGGCAAGGTCGCTGTTTTGCGCGTACAACGTCTGATACTGCGGCAAAAAATTATTCCCCGTTGACGCAGCGTCATCGGGGAATTTCTCTGTCTGCGCGGCAAGCTGCCGATACATTCGGCTTTGCGTACAGGAGTCGGTGGCATAGCGGGCAATACCTGCGGTACTTGCAAGAAAAACAGCAGCAAGGGGTAAAAGCAGGATGCGGTAAAATTTTATCATAGGGTGTCCTTTCTCGGAATCGGTTTGCAAAGGAAAAACAGACGATGTATAATACAGATAGGTGTAATCATCAACGATACACAGACCATCACATTTGAGGAAGCGGCAGAAGTCGCATCAAAGAGAAATGGTTCGGATTTGGATTGCTTTACCGCACCAAATTCTAAACGTCAAATCGTAAGATTTGGCGTTCTTTCTTTATGAAGGAAGGTGGCTGCACACTTTCTGCATACCAGTTGCACATTTCCCGAATATCAGGTCTTTCTGCGCAAGATGCGCACAGCCTGCTTTCCTTTGCATAAAAGAAAGAAAAGTTAGGCGAACAAGGCTCTCGTCAACTCTCTGTGTTCGTCTGCGTCCATCAGCCGGATGGCTTGAAGAATCTCCTTGCCGGAGATTTTTGTTGCCGCCGGCTTTTCGTTTTGCCGGGGTTGGGGTGCTGCCGGGGACATATTTTGGGAATAGAAGTTTGCCTCGCTCTTCTCGGTCAGCTCCTGCCGGGGCTTGTCCTGTGTGTGGGCGTAGGTATCCATTAAAACGGCGGCAGTCGCATGGCCGATGTTACCCTGCACCGACTTGAGGGCGCCATCCGACTGCAAGAACTGGTAAGAACATAATAAAGGCAATTATTTGAAATTTTTGAAAAAACAGAAATCATTTTGATGATGTGGAACGTTTTAATAGACAGGAAGGGGGTGAACCGTATCCAGACAGAATTATTGCTGCGGAAAGCGCAGAGCGGAGATACGGGTGCACTGGACACTCTGATTGCAGCGTACTATCCACAAATTCTGAACTATTGCCATTGGCATACAGCAGACGAGCAGCAGGCGCAGGATGCAACACAGGAAACCTTTTTGAAAGCGGTGCGCTGGCTGGATTCCTGTGGTGGATTTCAGGGGGCATTCCGTCCCTTTCTGTACAAAATCGCAAAAAACACTTGCATCGATCTGAACCGTACTATGGAGCGGACGGAGGTATCGCTGGAAAGCTTGCCGGGCGAACCCGCCTATCAGGAAAGCGGCTTTGCTGCGGCAGAGGAAAAAGCAAACCTGCGAGTGCTGACGGCCCAGTTGGAGCCGGAACAGCGGGAACTAGTATTGCTGCGGTTCGCACAACAGCTTAAATTGCGGGAAATCGCGCAGATCACAGGTCTGCCCCTGCGCACGGTGCAATCCCGCCTGCGTGCCGCATTGAAAACCTTGAAAATGCAATTGGAAAAGGAGGACTGGAGATGAATCAAGCCTTTGAAAAAGAACTGTCCAGAGCACTGGCGGCAGAGCCGGACACAGCTGTCCCGGAAACGCTGCTGCGCCGCTGCCGGGCGGAACATATCGCAAAACAACGGAGTGGTTGGCGCGATTTGCTGCACTGCCAGTTCAAATTGCTGGGCTGGAAGGTGTGGGCGCTGGAAGCAATGGCGGCACTGGCGTTGTACAGTGTGGGCCGGGAACTTGCCCTGTGGGAGAAGGCATGGACATTACGCAATGCGCTGTTTGGTCTGAGCACACTCGCCATGCTGACAGCCATGCTCGGTCTGCCGTTTTTATACCGGGCAAGTCAATATAAGATGCTTGAACTGGAACAAGCCACATATGCAGGAATCGGTCGTCCACTGGTGATGCGGTTTTTGCTGCTGCTGGCGGGGGAAACGATCCTGCTGGGAGTTCTGGTACTCAATGTGCGGGCAGCCGTGCCATGGAGCATCGGGCAACTGCTGGCGGTGCTGACCGTGCCATTTCTGACTGCAAACAATGAGCTGCTTCTGCTGCTGCGCTGGGTGCGCCCGGAATGGATGATGACTGGGACTGTACCGCTGTTTGCAGGGCAGCTGTGTTTGCTGCGGTTCGTGCAATTATCGGAACTGCCGAAAGGTCTGCCGCTGGCGGCGGGCGTGCTGGTGCTCTGTATGGTGTTGCAGTGCATCCGGCTTGCCGCCCGGTCAGAATATATTGCAGAAGCTTGAAAGGAGCAAGTCATGGAACTGAAAATCCAGAATATTACAAAGCGATACCGGGATAAAACGGCGGTGGATGATGTGTCCATCACTCTCACGCCGGGTGTGTGGGGGCTGCTGGGGGCGAATGGTGCAGGCAAAACAACTTTAATGCGGATGCTGGCGGGCATTCTGCGGCCCAGCAGTGGCCGGATTTTGTGCGATGGGGTGGAGATTGGGACGCTTGGTGCGGCCTACCGGGAAAAGCTGGGGTATCTGCCGCAGGAATTCGGGTTTTACCCGGAATTCACGGTACAGGACTATCTGGAATATATGGCGGCACTCAAGGGTCTGCCGCGCACAGAGGCTGCCCGGCAGATCGACGCACTGCTGGAGCGGGTAAGCCTGACTGAGGTGCGCCGCAAAAAGATCGTGAAGCTTTCCGGCGGTATGAAGCGCCGGGTAGGCATCGCACAGGCACTGCTCAACGACCCAGAATTTTTAATTCTAGATGAGCCCACGGCAGGGCTGGACCCCGGAGAACGGGTGCGGTTCCGCAATCTGCTGTCGGAGTTTGCACAGGAACGAATCGTTCTTATTTCAACGCATATCGTTTCGGATGTGGAATACATTGCGGCCGAAAATGCCGTGATGAAGGCTGGTAAGATCATTGCGAAGGACACCACCGAAGGGCTGGTAAAGCGGATTGAGGGCAAAGTCTGGCAAGGAAATATCCCGACGGAAACGCTCTCCCGGTGGGAGCACCGGCTGCGGGTGGTGAACCTGCGCAACGAGCCGAATGGGACGGTAACATTGCGGTATCTGGCAGATGCACCGCAGCTGCCGGACAGCATCTCGGCGCAGCCCAGGCTGGAAGATCTGTATCTGTGGCTTTTCCCGGAGGAAATGGAGGAAGCAAAATGAACCTGTATCGTTTGGAATTGAAACGTGTGTGCAAAACCCGTATGACAGCCATTCTGCTGGTTATTGCACTGGTGCTGGCCGTGGTTATGGCATATCTGCCGGTGACCTTTATCGGCTGGACGGAACTGGATGCCAGCGGAAACGAAGTGAGTTACACGGGTCTGAAAGCAATCCAGAAACGGCAGGAGCAGCAGGTGTCCGGTACCATCACGCCGGATGTCATGCAGGAAGCACTGGAAGCCTATCAGCGGGTGTACCGGCAGTATGACGCAAGTTCCATCAACGACATCCCGGTCGAGGTGTTTTATAAAGAACTTGCCCGGTATCAGCCTCTTGTGAACAACGCAAAGGAAGCCTTTGCCGACCCGAAAACCGGCATGGCACCGGGCGTGATGGGACTGACCGCAGAGGATATGCAGAACTTTTACAGCCAGCTCCCCAAGCGGCTGGAATCAGTGATCTGGCTGGAACAAAGCGGAAAGCCCGGCTATGAGCAGGCGCAGGCCATTGCACAAAAAAAGTTCGATGCCGTACAAAAACCGTTCACCTATTCGTTTGGGGTCAGTTCAGACGCAATGGATTACCAGACCCTGTTGAGCTTGCTGCTCACCCTGCTGTGTGCAGTTATTGCGGCCCCGGTGTTTGCATCGGATGCACAGACCGGGGCGCAGGACATCCAACTGTGCACAAAAAACGGCGGTCTGCGGCTAGCAGCGGCAAAGCTGGCGGCGGCGTTCAGTATCACAGGGGCGGCGTATCTGCTCTGCGGCGTGGTGTGGATCTTGGTCACGAATGCTCTATTTGGCTGGGAAAGTACCCAAACTTCCGTGCAATGGCTGTTTTCTGTGACCAGCCTGCTGCCGTATACCGTTGGCCAGATGGAGTGGGTCATGCTGGTGGCAAACTTCCTGATCTTCTTTGCGGAGGTGGCCTTTGTGCTGATGGCATCCGTATGGGCCAAGAACAACCTGACCGCTTTGTCTGTGGCGCTGATCAGTGTGGTGGCACCGCTGATTGTTTATATGGTCGTGCCGGGTTCCTTCGGAGAATGGCTGTCCACCCTGCTTCCGGCAGGGGGCATTGGGTTTTCCAACGCATTGCAGTATAAAATGATCAGCTTTGATTTTCTCTATGCAGGCGGGCATGCCTTCTTTCAGGCAGATGTACTACTGGCATCGGCACCGATCAAGATCGTTCTGCTCGTTGGATTGGCAGCATGGGGGTATCTGCGAAAGACCAAGGTAAGCTTTTATATCAAATCCGGAATGGATTATTAATAGTCATATATATTGGAAACATAGGAAAACGTTATCTTTTTCATCCAAGACTTTTCCTGTCCCGTGTGAAGATCAGTCGGCATGTTATTTTATTGCAAAAGATCGTATTGTCAAATATGATTTAATACGGAGTACAACTAAAGAATATGTTTTCTCGCCATTGATTGATGTAAATCGGATCACTAACCAGTTTCTTTTTGTTCCTTTGAAAGATAAAGGTAGCCAGTTGGTTTATTATGACTTTGAGAAGCCTGATGGGGAGAATCTGTCTTTTTTCAATTTTCAAACAAAAAGTTGGTCTATTCCTATCCAACGGAAAAGTCAGTCTTCTTATACACAACATAATCGGTTTTTCAATTCAAAAGATTCATCAATTGTACAAATTCTGGGGTATGGATTTCATTTGTATACCCGTGAGTTGAATAGAATATCTCTATCGGGTGAAGTGATAAAGGGAGAGTTGCCGGATGTGATTACTCCTCGCTATTTGAGTGCCATAGGGAAGACCGATTCGCTGGTTTATATTTATGGAGGATTGGGAAATGACTTGGGCAAACAGCTGACGGGAACATACTCATCTTCCCCGCCGGTATCCACCGGATCCATCCCTCCGTTGCCACAGGCTGTCAGCAATATTCCCATCCCGATATTTGTCAGCATCTGTTTCATCTTTATCTGCTTTCTTAAAAACATAATTATTCCTTTCTGTCTTTTTATTGCGGCACAAACGGATCACCGGAGGGGTCTTTGACCACCTCCCCTATCCATTCTTCCACCTCCACAGTCCCTATCTCTACTTCAGTAGGACGAATAATGGCATTTATCTCATATTTTGTCCCTTCCGCCAATTTTCCACTCGTACCGCAAAGGTCCGAAGCGCTGATTTTACCTTTCATCTCCTTTCCGTCTACCATCAATGTAAAAGAAAGCTCCCCGGTAAAGTCAGAAGGTACCACCATATAATCCAGAACGGCAGGAGCCGCAGTGGTCCCGATACTGATCGGAACGTTATAATTGAACGTCACTTCCCGCGCTTCTCCTTCAACAGTTCCGGTAAACAGATCCAGAATTCCGGCAATCCGTAAGGTTGCCTTGAAGGTAAATGAGCTAATCTTCCCTTCCCCGGTATACTCTCCTTTGGCAGAAGTCGGAGTCCCATCTGCTACCCCCCTGATAAAATTGAATCTCAGCAGCGCATAGGCCCTGCGTAAATTCAGTGTAATGGGCCCGGTTGAATTTGAGGCCTTAAAGGGACAATAATAAATCTCTTTCGAAGCCACATAGAGCTCACTGCTCAGCCCTACGCTACTCGCCCCATCTTCTCTATAAGGATAATAAGCCGTCAGTTCCGCCGGTTCATCGATCAACACCACCTCTTCCCCGTCTGTCTCCCAAAGTGGAGTTCCATACGTATACTTTCTGTTATGAACGGGCTCATAACCCTTTCCGGTATCTTCTTTTCGAAATATACCGATAGCATCAGTCGCAGCAGTCAGTTCGGCAGTCACCGAACGCGTAAGTACCTCTAACCGCCCCGTTGAAACACCGCCTATACCTAAAGAAGCGCGCTCCCCTTCTCCTGTTTTTCCGTTATCCGGAACAACGCAATCATATTGCGAACAGGAGAAGAGCGCCATACACAGAAGAATGCAGGATTTCTGAAAACAATCTATTTTACACTTCTTTATTTTCATCGTTCTGATTATTTTTTATGAAACCATTCAATTCACTTCTACATCCGGTGGAGTCACTATCCCGTCAGGAACTTTCCAATCCGTAGGAACAGTAACAGTTTGTATGCCTCCAAAGCTGCCGGCTCCGTAAGCATCATCGGGAGTATCAGCCCCCTGGCTCAAAATATCCTTAATAATTACTGTATAAACATTGTTACGCCGCAAATACTGGACATCATCTGTATCGATATTAATATTCACCCGATACCATCCACTGCAAGAAGAAGAAGATTTTTCACATTCCAAGAGCAAACATACTGCCTGTGTCTGTTTCAGATAAGGAGTATGCAGGGTGCGCAATACTTCGGTAGCATACAAACCGCCTATGATGCTGAATTGCTCCTGTGCACTTTTCGTATTCGCGTATGTCAACGGAGTAAAAGCCGCATCCTGCGGATCATTAAACATAGGTATGTCCGGTGAAACGTTACGAAGTACAGCCGATTTCAGGAGAACCGTCCCCTTTTTATCCTCAACCACCCGTACATCTATGCGTACAGCGGCACGCAGCAATTGAACGCTCATATCTTTTCCCGCTTCTTTGAATGCGATTCCACTCATGGGCAAACAGTCATCCGTAACCTTATAGGTCCTGTCCGTTGGTGAATACAACGGCATCTCTCCCCGGAGTCGTACCCGTACCGCATTTTCAGTCTGTCCGGCACAATAGGCATCCCAATCCATTCCGGAAAAATAGACCGAAGCATTGGCAAGTACCAATACATCGTAATCCGTGTGATTGTCAATGCTTCCGCTTCCCGGTATAGTCACCGATATTTTTCCTGTTTTAGCCAGGTGATTGCCATCTACGGTTCCGTCTAACGAGCCGGCATACAAACCGTTACCATGCTCGTCATAAATGAAGAATAAAAGTTTCACATCCTTTATCGCACTTTCTTCCGGACGGGCCACAGATATTTTCCCTCCCGTATCGGACGCTCTGGTATCCGGTATTTCAGTATCGGGAATGGTATAGTTCAGCGTACAAATGACAGGATCAGGAATTTGTATATCATGTCCCTCTTCACCTGAACAGGCTATGATCCCTATCAAGCAAAATACGCTTAAAAGCATACATCCTTGCCGCATATTTTTTTTCAATCGTTTCATGAGTCAACTAATCTATGTTTATTTTTACAGTTCATCTTCCTGAGTCCCGCCGTTTCCCCAATCATCGGGTGAACGATCCACTTGAGTCAGTTTAAAATGCACCGTCAAATTCTTTACTTTTATATAGAAATCGTCATCATAAGCCTGCCCGGCAGGAAGATCTCCGTAAGACTTTTTAGCCTTTACGGTAAGAGTATTCCCAGTAACGGTTATTTCATAACGGTCATTGGAGATCATAGCCGATGCAGCACCTTCAGCCACCGTTACAGGCACAACCGAAGCATTACCGTTAACCGTACTCGACGTGTTAAAACTCAATTGCCAGAAAGGACCGAATGTGACATCACTGTCTATGGAAACCGACTTTTGTGAATCTGCATAGCCGGACAAAACAATCTTCTTTGTAGCCGAAGAGAACCAGTTCTCACGGTCAAAATCAATTTCGGTATTTACATCGATCCAGTCAATCACTTTTACATAGATATTCATCGGAACCCCTACAGCCGCATCGTCAGGATTGTCATAGCCCGATCCCGAGACATTCATGATTTGAAAGGTATACTTATGATTACGTAATATTTCAACCAATTTTTTCGGGTCGTCCGGATCTGTCAGGTCAATCCGGTAATAACTGACTTCCGTATCCTCTCCATACACTCCGCCTACCACCAGACGGGTAGTAGCCACTTGGGTATTGCCGGCAACAGATCCGGGCTGATCAAAACCGTTATCCGAATAATAAGTGTTTTCGTATAGATAGAGCGGCCCCGCAAGTGCCACGGGAGCCTCACTTTTCAGGAAAAGCTTATCCCCTATCGGACGGACACCCAATTTATCGGGTAAAGTTGTTTTAACGACGTTACGGGTCTTTTTCTCCTCTTCCGAACCGGCGACTGCCGTTTCATAAACCTCCTTCAACGGTGCCAGCCTACCGCTATCTGCCGGGAAATAAGCATAAAACTCACGCAACTTAAAAATCACTTTACCCTCGCTATCCAACAACTCACCCGGATTTCCCGTATGCGCTTCATCCACTTTCGCCTGGACAGCAGCTACGGAACGCAACACCGGTACGCTAAGCGTTTTACCCACCGATTCTTTCGCTACAGTGACACCTGACAAAAAGCCGTGCATCGGCAAACAGTCAGTTCCTGTCGAATTATTTTCTACCTTGGATATCATCTTTTCCAGTAAAGCGTCCATCTTCATGCCCAGTCCTTTATAGGCACCGCTACGCACCAACTCTTCATGGCAATTCGTAAATACATGTACCTCCAATCCTTCCCCCACAGGCATAGTCACCTGAAACGTATTCTTACCGGTAACCGGTGTTCCTTCGGATACCGATTTCAGAAACAATCCGCTCTGGGAGGCTGTTCCCGGAGCAAATACCAATACGTCAATGCCATTAATCACCGTCTCTTTACTATCTGTCTCATCAGCTCCGGAAGCATAAGTGCGGGGAACATTCACACGGAGGTACATATCCTTATCCGGGTTCTGAGGGATACTTTCGGAAGTATCATCCGAACACGAAACCAAAGCCACGGTCAGAAACACCATCAATCGACATATCAGAATTCTTTTCATGCTATACTCTCCTTTTATCAACTTGCCTACATATTACTTTCTATTGTCGCCACTTTCCAGCCATTGACACGAACTTGCATAACGGGCTTCACATAATGTCCGTCAATCACCAGATCAATGAAGTTGCCCGGAACAGAAGTCAACTTGATAGGTGCGCAATCGAATGAAGCGACCTGTTCATCACGAATAAACACATTCACTTTCAGATACTTTCCTTCTGAAGAAAAAGAACCGAACCAGGGTGTGAGCACATTTCCGGTACTTTCTTCGTAATAGCACTGGGGCTCAAGTACTACCTCATCCGCATTTGCTTTATTATTATAATCGACACCGCTACGCGTACCGTAAAGGTGGAATTTAAAATCTTCGGGTGAAGGAATAATGCTGCTTGCAGCACGCGTCGTTCCTCCTTCTTCAACGACCTGATCCTCTACTGTCTGAGGAATCATCGTTATACGTGTACGGCACACAGCACGTACAAACGGAATGGTTACAATATTGCGATTTTCGCGCAAACCGGCATCTATGGCAATGCGTCCGTACAACAGGTCGTCTACAGGTCGGCAGATTCCGCTGCCATCGGTAATTTCTTTTAATTTCACATACCCCTCTCCTATGGGAGTATCAGGAGTATCCACATAATCAATCGCCTCATCCTGTGTCCAAGCTATCAGTTCCAGGCTATCCGTATCATCAAAGTTTTTCAGGAAGCGATAAGGTTCGGTCAGTCCTATTTCATCCACGGCTATTTCCAACTCCCGATATTTATGCTTCTGTTTATAAAAATGAAGTTGCGTAGGAGTAGAAACCGTCTCAAAAAAGCGGTTGGCTCCACCATAAATATAGCTGAAATAGATGTGCATATATCCGGCACAAGCATCCATATCATCTTTAATACATGAATTCAGCAGTAGGGTAACCCCTAAAAGTATCGGTAGCAATTTCTTCATTTTAGTTTCGTATTCTTCTCTTTCCGACAAGAAAAAGATATCAACCGGAGCGGACTTTCCATCCGCCCCGGATTATATAAAAAAGAGGTTCTGATTACATATTTATATTGTTAACAACATATTTCCATGGCTTAACAACTACCTGTACAAGCATGTCGATATTATCCGAATTGATAGCATCTTCAATGCTCTTGGCACCCAGTGTAGCGATGGTACCAGTTATATGATAGAATGTGTTGCGTTCGGTAATCTTCATTGAAGTTGTTTCGTCATCGCTATAGTTGGCAACATCAGCACGATAGTAACGTTTATCGTTAGGTCGAATTGTAATAGCAGCTTTTTTCTTGGTTAGTTCTGTTTCATCTCTCAACGCAAGTTTATATGTCGGATTCTTTTCCAGGAACGTAACCAATGCCTCTACATTTTTATCAGTATTCCAAAAATCAGCAGCCAATTTATCATAGGTGACACCGTCAGTAGAAGTAGCAGTTTTGAAATCAGAATCAAGCAAAGCTTCTTTCAACATCTGTTCTGTAATAGTCGGTTCAAGCAGAGTATTAGCACCGATATAAGTAGCCTGAGTAACTACAACAGTAGCACAACCGGCATTGTCGGCATAGTTAGGAGTTACATAAAAATAAGGAGAATATAACTTGTCACTCTTAACGTATACAATCGAAGTTTCTTGAGGAGTATCTCCATCAGCCAATGCTTTTTCACCTACAACCCATGTCAGACGATATTCTTTCGCGTCTGCATTGTATTCTCCCTTATTCAATGCAAGAGTCGTTCCAGCAACTTCTGCAGTACCGGGTGCAGATTGGCTTTCACCTGCAAATGCTTTCAACCAACCTTCCACATCCCAGTCTTTAGCAGTTGCATCCGCACTCTGCGGGAAATACCAGTCACGAGCCTGTGCCTTGAACGGAGAAACACGTCTCGGAATACGTACTACGACAATACCATCGGGGTCTTTAGTACTTGTCGGATTTTCCCAGTCTGCATCTTTGATTGCCATCTTACCATAAGCCTCGTATACGGGGTTGGTAGTAACAGAGGCATTAAAGAATACTTTGGCTAATTCACGGTTCAGAGGAATCGAAACTTTCACGGTAGATCCGTTCGGGATATTCGGGTTGGTAGGAATAGCCGATACACCTGCCATGATATACTTCTTATCCTGCGTCCCGTCTTTAGTAACGGTCAGCTCATTCAGATAACTTTTAGAGAGATTAGAGATATACGCACGGATAGCGGCTTCCGACTTGTCACCCTGATGCGCCAATGTCTGAGCGGTAGCAAGGGTCATCTGAGGATCATTCACAACCACATAAACACTATCTCCCTGGCGTACACCGTTGAACGTACACATATTTTTCTTCGTCCCGGGAGTTGCCACATCGCCACCTGTGATTGCAGTTGCGACATCCTTATCTTCCGCATTAGCATCACCAGCTACACGCTTTACAGTCCAGTCACCTACTTTTGCACCTTCATGCAGGGGTTCATTCTCTTTAGCAAAGAGATAGGCTACATATACATCATTTTCACTACCAGTTCCTTCTATCTCACCTTTGTCTGCACGGGTAGCAGGAGCTGAAGAACTGGTAAAAGCAATGCTGATAGCATCAATCAATTCACCTTTCTGACCACCTTTATCAATACCCGGTTCGTCATCATTACTACATGCAGCCATCGCAAGGGCTGCCAATGTAAACGTAAACAATTTGTTTAATTTCATGTTACTAAAAAATTTAATTATAGATATAAGTTCGAATAGTTTATACTTTTATCCGCTTTGGATATTCCTTTTTTCTCTTTCGAACTGTGAAAGGAAAAAAGCAGAGAGAAAAATGCGGATACTCCCTGTTCCATCGATCTGTCAACCGTCACTGTCTGTTTCGTTAATCAAATATTCCTTTCCATCAGTTTTTTTAATTTTATTATTACCATTCACTAATTAATTTGAACTATGTATACTATTGCATTAACTTCAGTTTCTTTCTTTCGGTCAATAATGTGGGAACAGTAGCATCGGGTATATACAACGTCATGCCACAATGTCCGTCAATGGTAAATCCCCCTACACTCTCCGGCATAAAGTTCTCCGTGGCCGCTTTATAAATGATAACTTGCTCCAGAGCCTCGTCAAAAGCAGCAGATTCTTCAACACTTCCAATCCGTTTTATATAGGCCGAAGCATCATAAAAGAGGTGCCGCCCGTCCGATAAGCGGTCAAAAGCCTGCAATCCGCTACGATCTATCCATTCCCAACGCTCCACACGACTCTCGGCCGCCCGAAGTTGAACTTTCAACATTTCCAGGCCGGACGTCTGAATCACACTGATGGTAGCCGAACGATTGTCGCCTTCCATACTGTTGTAATAATCGTAATAGGCAGCAGCCACTGCCGGAAGATCCGCTTCTTTTTTATAAAGCAACGGAAACATTTGTTGATAGACGGGAGTAAAACCCGGTGAAAGCATTTCGGCTGATGAACCCACAATATATTGCGTTTTATCTTTCAGTTCGTATGCCACCTCGAGCCCGGCCATAAAACACCCTTCAAAAAGGATAAAATTAAATTGCCCGTCCGGAATGGCTGAAGCAAAATCCTGTAAACTCATCTCGTAATGATTGTCCTTGATAACCGAGCGGGTAATACCGGCCGGAACCACTGCCGTCCCCGACGGTAACCATCCGCTGGTATGGGAGAATACGATCAATCCCGGATCAACGGAAGGATACCGGGCCATAGCCTCATTGACAACCCGTGCAAACACGGAGGCACCGGCTGAATTCTCCTGTTTATACTTAGCCAATATTTTTGTTACCTTTTCTCCCTGTTCATCCAAACAAACCTCTAACAAGCGGGTACTATCCGCTCCTTTTTTATCCTGATAAATCAATAGATGCCCCGGAAACCTGTCCCACGCCTCTGTTAACGCTGACAATTTTTCGTCGGTCTCGTCGGCTAAATCATTATCCCCTCCCATATAGACCAAAAGGGTACGATCAGACAGACGTTGCTCCAACAGGCCGTCCGCTTCCTCACCGACTACACAACCGGCAAGCAACAAGCAGAGCATATATCCTATGTAATACATTCTTTTCATATTCTTATTTTACGTATCTAATACGGCATGACACCCGACGGAGTTTCGGAAAATACTCCCGAAGCAGAATTTCGAATGTTTTCCCCTTATTCAGTGCCTTCAGCCTACTCTTCCGTTGATTGCTATCACTCACAGTACGCAGGATTGAAAGAATTTCATTACGTTCCGGAAGGTCAGAAACCTCTATATCTTTCTCAAACTGTTTCCAATCCTCACCGACCCACTCGACTGCCACCTCCATACGTTCGCCATATTTATTTTCCAGGAACGCTTGAAGGGCCTTGGCACGTTTTTCAGCCAGACGTTCATTATTAGAAGTATATCCTTCGGGAGAAGAGTAACCGGTAACGGTAACTCCCGATATGGAATTCCGGTTATCCTGTTCAATAGAATCCACTTGGTTAACGAAATGCATCCATGAAGCACGGTTCAACTCATGATCGGGAAGAATACGCATTTCATTCGTAGGAAAATAAATATCAGCTTCATAACCGGCCTGAATACGGGTCACCTTCTTACGAAGGGGAATATCCGAAGCTACGGTCGACTGTCCGGATGCAACAGAAGCCAGGCGGATGGTGTCATGTATCACAATCGTATCCACCCGTTCCACAACCAACGGCGGTATATGCTCCGTATGCATGGCAAAAGGTACCAGACGGGCATCGCAATTGCAATTCGTGTCGCGCATCCATACTTTAACATCGTCCATCCATGCCGCATAAGGCACCTCAGTCCGATAATGGATGCGAGGCAAAGCATGGTCTCCCTCACGCAGCACGGTGTAGGGAGTAATCTTCTCCAATCCCGAAGTTGTACCCAAAGCCCGACGCCGGCGATACATCAGATCGCTTTGGGGGCCGTTGAGCACAATGGGAGGAAGAGACAACGAATCACCGGTATTCTCCGAAGCGAGTAGCGGAAACAGATAGACCGTACAGTCCGGCGCCAGGTGTACCCCTGTCAGGTCGACAGCCAGATCGACCAGCAGAACGGAGTCAAGACGCTCCAAGCGATACACCTCAGTACGGACAGGCTGTGTAGGCCTATCTGCTGCTAACACTGTTAGAGAGATGAAAAATGAGATATTTATGAAAATTACCTGTTTGATATTCATAGCCTGTCCTCCCCTACTTTAACAGATAAATAATGGATACACCTACCTTGGTAGGCCCCAGATAATTGGTCCGGTAGTGATCGACACGTTCCCCACAAGTGGGACAATAGAATTTGTCGTAATCAACATAGAGATATCCTAATCCGATATCGACACCAATGTTGACCCGGTTGCTGATGATCCACTGGTAACCGTAGGTGAGTCCGCCACCATACAATTGCCCCTCGAGACGATAGTCTTTGAGGATACCCAAAGGGAGATTACCAAAATTAAAGATACCGCCCGTGGCATGCACACCCAGATAATGCCCCTTGAACACATCACTCAGCCAATAACGATACTCCAACTGCCCGGCAAGATGTTTCATTTTCCGGTTTTTAGCGTAAGTAAACGGATTATATTGAACAAGTCCTGCTATGCTCATCTTTGAATGGAAGGCATATTCCACACCTATATTCGGAGTAGCTGTCGCCCAATAAAGACCATTGACAGTCAATCCCCATTGCTGGGCGTCGGCCAAAGCAGGAAATGCTCCAAGGAAAGTAACGGTTAAGACCCATATGCATAGTATTTTTTTCATATTTGCCGTTTGTTTGATAATTATGCGGCTCTTTCTTATAATGAAAGGGAGAATGACTTCATAAATATTATAATCATTTATAATACAGCAAGTTACTTCATATCCCATCTGAAAATGTTTCTGAGTTTTTTTATTTTCAGAAACAAAGAAAAAGTGTATGGATGTAACACATTGATCAATAATACGTTACTTAATATTGACTCAGAAACGCTTTCAGAAACATAAAAGAAAAAGGTTGTTAAAGAGCATCACAAAACGAAATATACAATCTGTTATTAATTGATTATTAACAGATTATCATTATTGTGAATAGGTGACGGCATGTGTTTGCAGCAGTGGAGGCAGACAGATGAAAAACCGTTGAAAAAGAAACAGTAGACATACATCGTATGCTTTCTTGAAGAGGTCGGAAGACAGAAAGAAGGTGTACCGGGGAGTTTTTTATCCAAGTGAAAGAAGAAAAATAAATATTTTACATTAGAAATAAAAAAAATTAAAATAATACTTGTTTAATTAATAATTTAATGCGTATCTTTGCGACATGTATCTGAGATAAGAAGAATCTCTTGAGTAGCTCTTTCATTATAAGAAAGAGTTTTTTTTATCCCTCTTTTCCACCTCTTTACCGCAGACTATTAATCACCAACCGGTTGGCCCGGTCAAGCCGCTTAGTGTCTATGCGATCCAGATAAATGCGGGTAGTCTTCTCCGATGTGTGCCCCATACAATCGCTGATCACCGAGACGGGCACATCATTTTCGTGAGCGAGTGTCGCCCATGAGTGGCGCGCCACATAAAATGTGAGTGGCATATCCAACTGTAACCGGTCGCCCAATTCACGAATCAGTTTATTAAGCCTCCGCTGCCTGCGCCGATAATCCTGATAACGGTCACCGTTTCGAAGCATTGGAAGCAGATAGTCCGACAAAGGGCTGGCGTATCTGTCGATTAACACACGCAAATCTTTTTCAATGCGTATCTGTAACTCCTGCCCTGTCTTCTGCCGTTTGTACCGAAGATAATTTCCCTGCAGGTTCTCCTTATTTAAATAGCACATATCTACAAAGGACATTCCGCGCGTATAGAAGCTAAACAGGAACAGGTCACGGGCAAGCTGCATATCAGCATGACAAGCAGTAAGGTCGACACATTCGATCTGCGCAATCTTCTCCCGGGAGATGGCGCGTTTGGATGTCACCTCCTCTTTGAGGTTCAGCCGTCGGAAAGGCTTTTGATCGGAAAAAACCACATGATCGGCGCAGGCACGATTGTAGATGGCACGCCACTGACGGAGATAAAACGAAACCGTATTGGGCCGGTTGCCCCGCTCACGGAGAAAGGTGACAAAGCGGTCCAGCACTTCGGGAGTCAACTCCTCAAACGAAAAAGGTCTGCCATCCAAAAACATCTCAAACGCACGGCGGGCGCTACGATAATTGGCAGCCGTACCCTGACGTCCCTTATTCTCCAGCCCGGCAATCACCGAGTCGGCATATACCAACACCTGGCCCAGATCATTGTGGTAGTTATAAACGTTCACAATGTCGTCCACCGTATAAGCACTCCCCTTATCCGCTTCAAGCGATCTGCAAATAGCCTCCAACTCCTTCTTTATATATATAAGGTATTCATTGGCTTCGCGGACAATGAGCAGACGACGGCGATTGCCTCCGACGTTCTCCACCATTTCTAAACGGGTGTTAAACTCTGCCTCCCAGAAACGGTAAGGCGTATAAATCTCTCTCTTCTTTCGATGGCGAATAATTTGTATCACAAGCGGATAACTGCCATCACGCCCCTCGCGCGAGCGATTGAGCCGTGGTGTAATTGATGTCATCTTCTTCTTTACTTTTAACTGGTTTACAAAAGTAAAACAACACCTGCTATCAATATGTTGGCAGCTTCCCAATTTCACTATCTTAAATAATCTTATACATTTTGTTTGCATCTCCCTCCATAAAGGGTAGGACAAATGTAGCCTCCGTCCTGAAGATAACCTAAAAATCAGCGTTGCATTTTTGCAGCACCTCCCCTTTTCGGGGTGCTGCAAATGTGCAATACCGTTTTTTCACCGATGGAATGGACGATTCCTGAAGTATCACCTCTCTTTCTTTTTCTCCCGCCAAAGGTAAAAAACACCTTATCCGGCTTCCCCTAGAGGGCATGGAAACCACGGAATATCGCATAACCGGGTCTCTGAACAGCCCGGGAAACATGAAAAACGACATCTCACGCCCCATGTGACAGATAAGAAAAGTATATACATTATAGAAAGACATGAAACGAATGCGGACTTGTGCTTGCTTAGGAATATAAGAATACATCCCTGCTGCATCTTTAATCAAAAGAGATTGACTTATACTTTCGATAAACGGTCGGAGCAAGAATCTGACAATTGTCAAATTGTATATCTTACCTGCGATAGAATTTGTTTTTCCTGCCCGACTGACTGGGAAGCTGGAAAAAAGCCCGTAAATCAGCATTAGAAGAATACAGAAAGAAACAAAAACAAAGTACATATTACAATAAAGACAGCAAAAAGCACATAACACAAAGACAACATTAAAGAGATCGGCATAAAAGAGAAACATTTTCACAGATTTGCGCCAATCAAAATTGAGAAGTAACCAGAGAAAATCCGGTACTTTCAGCCGCTTTTCAAGGAGAAAAAAGACTACTGTCGATCATCTGCCGACTTGCCGCCGACAAGAAGTTAACTTTGTATAAACAAAGAATTAACTTTCTGCCGGCAAAGAACGAACTCTTTGCAACTACGTTATTCACTTCCTATGGGCAGAAAAGTGAATAACATATTATTCAGACTCTCAAAAACATTTTCCTTTTGCATATATATACAATAAGCAACTTCTATCACAAAAGAAAAAAATAGGGTATGCGTCACAAAAAAGAAAGATTTTTGAGCAAATAGAAAGCAATATTAAGTAAAGACTATCCATCCAGACCAGACACACTTATCATCAATAATAAGGTGTATTGCTATTTAATCTTAATATCTATAGTTGCAGTACTACTTTGATATATGAAAACATAGAGATTTGCAGATTTTCATGAATAGTAGAAACCGCATTCATAGTTTATTTTTATCTTTGCAGAGGATAAGAAAATTACTTGTATCTATCTGAATGATAGATTGTAATTGAGAAGTAATAAGTTGTCGGTAACGATTTGGCAAAAGTCGGACTGCAGTAATTTTCTGCGCTTTGCATACCTTAAACAACTCTCAGGCAAATATAGTGGATTTTTTCGGTAACAAAAATAATTAGAAAGCTTTTATTTCACATTCTAACTAATATAAAAGACCTTATTTTCATCTGAATACCATTCATGTATTTGCATTTCGATTGTACGGCATAGCTACAGAATAATCCCAGCCCATCAGCCGGGTATTGTACCGACCAAGAATTAAGTATATCACCATAAGTGCTATATAATTTATCGGCATGAAACCGTAATCAAGGAATCCCAGCAGAACAGGGAGCCTCAGGATGGCGATTGCACCGATGCTGTAGCCTACCAGCCGTTTGTTGTTCAGCAAAGCGTTTTTCTTTGCTATGAAAATGCCTAAGCCTACCAGTAACAATCCCAATATCGGGTAGAGCAGGTAAGTGAAGGCGAGGGTTTGGAAAAATGAGTTCATATTTTAGTGTTTTTATGTATTGTCAAAATGGGATATAACGTAGCCGCTTAAATTCTAATTCAATCTTTCCAATATTTTTCTCTTTCTTTCTGTTGTTCCGGTGTTGCCTCAGGTGTTGGGATACTACTCGGATAAAGTGGCGGAGGAAATCCTTCCGCTTTTCTTCGTTCAAAGTCCTTTTGCCTGTATGGATCAAATAATTCTCCGGGTGGAAGTGGTCTGTTTCTATCCATATACCATACAAGAAAAGCAAACGTATCTGCTGCTTCCATCCCTACTACTGTTCTGTTTTGTCCGTTGGGATATAATATAGCAAGTCTCAGCCCTGTAAGAAAATGTGCTGTTCCTCGAAAACCAAAGCCTAATTTAACATCAGAAAAGGGTATTATTATGGTTTTTCCCAACCAACTGATTGGGAAACGCTCCGGAAAAGTTATTATTCCATTTTTTCGATCCAAGATAAATTGTTCTTTTGTAGGATCAATTGCCATTACTGTTGGATATAAACATGCTAAAAAAGCGATGATATATAAGCATGTTTCAAATATGCTTACATTATTTGATTCTCCGGTATCAAAGATAAAAATGAAATAAATCAAACCACATGAAAGAATTAAAAGTGGTACTCTTAACCACCACGGAAAAGTATGATCCATTATTAATATTTCATCCGATGCATTCTTGGAGTTTCGTACAAAATTCCGATTTTTATTCTCCGGTTTTATGTCGATTCTTAATTCCAAACCAGAATATTCTACTTTTTTCCTATTGCTCATATTATATTAATTATTATTTAACGGTAAAGAAGCACCTATTTTTAAAAAGCTTTTATGTCTGAACATAGGCTATTGTTTACCGGATTTCCAATCAATAAGTTTATAGCAGACCACTAAGGAGTCTTTACCGAATTTTATACATAGGTCTTTTCCTTTGTAGGAGTCAATGTCGAGGAATTGATACTCAACGTCTATTTCGTAACGGAAGACGGCCGGATCATGTATCTGGTTTCCTCGG
>OGXE01001275.1_pt1 | contig 21900 bp, 16 predicted proteins | sample 1576181 | NCBI WGS metagenome assembly OGXE01 (sample SAMEA3541478, study PRJEB24748) | human gut metagenome | biome: human gut; feature: human-associated habitat; material: faeces | place: China | collected 2012 | reverse complement strand
TTCACAAAAAGTAATCCGGGCGCTTCTGCTCCCGGATGAATTGCTGCACATCTTCAATTTTCTCGGTGGTCGGGCAGGACGGCAGCGCTGCCAGCGCGGCGTCATGGTACTTGCCGCCGATGCCCGCACGTTCGTCCAGAATTGCCACTACGCAGGAATCCTGCTCGGTGCGGATGGCACGGCCAAAACCCTGCCGCAGTTTCTTTTGCATTTCGGGGATGATTTCGGCGTTTATGTAGTCGCGCAGGTTCGGGTACTGCTGGCGCTCATAGTCACTGACCGGGTCGGGAATCGGGAACGGCAGCTTTGCGATAATCAGCAGTGACACCATATTGCCGGGAAAGTCGATACCCTCCCAGCAGGAACCAGCCGCGAACAGAATGCCGTTTCCGGATTCTTTGAACTGCTGAATCACCCTGCCACCGTTTCGCCATGCCTGAAAGGTAGGGTACGGCCAACGCCCGTCTGTCATGGCTTTTACCTCTGCCATCTGGCGATAGGACGTGAACAACACCAGCGCATGGCCGCAGCAGGCATGGACAAGCCGAACAATTTCATCTGCAAGCTGCCGGTTATCCGTGCGTTCCTTGCGGCGCTGTGGGAGGTATAACAGACATTTTTTCTTGTAATTAAACGGAGAGTCCGCGCTGAAATGGCGCAGCGGTTTGTACGCTGCAAGGCCTAAAAGCTGCTCAGTGTGGTCAAAGTTTCCCGCTGCGGCCAGCGTGCCGGAGGTTAAAATAGCCGGTTCGCCGGTGTTCCAAAGCGCACTGCGCAAAAGCTGTGGCACACGATTGCTGGCCGCACAACATGTCAGCTGACCTTGCATATCGGTTTCGATGTAGAGAATGCGTGTGGGAACCTCCAAGAGAAAAAGACGCAGTGTGCTTTCCGCCTCTCCCAGCCGGTTCCGCAAGTACCGAGGCATATCTGCCCGGCAGCCTGCAAATTGTAGCTGTGCAATACAATCGGCCAATGCCTTGCTGCGAAACGGAGTAAGCCCAAAAGGACTGCAGACGGTTTTTTCTTTCCAAGTCCGGCTATGCTGACAGGCTAAAACCAGTGTCCGGAACGCCGTGCGCAAGTTCTGGGCAATGTGAGAATAGTGCGCTTGCCGCAGAAGTATGCAAAGCTCTTGCATTTCGCGTTCTGACAAGGATTCCGTGTACATCTGGCGGGCCGCGTCCGGCAGCTTGTGCGCCTCGTCCACGACCAGCGCCTGATAACTGCGCAATAATAACGGTCTGTCCTGCTGGCGGTGTGCTGCATCTGCCAGCAAATAATTGTGGTTGCAAATCTGAATATCGGGTTTCATAGAATCCCGCAGATATTGTTGGTAGCGGCAATCCTCCTGTAAAACACAGTTTCGCGGGCAGGACTGCGGCACACAGATACGGCTGCGATCAAAGCGGGAAAGCTCCGGGAGGTGGTCCATATCCAGAAGTTGCTCAGCCATGCGCAGGCTGTTCCTCTGACGGTTTCTGGTGGTGGGAATTTGTGATTCGCGTTCTATAAGCCGAGCATCGCAGACAAAGCGTTCTTTTCCCTTGCGGATAACCGCTGTAAGCGGTGCTTGGATAATTCCTTCTTCCAGCAAAATTGCAGATAAATTTGGCAAATAGTCGTTAATAATAGCGTCCTGCAGGACCACGCTGGAAGTTGAGATAACAACAGGCAGCTTGAGCCTGTCAGGCCGGTTCGTCTGCCACAGGACACAGGCTACAAGATAGGCCAACGTCTTGCCGATGCCGACACCGGCCTCGCACAAGGAAATTTCCTTATTATATAGGGTATCCAGAATTTCGTGGCAGAGTGCAATTTGTTCCTCGCGCACCGCCATGCTGTGCCGGAGTAAGATCTCCCGGAAAATTTTCTCGGCCATGCGGTGGGATTCCGTATAGACTGTCGGATAAGTTTGCATTGGTTTACACCCCTGTTTTCCATCCCGTTTAAAGCAAAATGATGGGCAGCAGGCGCTTGGGGTCCTGCTGCCCACGATTTGCCCTAAACGGCAAAAGTAGATAGTTAAGTAAGTGTGCCACATTTGCCGCCCGCACCCCTGACACCGGGAACACAACAGGCAGGGTGTTGGCACACCCGTTCACTGACTCCGCCGGAGTCTTACTGCTTACAACTCCGGCTCGGTCACCCCCTCTGACGCGGGAGGCTGCTGGCGTATCATTATGGTCTTTCCCGCCGCAATTCCGGTTTGCCGGACCGCCCACTGGGGCTTGCTGGGAAAGAAAAGTACCTGTTATGCTGGATATTTGATTGTCAAGGTACAGGCATTAGCTGCCTCAAAGACGGTCAATGCGAGCCAAATCACGGAGGATGGATTTCAAATATGGCTTATCTTCTTCCTGTATGTAGGACAGCATGTGGAGAAGTGCCGCTGCTTCTTCCGGAGTAAGATACCTTGGTTGCGAATGAATCGGTGAATCAATGTATATTCCACCATGACGACCGAGCGTGTTTCCTATCTGGTATGTAAGCGACAAGATTTCCACATCGTAGCGAATCGTTCTGCGACAGGTGCCAAAACGCACAACCAGATCATTGATTTTCACTTTTTCTGTTCTGGAAAAGAGTATCTCTATAATCTCGCGGCGTCGTTCTGACGCATTTATCGCTGACTCACCTCCTATTGGCGTGGCTCTGATTTTAGACTATCACGCTATGGGGCAAAAACCTTGCCCCTTATTTTTATTTTTTTATAAAAGAGAATCGTACAATAATCTCTGTATTTCAAGATATCAATAGTTTCCTACTTATACTGCAAATCATATAGCTCATCACTTGAAAGAAACGCAAAACGGAAAAATAACTTATAACAAAAAAGAGGCCTGCATCCAAGTCCAACTGGACTTCAGAATGCAGGCTCTTTTATCATCACCTTTTATTTAGTTTTCCATCAGGCTGGATGGCCCTCTACTGCAAGAAGTTCACTTAAGGATAGAAGCGGATAATTGACGTTCGGGCAATCTTTTGCTGGCCCGATTCCAGCCACCAGAAAGCCCCCATTGAGGGCGGCTTTCACACCTGCCTCTGCATCTTCAACGACAAGGCAATCACTTGGCTTTTGGTGCAGCTTTTCTGCCGCCAGCAAAAAGACCTCCGGATCCGGCTTTGAATGTGAAATTTGATTTCCATCTACAATAGCATCAAAGAATTTTCCAATTCCAAGTTTTTCTACAATAAGAGGTGTATTCTTACTTGAAGATCCGATAGCCATCGGGATATGGACGGCATGTAGCTTTTCAAGAACTGTCCATGCACCATCTGCCAAATCCTTTGAAGTTATATTTTGTAGCAGTTCTCTGTAGATATTGTTTTTCTTTTCCGCAAGCAGAAATTTTTCCTGCTCGCTATAACAGACTGGCGAATTGCGCAGGATTAGTTTGAGACTCTCCATCCGCGAAACGCCTCGCAGCTGGTTATTGACTTCTCTATTAAAAGGAATATGCAATTCATCAGCTATGGCTTTCCATGCCATATAGTGATATTCATCTGTATGGCACAGAACACCATCTAAATCGAAAATAATAGCGTTCATAGGCAAATCCTTTTGACTGCAAATAAACAGCCTCTTGCTATGTGCTAAAGCCTCTTGCGGTCAGTAAAAATGGTGAATTTGAACGGTTTCTGCTCCAGTTCCTTCCACGCGGACCTTTTCGTTTTTCCACTCGCAGGTAAGAACCGACTTATTTGTGGTGAAAGTACTTTTGCCTGCCGCTCCAGCGACAAGCAGAATCAGTTTAGAATTAAGATTCTGAGAAACTGGATTGCCAAGTGAATCCATGCCATCAGCATGCAGAGGAACTGCATAGCCGCCGCGGATAAAAACAGGGAATTTCATATCTGCCGTCGTAGAAATCGTCTGGCAGCCATGATAGCATTTTCCCGTAAAAAAGGCATACCATTCGCCCTCCGGCAGGTAGACTTCTCTTGCGGTCTGATTTTCTTCCAGCAGCGGTGCAACAAGGATAGCATCCCCCAGAAGGAATTCGTCCTCAACTTGGTGAGCGGCTTTGTCCTGCGGCCATTCGTACACAAGAGGACGCATCATTGGGACTTTCTCTGCAGCGCACTTGAATGCAGTGGCAATCAAATAGGGCTGCAAATTCATTCTGAGCCAATGCCAGAAACGCATTTCCGTCACGAATTCAGGAGAATTATAGACTGCTGCCATATTCCACGGGCTGCGTTCATTGTTTCCCTCGCCGCCTGGCATCAATTCTTTGAACTGACCGCCATCGGGTTCAGAATGCCATTGCATAATTGGCGTAAAACACGCCAGCATCGTTGCACGGCGATAGAGATCCAACGTCGGAAGCGGCCCTGCAAACCCGGCAAGATCAAATCCCCAGAACAGAATGCCGCTTAAAGCTGCACTAAGCCCTGCGGAAAGGACATGCCGCAGTTCATCATTTGTGGACTGTTGATCCCCGCCCCAATGGCACGGTGTTGTGTGCTGTCCCATGTAGCCTGCACGGCTGAAAAGAACATGATTATCGCCAAGAAATTTGGTATATGCCTTCGTGTATTGTTGCGGATAGCAGTTGCGGCTTTCCTTGCCCGTACTGCCGTCATAAAAGGAGACTTCATCTGTGCAAACAAATTCGCCGCCATCGGTTTTGAATCCATTTACGCCCATGTCAAGCAGGTACTGTCTTTTCCCGAACCATGTTTTGCAAGTTTCAGGATTTGTAAAATCAGGGATCATCGAGCCGGGGAACCAATGTCCTTCCGGAATCTTATAGGGTGTCCCATCCAAGTTATGAATACACAGGGAGCGTTTTACTGCATCCTCCCGATCTAAATCATTCTGATGATTTCTGATTTCATCATCGCCTTGCTGCTTATACACCGGGACCTGCCAGAGCACCAGATGAAGTCCTGCCTTATGCAGCTTTTCAATCATTTCTTGTGGGTTCGGCCAATAGGCGCTTTCCGAATAGTCAAAGTCATCTACTGCAAAAGGAGCTCCGTTCGGCTTTTCCTTATATTTGGCACCATTAAAAATGTAAAAGGTTGCTTCATCGCTCCATGCTTCAAGAACCAGCACGCTAGCCGGGAATTGATACTTCTTCAGAAGTTCAATCTGCTTTTCCGTTTCCTTTTGCGTGTTCCAATGGTTTGCAGAGATCCACGGCCCGAAGACCCAGTCAGGCGGAAGAATCGCAGGCCCGGACAAAGACATATACTCAGAAATCAGCTTTGCAGGCGTTCCTGCGTTGAATATAAACTTACAATTGCCGGGCGCATGAACCGTTATGACGTTTTTCTGTGTGAAATCGAATATCAATGTACCACCAGACAATGTACAGAAAGAGAACCCTGTATCCGTGAAAAAGAACGGCGAGGGACAATAGCTTTTATCCCCTTGATTACAGAACTTTTCTTCCACCTCGATTTTCACGATGCGGTCATTCTGGTTGAGTCCATTATACCGTTCACCCATTCCATAAACTGCTGAATACGCAAGACTCATGGTGAGCAGTTTTGTCTGTTCATTCCAGCATATAGAAGCCACCTGACCGTCTACTGGCATGTTCAGATCGGCATCGTTCTTATTAGGCTCCCACTCAATCATATGCTTTTATCCTTTCACGCCGCCAACCGTAAGGCCTTCTTTGAAATACTTCTGCGCAAAAATATAAACGATCAGAATCGGAATAATCGAAATCAGTGCGCCTGCCATTGTTAGGTTGTACTGATTCTTGTACTGGCCGGATAACGTGCTCAGCAGCAGCGGAAGCGTAAATTTGCTTCTTTCGCTCAGCAAAACCAACGGCAGCAGGTAATCATTCCACATGTCCATAAATGCAAGGATAGCCAGCGTTGCAATAGCGCTGCCGCTCATGGGCAGTATGATTTTGAAAAAAATGCGCCACATGCTCGCGCCATCAATAACAGCAGCTTCAATATAGGCATCGTTGATCGTCATCATCTTCTGCCGCATCATAAAAATGGCAAAGGCATTAAACAGCTGCAACAGCATAAACGCATTTAAGCTATTGGTAAGGTGCATATTCGTCATGATAATGAACAGCGGAATAAAAGTGATCTGCGACGGAATCATCAGCGCCGTAACATAAATGCCAAAGACCGCATTACGTCCCTTGAACGGAATTTTTGTCAGTGCAAATGCAGCCATCGCGGCACACAGAAGCCGCACTGCCGTGCAAAGAACAGACACGTAAAAGCTGTTGAAGATAGAGCCCACAAATTCCGGCATAGCAAAAAGTTTTTTGTATGCATCAAGTGTCGGTTCTTTTGGAATCCACTCCACGGGAATGCTCATAATAGCGCCGCGGCCTTTTAAGCTGGTGATAATCATCCAATAAAACGGGATGCAGACAATTATGGCCACCAACAATCCCAGTACATAAAATGCCACTTTTCCAATGATTCGTCTTTGTTTCAGCCCTGTCAAAGAAGATGTTTTAGCGTTAGTCATCGTAGTTCACCCACTTGTTCTGAAGTTTCATCTGAACCATTGTCAGAAGCAGCAAAATCGCAAACAGAATCCAGCTATATGCGGCAGCCGTACCCATTTCATAGTAACGGAAGCCGCACTTATAAATGCGTTCAACCATCACCATTGTCGAGCCAAGCGGGCCACCATCGGGGGTCATGATCATAATTTGCGTAAACAGCTGGAAGGAGTTAATCAAGCTGATAATCAAGACAAAGAAAAGCGTAGGAGTCAGCAATGGCAATGTAATTCTTGTAAACTGTTTGATTTTGCCGGCACCGTCGATTGCCGCCGCATCGTAGTATTCCTGATTGATTCCCTGAAGGCCAGACATCAGCATAAGGCCAAAGTACCCCATATCCTTCCAGACCGAGGCAAGAACGATTGCGGGCATTGCCCACTTTGAGCTTTGAAGCCACGAGGGCCCCTCAATTCCGAACAAGGCCAGAATATTGTTAATAGCACCATACTCAGGACTAAGAACCCATTTCCAAATCAATGCGCCCGCAACCCATGAGGTGATAACCGGGATATAGTAAAGAACGCGGAAAATTCCAACACCCTTTACATGACTGTTCAAAATGAGCGCCACAATCATGGAGGCAATAAGCATCAAAGGAATGTAGAGGATCACAAATTCCAGCGTGTTTCCAATCACCTGATAAAATTCTTTTGATGTGAGAATTTCCTTATAGTTCTCGATCCCTACGTAGAATCGATCCATGAATCCGCTAAAATCACTGAACAATGTCAGTTCGCTCAATCCATCCCAACTGGTCAGGCTGACAAAAATTTGCATAATCATTGGGATGATACTGAACACAACAAAACCAGCCAAACTTGGAAGCAAAAATGGTAATGCTGTTTTCCAGCTTGCCAATCGGGAATTTTTCATATTCTATAAACCCTCCGATAAAAATACGGGGACAGGCTCCCGCCTGCCCCCGTCAAACTATTTACTTGGTCAAATCGATTTTCTGTTCGCACTCAGCCTGCATATCCTTCAGCGCCTGCTCCGGGGTGACAGTGCCGGCGGCCGCAGCGCTCAAATGCTGACCAACGATGTCCTGCAGCTCTGCATACTGGGTGATAACAGGAGGAGTCACAAGGTAATCAAGGCTCTTAAAGACCGCTTCACGATTTGCCGGAGGAGTCTTTTCTTTGTACTGAGCGATGATATCCTCGTCCTGAACCGGAGGCAGCTCCCAGCTTGCGTCCAGGCGAATCTGCGTTGCTTCACGGTTGGAGGAAATGTAGGTGATGAACTTAACGGCTTCATCAGCAACCTGAGAATCTTTGGAAACGACGTAACCGTTGGAGAAGAAGTGCGTAGCCTTCTGAGTGTGACCAGGTTCCACAACGATGTCCCAATCGAAGTCGCAATTGTTCGTATATTCGGGGAATGCCCAAATACCCGTCACAATCATGCCAAGGCGGCCAGACTCAAACAGGTCCCAGTCACCCATGCCTGCCATCTGCTCCTCGGTGGGCATAACATTGGTTTTCTGCTGCATGTCAACCATGTACTGCAGCGTTTCAATGTTTTCCGGGGTATCCATCGTGAACTCCGTAAAGTCATCATTGAAAAGGCTGCCGCCGTTCTGCTTAACGGTCTTATAGAACTCGTTGAAGGAAATGGGATGATAATAGCCGTAGATATTATCACCCAGCGCACGGATTTTCTCCGCCGCAGCCATTGCATCCTCCCACTTCCAGTCATCAGTGGGATAGTCGATGCCGGCCTGATCAAACAGATCCTTGTTGTAAATCAGCACAACATTCGAGAAGCTATCAGGAACACCATACTGCACACCGTCAGCGCTGAACGCTTTCAGGGCCATATCGTTGTAGATAGAGGTATCGATGCCGTCTTTGGTCAGGATGTCATCCAGCGGCATCAATGCGCCCTTCTTTGCGTAGGAGACGAAATTCTGGTAATCCAGTTCAAAAACATCGGGAGCCTGGCCGCCGGAAACCTTCGCCGTCATCTGCGTAAAGTAGTCGTCATAGCCATAGGTCTGCAGATCGATGGTGACATTGGGGTTTTCTTTCATATAGTTGTCAACCATCTGCTGCAGATACTGCTCGTTGTCTCCGGACCCGGAGTACTGTGCAAACGTGATTGTCACAGGCTCATTAGAAGCCTCCGATGCTGCCGTGCTTTCCGTAGAAGCTGCATCAGAAGAGCTTGCCACGGTACTTGTAGACGAGGCTGCCGAACCGCAGGCACTGAGTGCAAGCATTGCGGCCATTGAGCATGCCATGTAAGAAATCGCCTTTTTCATTGTTTTTCCTCCTTGTATAAGTAGTGGAACACTTGATTTTTTGCTCTTCTTCGCTTACACTTATTATAGAAGAGCAATAAGACGCTCTTTGGATTTGGGCTGCACAGACTTTGGACGGTTGGTGCAGTCCTTTTTTATTCCTCCCCTCTCATATCTCGAACGGATTCCCGGCGAGAAAGGCTAACCGGAATAATAACCTCTCGCTTTGTCATATCCGCGTCTTGAATGTTATCTAAAAGCAGTTCAACTGCCTTTTCACCTTTTTGAGAAATTTCTTGGCGAACTGTCGTCAGCCCTGGTGTCAGGTATTTAGAAATTTCCAAATCGTCAAATCCAACGATAGAAATATCATTGGGAACCGAAACTCCCTGTTCGTAGAACCCCTTCATGGCTCCAATGGCTAAGATATCTGCGGTAGCAACTACTGCTGTGACATCTTTATTTTCATTGCACAGTCTGCGTGCAAGTTCGATGCCGCTGTCGTAATCAACCTTGCCTTCGTAAACAAGCGTGGAATCATATGGGATTCCGGCTTCTTCCAGTGCCTGTTGGTAGCCGCAGAGTCTTTTCTTTATGACACCGTTTTCTTTGATCTGACCGCAGAAAAAAGCAATTTTTTTATGCCCATATCCAATCACATGATTGGTAGCCAGATAACTTCCATAGGCATCATCAATTCGTATGCTATGGTAATAATGATCGTTACAATAGCTGTCAATCAATACAATGGGGATTTGTGTTTTCTTCATTTGACGGTAAAAGTCATCCGGGTACATACCGATAACAATAATTCCGTCAAGGTTTCTCTCTTTAGCCAAAGTTAAGTAGCTTTCATTTACATCCGTGGCTGAAATAATCACATGATAGCCATGCTGTCTTGCGTGATACTCAATGCTGCCAACGATTTCACTGTAAAAATCATTTTGCAGCATCAGTTTGCTGCCGGGCTCGGTCTGTGGAATGACAATTCCAATCAGCTTTGAATCTCTACTGGACAGGCTTCGCGCACTGAGATCGGGAACATAATTCAAATCCCGAATCGCGTCGTACACACGGGTCTTGGTCTGCTCGGAGATTGATTTCTTGTCATTCAAAACATAAGACACCGTAGCCGTACTGACTTGGGCACGCTCTGCCACATCTTTTAGTGTTGCGCGTCTTGCCATATCGACTCCACCAATCTTACGGATTTAGTTTAAGCGTTTAACTCGTTTCTCTGGCATTACAATACCACGCCGGCAGCAAAATGTCAACAGTTAATTAAATTAACCTGCTATTTATGAAAAAATATTGTTGACTATGCCGAACATTCCTGTTATATTGATGATAGCAGCAAGGTTAATCGCTTAATCTTATTTGTATACTTATTTCACTTTATAAGGGGATTCACTATGGACAAGTATCTGCCAACTGGCAATGATTTCGTTTCTTTGCCCCGCATCAACGAACGAACGGGTGGGATAGAGGACATAACATTCCTATATATGGCTGCAAAAGGGCTTATAGATATTCGCGGGAGCGAATCCACACCTTTGATTCAGCCTTATGTTCATTTAGATGGCGTTGGTTCCCTCTCTCCGGCTCATCTTGCGTGGACCCGGCTTGATGATTGGCTGCCCCAGTTTACTGCACAGCTTGGCAGTCTTGAACTCAAAACCCTTTATATACCGCCTATCGATGAACGTGGTTTCGCAATTCAGATGACGGTTCATAATACTTCTGAAAGCGCACAAGATGTTGTTATAGGGTTAAATGGATGCTGGGCCTCCTCTTGGCACTGTGTAAACGAGGACAAGCCGTTAAGTGGTAAAGCAACTTGTTTCCGCAGTGGCTGGAACAGCAGTTTGATTTTCGAATATCATGCAGGATTCCCGATGTTCTCCTTTGCCCCTATGGCCGATGCACAAACAGATTCTTCTTTTACCTGTTCCGATGATGGCAGTATTACTTACGATTTATCCCATCACTGTACAATTGCTGCCGATGGAACAGCCTCAGTCGTATTTTATTGGGGTCTCGGTTTCGAGGAAGTTGCTGCCGCAACAAGCGCTAAAGAGATGCTTCGGCAAACTTTCGATGTAGAACTTACAAAAACAAGAACTTGGCTTCAAGAGCGTCGTGTCACGTTTAATGGTGATGCAAAGCTCACACAACTCTACAATACGAATCTGTTCTTCTGTATGTTCTTCTCAACCGGCATTACACTTGACACCGAAGAGTTGGTGCTCGTTACCAGCAGAAGCCCCCGCTACTATGTAAGTGCCGCTTATTGGGATCGAGACAGTCTGCTTTGGAGTTTCCCGGCTATTTTGGATGCCGATTCCGAACGTGCCAAAGAAATGCTTTCCTATGTATTCGGCCGACAGCGCCGAAATTTTGGCATCCATTCACGATACATTGATGGCACTGTTTTGGAGCCTGGCTTTGAGCTGGACGAACTCGTTGCCCCTCTTCTGGCGCTTGAACGCTACATTAACAAAACCGACGACAAATCCATTTTGAATGATTCCGATATCGCTCAAGGCATAAGCCTCATTTTGAATCGCCTGCGGCAGCATGAAGCCGCATCTTGCAGATTGTATGATACTTTCCTGCAGCCAACAGATGATGAGCACGTTTACCCCTATATTACATACGATAATGTGCTTGTGTGGAAAGCACTTAAAGATTTGGCCCAACTCGCACCTCAATATGCACATCTTGAAAAAACTGCCGATGAAATCAAAGATGCTATTATGACGCATTGTGTCCAAAAGGACGCAGAGGGGAAACCCTATTTCGGATGGTCTATTGATTTGAACGGCAGTCACGATGTTTACGACGAGCCGCCGGGAAGTCTACAGCTGCTTCCCTTGTTCGACTTTTGCAGCCCTACTGATGAGATATACCGCAATACCGTTACAATGATTCGTTCACCGGAATACAAATACAGCTTTGCTAACAGTCCAATCAACGAAATCGGGTGTCCACACGCACCTCACCCCTGGATCTTAAGTTTAGCCAATAGCTTGCTGTGCGGGCGCGTAGAACATTGCCGCGCCATTTTGGAAAAAATCTCTATGGACAATGGCATCGCCTGCGAAAGCGTTGATGAAGTGACTGGTTACTGCACCACCGGCGAGGCTTTCGCTACCTGCGCAGGATTCCTTTGCCATTCTATCCGTGAAGCATTACTATAAAAGAAAGAAGGATGCTTTTATGCGTCAAGACATAATTTTGAAGCCTTGGCAAATTGAGCTTACGACAAATAGCACAAATGACAGTTTTGAAGAAAGCACTTTTTTCACCGGGAACGGACGCATGGGCATCCGTGGATATCTCCCCTTCTGGCAGGAAAAGCGCACCTTTGAGACAGGTTTGTTCGTTGCCGGTATCTTCGGTGAAATCAAACCCGGCATCACCGATTTTGTGAACCTGCCTACCCCCGTATGGGGAAATATCGAATGTGATGGACATCCTATTACACTTTCCTCTCCTGTATCCAGCACGCTGGATATGAAAACAGGCGTTCGCTCACAGTCTTTTTTAGCCAAAAGCGGTGAAACCACTCTAAATATTGAGCATCAGGTGTTCTGCAGTATGTCCGATCCCTCACTGCTCGTACAGCGGTTTTCTTTCTCCGCATCACGCACCTCCAATATCTCGGTACATGCAGGAATTCATACTGCCTGCTGCAACTGCCCTGTTCCGGATGATCAGGTAAAAGAAAATCACGAAACCATCAAACTTGCCGAGCCCACCCAGCATGACATGTGCAAGGATTCTGTCGATTGTACTTTCTCCATTTTAGGTACCGGCTTGATTGTAAGAGAACAGATGTCTTTCCATACTTCTTTTTCAGATTCTGAAGACTATATCTCCGATGACAGTCTTGGAAAGCAGTGGCATGGGGTTTTGCAAAGCGGTCAAAAGTTTGTTTTGGAGATCACCACGCGCATCACCACAAGTCGAGATATCGACCCACTTATTGGGAGCAACAAAATCTCTGACACTTATGATGAACTCTTTGCAAAATCCTCTCTGGCATGGGCCTCTCGGTGGAATGAGTCGGATATCGAAATCGATGGAGCCCCTGATGATCAGTCCGCTGTACGGTACAACATCTTCCAGCTTATCACCAGCTGTTCTGCCCGTGACAGCAGCGTAAGTATCGGCGCTCGCGGATTAACACACACCCGGTATAAAGGATGCTATTTCTGGGATACCGATCTCTTTATGCTGTCTTTCTTCCTGTATACCCACCCCGAAGCCGCCAAGAGCTTAATGGAATATCGCGTAAGAACCCTTCCGCAGGCAAAAGAGAACGCCAAAAAGATGAACAATGCCGGCGCTCGTTATCCTTGGATGACATCTTTCGACGGTTCTGAGCAGTGCGAAAGCTGGGACATTGGTGCCAGTGAGCTGCACATTACCGCAGATATTCCTTTCGCTATGCAGCAGTACTTTGATGCCACCGGTGATGAGGATTTTTACCTGCAGGCCATGGAAGTCTACATCGAAACTGCCCGCTTCTGGTATAGCCGCTGCATCATTCATCCTGATGGCTCTGCTGACCTCATGTTCTGCAAGGGGCCTGATGAATATTGCGGCATTACCAACAACAATCTCTTTACCAATTGTATGGTAAAGTTTAATCTTGATTTGGCCATCAAGGCAGCGCTGAAGCTCAAGAAAACCGATCCCAATCGGTATTCGAAGCTTTCCCTCAGCGATGAGGAAGTCCTTGCCTGGCATTCTCTGCGAGACAATCTAAAAGAATGTCGCGATCCGCAAACTGGCCGATATTTGCCGGATGAGACTTTTACTCGGCTAGAGCCCGTAGACATTAAAACGCTCAAAACCGATGACGGTGCCAGCTATCATCATGTTTGCTTTGACCGTCTGCAAAGGTATCAAGTTATCAAGCAGGCTGATACGCTGCTTCTGATGTCCCGGCTTCCCAATAAGTTCACTCCCGAAGAGCGTCTGGACGCATGGGAAGATTTCGAGCCGTGCTGCTTGCACGATTCCACGCTGAGCTTCGCCAGCCATGCACTTTTTGCTGCACAAAACGGCCTGCAGGAAGCTGCCGAAAAATATTTCAAAAAAGCGCTGTATCTCGACCTACACGAAATCATGAACAACACCGGAAAAGAAGGTCTTCATCTTGCCTGCTTGGGCGAAACGTGGTCAAGTATCTTCTTTGGCTTCTTGGGAGCGACCTTTGATGGAGATACTCCAGCTTTTTCCCCTGCATTGCCATCCGGGTGGAAGGCGCTGAGGATGAATTTTTATTGGCGGGGAGAGTTCTATCGGCTTATGGTCTTTGAAGGACGTTATTCCATTTCGAGAATTTGACTTGCATTCCGTTTAATAATAATTCAAGGCCCTCCATATAATTAATTCAAATAATATGCCCTATAAGGCTCAAAATCGTCAGCTATTACGAGCCTTATAGGGCAATTTCTTTTTACACTTCTATTTTCTTAATCAAATATCATCGTTAATTTATACGTCCCGAGGTTTAGTTTTATCATTATTTTTCTACTTTAATATCATTTGTATAGCCCCGCTTGTATATTCACAGAAAGCAAATCATGCGATGTATAAAAATAGCCCCTCACACTTCAGGGATGCGACGGGCTTGAAACAACAAGGATGTTTTACTTTTTATGCATTTTTGAACAATTTTTTCTGCAAACCGTTCCATTAATAGGCTCCCATTACTTCATAGCTACATATATTAAAGCAGGAAATCCTATATTTTCCACTATTTTTGTAGTAAAATCAAAGTTTTCTGTCATGAAATGAGAGTATTGGGCAAATCTGTTGCAAATTCAAACCATCCGTCTGCATAATCCATAGCATAGACAGAATGATATTTTGCCAGAGTGGTTTGCACATTCTGTAGGCCATATCCATGAAAAGACGGATTTTCTTTAGTTGTGACTGGGAGTCTATCCGATGATACATCTACCGGTAAGGTGCGATTACGGACAGCGTAGAACAGTTCATTATCATCCAGAACAACTTGTATATAGATTTGCCTGTCTTGCACCGGGAGTTTCTCACACGCCTCAATCGCGTTGTCCAGCGTATTGCTGATGATAACCGTTAAGTCAACCAAATCAATTTTCACGGCAGACAGGTCATTCACCCTAAATTGAACATCGATGCTTCTATTTCGTGCGACAAGAGCCTTTTGATTCAAGAGCGCATCTAATGCTGAATGATGTGTATTAACGAGCAAAATACGGCTGGTCTGTGCGGATTGAAGGCTGCGTACATAAGATTTAATTGCATCTATGTCAAATGGTTGCTGCGCCAACATAGCTGACAGTGTATCCAAATGTGCGCGGAAATCGTGCGTCAGTTTCCGTTGCTGGGTATAAGCGGCGCTTAATGCCTCAATACTTTCCCGCTGTGCCGTTGATTTTGTTTGTAGGCTGAGCGCTTCTTCACGAAAATGAGCGGCTTGCTCCATCCAACTGACCAAAAGTAATGCTGCTATTTGCATGCAGGTAATAAAGGATGCACACACGCACAAGGGGAGAATTGATATCCAGTCTTTCTCAAAGCAAGCGCCAAAGAAGAAAATCAGCAAAACACTCACAGTGGAAAGTATTGTCGGTACCGTGTACCAGCTATAGTTAGTCGTTTGATTTTGATTGTGTTTTCGTATAAATAGTTGCAAATAGCAACTTGCGAGCATTAAGCAGTGCATTAAGAATCCGGAAACAAACGTTTGACTAAAACTAGAACCGTTTTGTATTCCTAATATCAGAACCCAAAAGGCAAACCAAATATTATCTATACAACATATTGTCGCATAGAAAATCACTGCAATATATAAGCTGAATATTCGCTTCCCGACATAAAGCAATCTATGGAGAGAATAATAAACAACCAAAGCAACCACTATTTTTCCATAGTTCGCCATATTAGGACTCATTAGATTTAGAAACGTAGCATCTAAAAAAGAAAACCACGCCACGGCAATCCAATGAGCAATTTGGCGTTTCTTCCTTTGGGAGAATGCATCAAACAGTAAAACAGCTGCCACACATTCCATTCCTACCCATAAATAGGTCAATAGATATTCGCTCAAAGTGCGGACCCCCATTGTTTATTTTTCCAACACAAATACTGAATTTTAATCTGTGCGTAGCGCCTTTGACTGACGGGCAGTTCCTCTCCATTGCTTAGAGCGACTTTATCATAATTTAGCTTTTTTATATGTGCCATATTAACAAGATAGCTCTTCTGGATTCGCAAAAATCCGTCTGGTTTCAACTCGTTTTCCAAATCCTCAAGTTTTCCGTAAAATCGATCTCCGCCTTGCAGAGGATTTTCAGTATGCAAAACCACAATGCGCTGTTGACTTTCCAGATAAAGTATGTCCTTATAGGCAACTCGATAAGGTTCAGCGTTTACGGAGAATCGCAGTTCTTTTTTATCGCGGGGAATTTCAGCCAAAGCATCACGAAAATAAAGTGGTAGCTTCTGCTGCATTTCTTGTTTCAAAAGATAGCGAAACGCCCGTACTTCATATCCTTCCATAGAAAATTCAGGGTAGTTCGTCACGAAAATGATTACTGTGTCCAGATGCAGTTCACGTACCCGCCGTGCAATGTCCATACCACTTCGTTCATCCATATCAATATCCAGAAACATAATCTGATACTGCGACAACTGTCGATCCGTTATGGCAGCGGAGTGCGCACTTTTTGTTACGCAGGCCGACATTCCCGGAGGCAACGGTTGACTGGTAACGACTTCTGTTAATCGTTGCAAAAAGTCTTTGTCATCATCACAGAGTAAAATATTTATTTTCATAGTAGTATCCTCTCTTTTAACTTGTCGAAGCAGACGGCCTTCTTTGCAATCCAACATAAGGTTAAATCTCCTAAAAGTCAAGTTTTTCGGCAAAAATACGCTTATAGTGTAATATTAGCTCACAACTACACCGATTTGCAAGTGAAATCGTATAAAATTGTATTGACATGGAGAAATTATGCTATTGGATATAAAAACAAACAGGATATCGATATGAAAGATACAGAACGCCATCATTATATTGGAGAACACATTTGTGCATTGCGAGAAAGCAAAGGCTGGACGCAGCAAACACTAGGCAAAAAGCTGGGGAAGAAGACCTCAACTATCAGCGCCTATGAAACCAATGCCAAGCTGCCTTCTGCAGACTGCTTGATTGAAATGGCAGAAGTTTTTGGCGTTTCTATTGACACGTTGGTTTATGGGGAAACTGCCGATTTAGTCTCTGTTCGCACATTGAATCCTGCACAGAAAGCCCTCGTTGCAGAAATTCTACAAGTATTTGGCTCTAATTCACCCCAAAAGTCAGCCAGCGAACAACGGCTACGCTTAGTTGGAAATCTTGTTAATTTATTGATTTGATAGCATTTATCTCATTATCGCTTAGAAATAGCCCGGCAATTGTCGCCGGGCTATTTTTTTACTCGCACTTTGTGGCAAAGCACTCTAATTTTATGTCGAATTTGTAGAAATTGTGAATTAACTGTGCTATTTTGATGTCAAGATAAACGCACAACTTACAACAGTTTCCTACTCAGTATTAGGCATCGGCGCGCAGATGCTGAAATATCGTCCGAACATCAACCCTATTAAATCCATTAGATTGGAGGCTTATCAAATGTCAACGATGAAGAAACGCATCCCCATGTTCCTGCTGGCCCTTGCTATGATGGTAGCTATGACGACGTCTGCTTTTGCTGACTCGAAATATACGGCCTGCCCTAATCTCCCAGCTGCTAGTTCGTCAAACTATATGAACTTGTACGGCAATTCTTCTTCAGTGGCTGGTCGATACATAACTCTTTATAATCCAGCTCTTTATGAGGAATCTATCGGCCAGGATCAAATCATCAACATGATTCGTGCAACAATTGATGGTCATTCTGGTATTTACCTTACATTTAGGGGCAATACTCAGTATGCAATTAATCGGAACTCCACAAATACTCGCGCTTTTATGTATCCATACCCAGCCGGAGCCCGTGACTCAGTGCTTTCAAATTTTAGTGCAGAAGGTACAGTTCGCCTGCTTGCCGGAGACTATGCTGGGCAATATTTAGGATGGGAATCCGATTCTAATTTCGCCAATGTTTACTTTGGGCGCGGGGGTTCAAACTGGCTATGGGCTCTGTACACCCAAGGCAATAAAAGTAAAAGCTAAGATGTGAATATACGAGGGTCAAAACGTGTTATACCATTTAGGGAAAAAATTCATATACCTTTCACTAATTCTGCTTATGATAAATGGATTGCTTTCAGGTTGTGCACCAAGCGAAACCGTTTCAATGCGCAATGAAGCCAGTGACAACTTAATCCAATTTCATTCTAATTCTGTTGATCATGGTTCTATAGTTGCCACAACCTATGGGACAGTGGCTTTGACAGACAAGGGAGCATATTTTATTGAGCAACATGGCGCAGGTTTCGTAAGCTTGATGTATAGCGATTTTTCAACGCAACGCAAATTTTTTGTTTGTTCTAACCCCAGTTGTGCACATAACACGGATGCCTGCCCTTCTTATATTCCTATTCAAATGGACTATGCACATCCCGGAATTATGTCATTAAATAACCAGTTGTATTTTGTGCAAGCCGATCAAGTTGGAGAAACACATCCATATGTTATTGCAGTATCTGAAGATGGATTAAATCGACAACAAATATTTCAACTTCCATCATCTTGGTGTATCAGTAGTCCTTATATATGTAAAGACAACGACTATTTCTACTTTTTTGCAGAAATTGTTGACTCAGAATCAGGTGATAGTCGAACCAGCCTAATCCAGGCTTCTGTCGACAATGGAGAACTTATTGAAGTTTTCAATTTCAATTCGGAGGATTCCGCGCAATATGCACTCGTTGGTGCAGTTGACCGTCAGCTTATGGTTGTACGTTATCCAATTATCGGAGAGTCAGAAGAGTATAAGTATTATTTAATTACTCCTCATGGGAATATTAGCAATGAATTGTCAAAAGAGCCGCTTTATGTAAGCAACAATCATGACATTCTAGCACAACTTTACTCAAATGGAACTCTTAGCACTTCCGTTACAAAAAATGGAACAGCAAATCTCGCCATAAAAGATTTGACCAAAGATGAGGAATTTCTTGTTAATGTAACGGCATCAGACTTGGGCCTGGATAAAATAAACTCCGTATTTATGAGAATTCCTGTGCCTGATTGCTATATCTTAGTTGTATATGACAATCAATCTATGCATGAGTTTGTTTACGATAAAACAGCTAAGGAATTTAGACCTTATACCTTGGAAAAACACGGCGATTATGCTAGTGGATCACCAGACATTATAGGCGAATGGGAGCACTACTTTATCCTTTGTACCGGCGATAGAAATACCAAATTTGATCTTTACTCCGCAGATGGTACCATAGATGCTTCTGATACCATACAAATCACTTACGCACTAATTTCAAAAGACGACTTCTATGCCTGTATCGAAAATTATTTGCCTATAAAATAGCATCAAACGAGGGCTGTCGCGCGTACGTGTGCGTACGACAGCCACTCTTTTTATTGTTTTGTGTGAAATCATAATTGTTTGTTTTTTAAGTTTCCACTTTATATTTGTGCTTTATGGATAATACATTTATTCTTGATTCTGTTTACAAGACCTACATTTCGAATATTCCGATGTCTATACGGAAAAGAAATACGCAGTCACAAGTGAAAAGAGCGCTGTCTGGCGTATCACTTACGCTGACATCAGGTCTCTACGGTCTCCTCGGTCCCAACGGTGCAGGCAAATCCACTTTAATTCACATTATCACGGGCACGCTTGCTCCTGACTCCGGTGAAGTCCTCTGGTGTGGTAAGCCCGCATCGGGTATCACCTTCCGCCGCATTCTCGGTTATATGCCCCAGCAGCAGGGACTGTACGACAGCTATACCGGGCGGCGTTTTCTTGCCTACATGGCCGCCTTGAAAGAAATTCCTCGAAAAGCTGTTGCAGCCGAGGTAGATCGCGTAGCAGCCGCCGTAAACTTGACCGCCGAGTTGGACAAGCGGCTTTCTGCCTATTCCGGCGGTATGAAGCAGCGGTTGCTGTTGGCATCCGCCCTGCTGGGCGACCCCAAGCTGTTGATTTTGGACGAACCGACGGCAGGTCTTGACCCCAAGGAGCGCGTCCGTCTGCGCGAATTGCTGGCAGATATGGCTAAGGATCGAATCATTCTTGTGGCAACGCATGTCGTTTCGGATGTAGAAACAGTGGCAACCAAAGTTATCCTGTTGCGCGTCGGCAAGATTGTGGATGCTGCGCCCGTGCCGGAGCTTATTGAAAAATACGCTTCCGGCCAAGGGCTGGAAGATGTGTACCTGAACGTGTTTGGTGAGGGAGACGGTAAATGAGCCTGTTTTTTGCTGAACTCCGCAAAGTCTGGGGCGGCAGAGTGTTCCCTGCCCTGTTGGCTATACTGGCGGCCGCCAATCTCCTACTGCTGTGGATGGGTACCCGCCCCACGGCCAAACAGCCTCCCGCATCAGCCTATCGCGCAGTAGGTGCCGAGCTTTCCGATAAAATCCTGGAAGAAAAAGGGACCTTTCTTCACGACAAATACACTGAGATAGAAAGCCTTGTGAAAATCGGGCAGTATTATCGGGAACAGGCTTACGGCGGCTATGGACTCACTCAGTATCGGCAGGACAATGCCGCCATGTTCGACACCTATGAACAAGAGTACACAGATAAGACCTATACTCTATTCACGGATAACTTGAACACAGAATACCGTCTATTCAGCCAGCTGCAAAGCGAATATGACACCGTGGCGGCCTACAGCGACTTTCTGGATGGCGTTCAGACCAAGGCATCTCAACTGTCTGGCATCTCGATTTTTCAAAATGACCGTACTGGGTACGATTTGAAAAACATCGAACTGACCGCACAAGTTTATGCCGGGCTAACGGAGACACCCATAGACTATTACCCGCAGAAAGGTCTGTACACAGCCATCAGCTATGCGTTCACAGATCTAATCTTGTTGGCATCTATGCTTTTGCTTGCATTGATTCTTGTGCGCCAGGAGCGCGACAGCGGATTGCTAAGTTTAATTCGCAGTCTTCCCGGTGGACGGCTGAAAACGGCCATTGCAAAGCTGGCGGCATTTGCTGCCAGCTTATTGGTCGTTCTGATGGTGCTGTATGGAGTCAACCTCGCATATTGCTCGGCATCGTTCAGTTTAGGGCCTATGAATCGCACAATTCAAAGTGTTCCTGCATTGATGCGCTGCACAATGCAGATTACAGTTGGGCAATACCTACTTCGGTTTTTGCTTGCAAAATGGGCTGGTGCGTTTGTGATGGGGCTGTGGGTCATGCTGGCCGCCCTTATCGCTAAACGCGCGGCGGCCGGATGGATCGGTGCGTTGGCGCTTCCTTTAGCGATGTACGGTATCCGTGCCGCGATTCCTGCCACGAGCCATTTGAATGTCATAAAGTATGCCAATATGGTAAGCCTGCTGCAAACCAATGAATTGCTGGGGAATTATCGGAATCTGTTCTGGTTCGGCAGCCCCATCAGTCTCCCAATGGTAGAGTGGGTAACTGCCGCTGCTTTAGGCAGTATCTTGTCCGTGGCATTCTGCACTGTTTTTACAAAGGCACAGCTGCTGCCAGCTGCCAAACGTAGTCTGGCACTTCCATTCCGTCACAAAACACACGCAACCTCTGTCACTCGTGAGGAAGGCAGAAAACTGTTATTGATGAATGGTGCAGCGGTATTCTTGGCTGCATTTCTGGCATTCGGCATCTATCAAGGCGTAACGGCAGAAAGCTACATAGACGCGGACGAAATCTACTACGCCTATTATATGAAGCATATTTCCGGGCCGTGGAGCGAAGAAAGCCGCGACTGGCTGAAAGATCAGCGTAATGAGTTTGCTCCCATGTTGGAAGCACAGAAACGCGTCAACCGTGGTGAATTGAGCAGCGAAGCACTACTGGCCTACAATTCCTTGCAACAAAAATTTTCTGCCTATCAGCGTGTTCTTCAATCCAATATTAGTTACTACCTCAAGGAGAATCCAGGTGCGTGGCTTGTTTATGAGACCGGCTACAAGAAGCTGTTCGGCTTTACCGGCACA
>OGXE01001246.1_pt1 | contig 22228 bp, 16 predicted proteins | sample 1576181 | NCBI WGS metagenome assembly OGXE01 (sample SAMEA3541478, study PRJEB24748) | human gut metagenome | biome: human gut; feature: human-associated habitat; material: faeces | place: China | collected 2012 | reverse complement strand
GTCTCCTTTTCAATCTCCCGCTGAGGGAAAGTGGAATGGAATACAATATCCGTCACCCTTAGACCAACTTTCCAAGACAGTGGTCGATCATATGCTGGACCATCTGCGCCTCGAAGCCCACAAAGTCCTGCTTGCGCTCGCGCATCTTGCCATCGACGATCTGGTCAAAGGCAACCTTGCACTTGATATAGCGCGTGGACTTGGTGACCTCCTCGTGCGTCAGGCAGCTCTCCTCCATCTTGCTGGCGCCCAGGCCAAACACCAGACGGGGGTTGTAGAGCACGTGGGGCTCGCCGGCGTCGTCCAGGTAGACGCAGACCTTCTTGGTAACGCCGATCTGGTTGGCGGCCAAGCAGCCGGCATCATCGAGCGACTTGATGGTATCGATCAGGTCCTGAGCAACCGACTCGTCCTCGACGGTCGCAACCTCGCAACGCTGGGACAGGATAGCCTCGTCGTGGCAAAGCTCTTTAATCATACGTTCCTCCATAGGGGTCGTTGTAACCGCTTAAGTATACGGTACCCACACATTTTCATGCGATAAATACCGTCCGTCTGTTACAAAGCGCCGAACATCAACATGCGAGGAACAGCAAGGTTGTAAAGGCGATATAGTAAATGAGTTCGTGTCAATCGGCCTAAACTCGGGGCCGAACAAGGAAAGGGTATGCATGGACGAACTTTTTCACGTCAGTGAGCGCAAGTCCACAATCGGGACCGAACTTCGCGCTGGACTGACAACATTCCTGGCGATGGCCTACATCATCGCCGTCAACCCCGCAGTGCTCTCGGGCGCTGGTATTGATGCGGGAGCGCTCGCCTGCGCCACCTGCCTGGGCGCCGGCATCATGACCATCTGCATGGGCATCTTCGCAAACCGCCCGCTCGCCTGCGCTTCAGGCCTGGGCATCAACGCCATGATCGCGGGCATCACCACCACCATGTGCGGCGGTGACTGGCACGTCGCCATGAGCGTTATCTTCCTCGAGGGTATCGTCATCTTGCTGCTCGTCCTTTGCGGCCTGCGCGAGGCCATCATGGACGCCATCCCCGTGGTCCTGCGCCACGCCATCTCGGTGGGTCTGGGCCTGTTTATCGCCATGATCGGCCTGTGCGACGCCGGCATCATCACCGCTGGCGCCGGTACGCTCGTCGGCCTGGGCGACATCGCCTCCCCCACCTTTATCGTCGGCATCATCTCCATCGTCGTGACGGTTGCCCTGGCTTCCCGCAACGTGCCGGGCTCGCTGCTCATCGGCATCATCGTCGCCGTTATCGCCGGAATCCCGCTGGGCGTCACCCATGCGCCCGAGGGCCTCATCGCACCGCTCGACTTCTCGACCTTCGGCGCCCCGTTTGCCAGCACTGCCGACGGCAACCTTGCCATCGTGAAGGTCCTGACCGACCCGATGCTGCTCGTCGTTGCCTTCTCGCTGCTCATGAGCGACTTCTTCGACACCATGGGCACCGCGATGGCCGTCGCCAAGCAGGGCGAGTTCTTGACCGAGGACGGCAATGTCGAGGACATCCGTCCCATCCTGGTCGTCGACTCCGTGGCCGCTGCTGCCGGTGGCTTTATGGGCGTCTCCTCCATCACCACCTTCGTCGAGTCCACCTCTGGCGCTGCCGACGGTGGCCGCACGGGCCTCACCTCCGTCACCACCGGCGTGCTGTTCATTCTCGCCGCGTTCTTCTCCCCCATCGTCACCATCGTTTCCAGCGCCGCCACCTGCGGTGCTCTGGTCTACGTCGGCTACCTCATGATGAGCGAGGCCTCCGAGATCGACTGGTCCGACGTGTCGCAGGGCTTCCCGGCGTTCATGATTGTCGCCGGCGTGCCCTTCACCTACTCCATCTCTGCCGGCATTGGTCTGGGCTTTATCGCCTACGTGGTCGTCGCGCTCTTTAAGGGCGAGGCATCCAAGATCAAGCCGCTCATGTGGATCGCAGCCCTTGCCTTCCTCGTCTACTTCTTTGTAGCGTAGGCGCAAGATTCGCAATACCAAACAGCAAAGCGCGGAGTCGCATCGAGCGGCTCCGCGCTTTGCTTTTAAAGCCAGGCGCCACACGGACGCGCGATGTATTGCTTCGCAAGTTTTGGACGTTTTGCTCTCCAAACGGCACTACCGCCGGCTACATCCTGCAGATATGCTGGGCGTAATCGCATAGGCCCTATGAGGATGGGAGTAACCATGGCCGCCTTGTTCACGACCCCCAAGCGCAATGACAAAACCTCTGGAGCCCATTTTGTCGAGCCCGACGTGCGCCGTCGCACGCTGCTCGCACACGGCAGCTGGCGCCGCGTGACACGCCGCATCGTTGTAGGCGCCGTATGCGCGCTCACGGTAAGTTCGCTGCTCATGCCGAGCGTCTCGCTCGCGGCCGAGTGGGTGGACGTCGGCGGCACCCAATACAACGCCGGCACCGCGGCGGGCGACGCCGCCGGCACCTGGAGCTGGGACGGCGCCGACGACATGAAGCTCAACGGCTATAACGGCGGCGCGATCGAGGCAGCGGGCAAGCTCAACGTGAGCTACGAGGGCAACAACACCGTCACTAACGACAACGGCCGCGGCATCAAGGTTAAGGATGGCGCGAACGAGAACGCCGAGCTTAATATTCAGGGCGACGCGTCCAGCACGCTCAACGTGACATCTTCTCGTGACGCCATCACTTCCGTCGGCAACATCAACATCGACGGCGCTGGCACTGTCAACGCCACGAGCACCGAGCACGATGCCATCGATGCCGGGGGCGATGTCACCATCAAGGGCTCGGGAAACGTTAACGCCACGGGCGATTCGGATGGCATCAGGGCCGACGGCAACATCACGATCGACAACAGCGGAACCGTCACCGCCAAGGCCACCGAGGATCAGGGTATCGATGCTAACGAGAACCTCATCATAAAGGGCGGCGGCAAGGTAGAGGCAAGCTCTACCAAAGACAATGCGATTTGGGCCGACGGCAACATCGAGATCTCGGGTGGCAGCCAGGTCAAGGCAAGCTCCGAGGAAGACGCCGCCATCGACGGTAAAAACAGCCTCACGGTCACGAACGCTTCCCTCAACGCAAGTGGCGTTGGGTATGGCATCTATGTCTACAAGGGCATCACGCTCGATGGCGCGACCGTGACGGTCCGCGCAAGCTCAGATGGCGGGGAAGCCAGCGCACTCTTCACCGATGAGGACAACATCGTCATCAAGAACGGCTCGACTGTGGATGCGCTCGCAGAAGGCAGGTTCTCGGTTGCAATCTCCACCAGTAATTTCTACTCCGACGAAGCGGGTGGCCATATCTACATCAGCGACTCCGTTGTCAAGGCCATAGCCCGCTATGCCGAGACCGGCGGCGACGGCCCCGACCACTACAGTGGAGACCAAAACGACGAAATCATCCCTGAGTCCGAGGGCCTGAACATCGGCATCTTCGCGCAGACCGAGAAGGGCATCACGCCCGCGACCATCTCGATCGTCCGCAGCAAGGTCACGGCCGAGGGAGACACGGCGGCTATCTTCGCCCTTGCCATGAGCGCGGACGGCAAGGCGATCGGCACCATCGAAATCAAGGACGCCATCATCCAGACGCCTGCAGGCGGCAAAGTCATTGACTATCGCAACAAGGAAGAGCTCAGCGACGGCATCGTCTACGAGGCGGGGCAGACCATTGGCACGGGCGATGCCACGATTGACTCCCCCTATGACGCCGCTGTCGCCAAGAGCACGGTCATCGTGCCTCCCGAGGAGACCAAGCCCGAGGAAAAGCACGGCAAGACCAAGCCCGAGGGTTCCAAGTCCGAGGGCACGAAGACAACCAAGACCGTTGCAGTTGCAGCCAAGGGAGCCAAGACCGTCGGCAAGCTCGCGGCAACCGGCGACACCTCGAACGCAGCCATCGTGGCAGCCGCCCTTGCGGGAACAGCCGCCATCGCCGCAGGCGCCCTGGCGAGTCGCAAACGTTCGTAAACACTTTTTCGCACAGGACGGGTGGATCGCAGCCCTTGCCTTCCCCGTCTACTTCTTCGTAGCGTAAGGGCAAGGCTGCAAAAGCTGAACAATAAAGCGCGGAGTCGCCATGCGGCCCCGCGCTTTTCTTTTAGCGTCGGTCCCTGCGCCGGCGTGCGGCCTATTTCTCCCCCATTTTGGCCATTTTGCCCTCCAAACGGCACTACCGCCGGCAACATCCAGCAGATACGCTGAACCTAGCCGTATAGGCCCTATGAGAACGGGAGCAACCATGGCAGCCTTGTTCACGACCCCCAAACGCAATGACACTACCGCCGGAACCCATGTTGCCGAACCCGACGTTCGCCGTCGCATAGGACTCGCGCACGGCAGCTGGCGCCGCGTGACGCGCCGCATCGTCGTAGGCGCCGTGTGCGCGCTCACGGTGAGCTCGCTGCTCATGCCGAGCGTCTCGCTCGCGGCGGAATGGGTCAAGGTCGGCGAAACCAAATACAACGCCGGCACTGCGGCGGGCGACGAGACCGGCACCTGGTCGTGGGACGGCGCCGACGACTTGAAGCTCAACAACTATAACGGCGGCGAGATCCAGGCCGCAGGCAAGCTCAACGTGAATTACTCGGGAAACAACATCGTCACTGCCGACTGGATCGAAGGCATCAAGGCTTCTCATGGCAAGAATGAGAACGCCGAGCTCAATATCCAAGGCGACGCGGGCAGCACGCTCAGCGTGACATCTACTGAGGACGCTATCCTCTCCACGGGTAATATCAACATCGACGGAGCCGGATCCGTCAACGCCACGAGCGCTGGGTTTGATGCCATCGACGCCGAGGGCGATCTCGCTATCAAAGGTTCGGGCAACGTCAACGCCACGGGCGTATCGGATGGCATCAGGGCAAACGGCAATATCACGATTGACGACAGCGGGGCCGTCACCGCCAGGGCTACCAAGGACAAGGGTATCGGAACCGACAAGAACCTCACCATCAAGGGTGGCGGCACAGTCGAGGCAAGCTCCGAGAAAGACGCTGCCGTCGAGGCCAAGGGCAGCCTCGCAGCCACAAACGCCTCCCTCAACGCAAACGGTGTTGAATATGGCGTCTATGCCCACAAGGGCATCACCCTCGATCATGCAAACGTGACGGTCCGTGCAGGTAAAGGCAGATACGGTGGCGCCATCGCCCTCTTCACCTACCAGGACGACATCGTCGTCAAGAACGGCTCCACCGTGGACGCGTTTGCGGGAGGCGAGGTTTCGGCTGCATTCTCCACCAGAAACGATCGACCCAACGAGGAGGGTGGTCACATCTACATCAGCGACTCCGTTGTCAAGGCCATAGCCCGCTATGTCGAGAACGGCGACGGCCCCATCCCCTACAGCGAAAACCAAGATGGTGAGACGAGCCCCGAGCCCCAAGGCGAGAACATCGGCATCATCGCCCAGACCAGCGAGGGCGTCACACCCGCAGTCATCTCGATCATCCGCAGCAAGGTAACGGCCGAAGGAGATACAGCGGCAATCTTTGCCCGTGCCATGAGCGCTGACGGCAAGACAATCGGCACCATCAAGATTGAGAACGCCGCCATCCAGACGCCCGAAGGCGGCAAGGTCATTGACTATCGCAAGCTCCGTGACGGCATCTACGAGGCAGGCCAAGCCATCGGCACGAGCGACGCTGTGATCGACTCCCCCTATAACGAAGCTGTCGCCAAGAGCATGGTCATCGCACCTCCCGAGGTAGCCAAGCCGGAAGACCCCAAGCGCGACGAGACCAAGCCCGCAGAAAGCAAGCCCGCGGAGTCCAAGCAGAACCCCAAGCCTGAGGGCTCAAAGCCGACCAAGGCCGTTGCGGCTTCAACCACGAAAGCCAAGACTACCGGCGTGCTCGCGGCAACCGGCGACACCTCGGGTGCGGCCATCGTGGCAACCGTCCTTGCGGGAACAGCCGCTATCGCCGCGGGCGCCGTGGCGAGCCGCAAGCGCTCATAGACGCTTTTGATGCACGGGACGGCACCCATGAAAGCGCCTAGCCCGAGCACCGTTTAGCAACGCCACCGCCGAGCCCCCTCCGGCGGTGGCGTTTTCCATATGCGTCCGCAGGGTATGCACGAGATTGTCTTTGGTCTAGCCCAACCTGCATGAGCCGGCGTGCGACAATGGGGGCCGTCGATATCACAACACCGAGAGAAGCCCGTCATGGAAGCGCATCAAAAGCAGATAACCGTTTATTCGAATCATACGGAAAGCGCGCCTGTCATCTACCTTCCTGTGGTCGTGGGCGACGGCAGCGAGGTTTATAAGTGTTGCCGAGAGCTCGACTGTCCGCCATTCGCCCTCGTCACCATTGGCGGGCTCGATTGGAATCGCGAGCTGAGCCCCTGGGCATGCGACGGAACCGTGCGCGATGCCGAGCCTTTCGGCGGCCAAGCTGCCGGTTTTCTTGATGAGCTGCTGAATCAGATAATCCCCCAGGTCGAGTCGTCGCTTCCTCAGCCGCCCACCTGGCACGGCGTTGCTGGCTACTCGCTGGCAGGCCTCTTTTCGCTTTGGGCTCTCTGGCAAACCGACGCCTTTGACCGCGCCGCGAGCGCATCGGGGTCGCTATGGTTTCCCGACTTTGTCGATCGCGCCAGCACGGCGCCATTTGCCGGCAGCCCGCAAGCCGTCTATCTGTCACTCGGCAAAAAGGAAACCAAGACGCCCAACCGCATGATGCGGCACGTACTCGACGACACACGCGCGATGGAAGCGTTGCTCGTCGAGCGCGACATTCCAACAACGCTGGAGCTCAACCCCGGCAATCACTTTGCCCAAACCGACTTGCGCATGGCCCGCGGCATCCACTGGATACTCACGCACTAAAAATGGCTCCCACGCGTAGCTGCACGCATGGGAGCCATTTTTTAGATTTATCGATAGCCGGCCTTACTCGGCGGCCTCCTCGAGTTCAGAGACGTCGAACTCAAAGTCGTTGCCCGGTAGGATGGCATTGAGCACAATGACCACCAGCGAACCCACGGCAAGGCCCGAGAGCGAAATGGTCACGCCGCCCAGCTCCAGCACGATGGCACCGGCGGTACTGTAGGCAATGCCGAGCGAAAGCACGAGCACCAGAGCCGCCACCAGCACGTTGCGGTTGTTCTGGAAATCAACCTGATTCTCGATGAGGTTACGGACGCCCACGGCGCTGATCATGCCGTAGAGCACGAGCGACACGCCGCCGATTACACACGCTGGCATGGCGGCGATCACGGCAGCAAACTTGGGGCAGAACGAAAGCACGATGGCGCAGCAGGCGGCAATGCGAATCACGCGCGGGTCGAACACGCGCGTCAGGGCGAGCACGCCGGTGTTCTCGCCATACGTGGTGTTGGCCGGAGCGCCAAAGAGCGACGCCAGAATCGTGGCGAGACCATCGCCGAGCAGCGTGCGATGCAGGCCGGGATCGGCGATGTAGTTACGCTCGCAAGTGGAGCCGATAGCCGAGATATCACCGATATGCTCGATCATGGTCGCAAAGGCCAGCGGCATGATGGTGATGATGGCCGTCGTGGCAAGACCGCTATCGAACTGCGGCCCAAAGAGCGCAAACACGGTGTTATCCCACACGACGGGCAAGCCAACCCAGGGAGCGGCTGCGACGCCCGAGAAATCAACCTCGCCGAGCGCAGTCGCAACGGCATAGCTCACCACAACGCCCAGCAAAATCGGCACGATCTTGATCATGCCGCGGCCCCAGATGTTGCAGATGACGATCACGGCCACAGCGATAACGGCGACAAGCCAGTTGGTCTGGCAGTTGGCAATGGCAGAGCTCGCCAGGATCAGGCCGATGGAAATGACGATGGGACCGGTCACCACCGGCGGAAAGAAGCGCATGACACGCTTGGCGCCAAATGCGCGGAAGAGTGCCGCAAGTACCGGATAGAGTAGACCGGCGCAGGCAACGCCCAGGCAGGCGTAGGGCAAAAGCTCGGCCTCGCCGTTGGGTGCAATGGCGGCATAACCCGCGATAAAAGCAAACGACGAGCCCAGAAACGCGGGCACCTTACCGCGCGATAGAAAATGAAACAGCAGCGTGCCGATGCCGGCGAACAGAAGCGTCGCCGAAACGGAAAGGCCGGTGAGCACAGGCACGAGCACCGTGGCACCGAACATCGCGAATAGATGCTGCAGACCGAGTAGGAACATGCGCGGGCGACCGAGCGACGACGCATCGTAGATGGCATCGGCGACGGCGGGCGTCGAGGATTGGGACATGGAAGTCCTTTCATGATGGAAGGGCGATCAGGCATATCGGATAACCTGCCCGAACGATACGATCCGAACCATTGTACGTGATATGCCATGTCTCGCACGCGCCGTCACCTGCAAACGGTAGCGTTACTTCCAAACGCGCTCGGAAATGCGCTTGACCAGCGCGATCTTTGCCCACTGTTCGTCCTCGGTCAGTTTGTTGCCAATCTCACAGCTAGCAAAGCCGCACTGGGGCGACAGGTACAGGTTCACGAGCGGCACATACTTTGCGGCCTCGTGAATACGTTCGACGATGGCATCCTCGTCCTCGAGCTCAGCGGCCTTGGTGGTCACCAGGCCCAGCACGACCTTCTTGCCGGGAGCAACATACTTGAGCGGCTCAAAGCCACCGGCGCGCGGCGTATCGAACTCAAGGTAGAACGCGTCGACATCCTCGTGCGCAAACAGGTACGGTGCAATGGGATCGTAACCACCCTCGAAGGCATACGTGGAGTGATAGTTGCCGCGGCACACGTGCGTGTTGATGACCAGATCGTCGGGCTTGCCCTCGATGGCGGCGTTGTTGAGCGCCACGCCCAGCTCGCTTACCTTTTGCAGGTCGACCGGGCTCATGCCGGTCTTTGCCACGAAATCGGTGTCGCAGTAGATACCCCAAGTACAGTCATCAAACTGGATATTGCGGCAGCCTGCTGCGTACAGGTCGGCAATCACGGTGCGGTATGCTGCCGCGATGGCATCGGCGAGCTCTTCGTCGGTCTTGTAGACGGCGCGCAGACTCTCCTGCTGGCCATCGCAACGGTCGAGCGTGACTTCGGAGAACGTCTGGATCGGTGCCGGAATGGTTTGCCGTGCGACCTGGCCCTCCCCCTCAAGCGCCTTGACGAACTTAAAATGCTCGACGAACGGATGATTCTTGCCGCCAATGGGACCGGTTACCACGGCGGTGTCGGCGGTAGTCTCCTCATCGTGGAACATATAGCCTGTACGCGAGGTGCGGCGCTCAATGCCGTTAAGGCCCCACATAAAATCGAGGTGCCAGTAGCTGCGGCGAAACTCGCCATCGGTGATGACCTGCAGGCCGGCGGCCTTTTGCTTTGCCACCAAATCGCGGATGGCATCGTCCTCGACGGCCTTAAGCCCCTCGGCATCAAGCGTGCCTGCCGCATAGGCAGCACGAGCGTCCTTTACGGCCTGCGGACGAAGAAAGCTGCCGACGATATCAGCGCGAAACGGCGCGTTCGGTTGAATCGAAGTGCTCATAGATATCTCCCTTTGCATTGGTTGCTTTACTGGGACAGAGTATGAGCGCTCATATGGACATCGTAAAATATATGTTTATAACAGTTTGATATAGATGCTTCCTATATCAGTTTGGACTGCCATAAAGAGATTTGACCCGCGCAGAACGCAGCAGTCTAGATGTGCTGACGAATCGCGTCGATATAGGCCTGCCCATAGCGCGTGAGCGTCGTGTTCTTGCGCGTGATAATGCCGATCTCCATGTATTCGTCCACATCGAGCGGAATCGAGATAATACCGGGGCCATTGAGCTCGTGGCTAATCACGCCCGAACACACCGTGTAGCCGTTAAGGCCCATAGCTAGGTTGAACAGCGTCGCACGGTCGCGCACGCGGATATTCTTGCGACGCTCAAAGGTCGAGGTCAGCTCCTCAGAATAATAAAACGAGTTATAGCTGCCCTGCTCATAGGACAGGAACGGGTAGTCTTCCAGATCCTCTAGCGTCACGCTGGAGCGGTCCGCCAACGGATGGTCGGCGCAGACGAAGACATGCGGCGTGGCGCAGAAGAGCCCTTCGAACACGAGCTCGTTGGCCACCAGCATGCGCTCGATGACCTCGCGGTTGTGCTCGGACAGATATAGGATGCCCAGCTCGCTTTTCATGTGCGCGACGTCCTCGATAATCTCGTGGGTTTGCTCCTCGCGCAGGGTAAAGTCGTAGCGCGCGGCATCGAACTCGCGGATCACGTCGACAAACGCGTTGACGGCAAAGGAATAATGCTGGCAGCTCACACTAAAGTGCGGCACCTGCTCGGACGCGCCCTTGTACTTGCCTTCGAGCAGATCCGCCTGGTCGAGCACCTGGCGCGCGTAGCCCAAGAAGGTCTCGCCCTCCTCGGACACAATGACACCCTTGTTGGTGCGCTCAAAGATGTGCACACCCATCTCGTTTTCGAGATCGCGGATCGACGCGGTAATCGAAGGCTGCGACACAAAGAGCCGGCGCGAGGCCTCGGTGATGCTGCCACATTCGGCAACTTTGACGACATACCTGAGCTGTTGAAGCTTCATAGCCTTCTCCCTAGACGTTCGTGACGTCGAAACCCGTCGTGCTCATCTGACGCATAAACGACGGCATCTCCCCCGTCGCGGCGCAGGCGGCAATCTGATGCAGCGCTGCGGCAACCGCATCGTCTGCCGCAGCGCCGATATGCCAGCGTGCGGCAGCCGTGACGGCCTCGTTGGCATTGGCGACCGCAACGGAGTTGGGAACGGCATCGATCATGGGCAGGTCGTTATCGGAATCGCCAAATACGGCCACCTCGTCGGGCGTTAGGCCCAAAGCGCGCGCCAGCTCCAGCGCAGCGCAGCCCTTGTCCCAACCAGCCGGAAGGATGTCGAACAGGCGCACACGGTTGTTGGGAAACACAAGCGAGAGCTCCGGCACCTCGGCGGCAACGCGCTCGCGTAGCTCCGCGAGCTCCTCACGCGAACGGGCGCTCCAGATATTCGCCTTGAACACCGGCGCATCATCGACGACAGGGCGGCACGGGGCCTCTTCGCCCTTGAGCCACGCATTGCCGCCCGATTCCATAGCGCGACGCACACGCTCGGCATCACGTGTCACGCAATAGGCATCGTTATCCCAAAAGTCATCACCTAAGCTGTAGACCTTCAGATAGGTATCGTCGGTTTCTTCTTCCAGATAGGCGGCTAAACGCATTAGTGCGTCGCTATCGGTCGCACGCGAGGCGACCGCCTCGCCGTCGACAAACATGACCTGGCCGTTACAGAATGCGCCGGTCGAATAGCACTCGGAACGATTTTTAAACATCCAGCCCATCGCAGACGGCTGACGACCCGAAACCGGACCAAAGTGCAGACCCGCCGCCTGCATGGCATGAATGCCCTCGATGGCATAGTCGCTGGCGCCGTCATGCCCGGCCGGAATCAGCGTATCGTCCATATCGGTCAGCACAAGTTTGATCATAGGGTCCCCCAGTCGTTTTCATCGTAACCATTGTACCGATGCGCTAGTATAGGGAACAACAGATTCGATGCGGGAGTGCCGGCGGTGCAAACCACAAGGCTGAGAGGGCATGGGGCCCAATCCTTTGAACCTGTCAGTTAATGCTGGCGTAGGGAGCATGCCGCCTTTTTAGGGGCGCTGTCTATGCACAGCGCCCCTTTTCTATGCCAAGGAGGCATGTGCAGTGATCGATTCGGAACAGCTTAAGCAAAACGTGATCAAGGCCGTGGAGGAGATTCACGCCACCAATCCGATGGCAGGCTCCATCACCAACACGGTGACGATTGACTTTGTCGCCAACGCACAGCTCGCCGTGGGCGGATCGGCCGCCATGGTCTATCTGCCCGACGAGGGCGAGGCACTCGTTGCCGGCGGCGGCGCCATCTATCTCAATATGGGTACGCTCTTCCCCATCTACGAGCAGACGATTCCCCGCGCGGCCAAGGCGGCACACGACGCCGGCAAGCCCTGGGTGCTCGATCCGGTTGGCCTGGGCATCGGTAGCCTGCGCACCCAGTTGGTAAACGAACTCAAGCAGTACAAGCCCGCCATCGTGCGCGGCAACGCCTCCGAGATCATCGCGCTCGCCGGCCTGTGGGGTCTTGAGGGTGAGGCGGCCGATCTGAGCCGCGTGCGCGGTGTCGATACCACCGACACGGTAGACGCTGCCCGCGATGCCGCCGTGGCGCTCGCCCGCTACACCGGCGGCGCCGTTGTGGTCTCGGGCGAAGTCGACCTGATTACCGACGGCACAACCGTGGCCAAGTCCCACGGCGGCAGCCCGCTCATGTCCAAGATCACCGGTTGCGGCTGCTCGCAGGGCGGCGTGCTGGCCGTGTATGCCTGCGCCGCCGATCCGTTTACGGCAGCCGTCTGCGGTGCCGCCGTCTACAACGTTGCCGGCACGCGTGCCGCCGCCGTCGCCGATGCCCCGGCAAGCTTTAAGGTCGCCTTTATCGACGAGCTCTACCGCGCGACCGCCCAGGACATTGCCGATAACCGACTCGAGCTCGAGGAGGCATAAGCCATGTCCGAGCCCGCAACCGATGCCGGCATGAACACACTCGTCGCCGTGGCCATCGCCCCATGCGGTACCGGCGATGAGCTGTCCGCCGAGGTCGCCGAGGTCGTGCGTGTCATTCGCGAGAGCGGCCTTCCCAACCGCACCACCTCGATGTTCACCGAGATCGAGGGCGACTGGGACGAGGTCATGCAGGTCGTGCGCGACGCGACCTTTGTGTTGGCGAGCAAGGGCATCCGCACCGAAGTCGTGCTCAAAGCCGATATTCGACCCGGATTTACCGACACCATGACCGGCAAACTCGAGCGCATGGAAGCACAGATCAAAAAGCAGGAGGAAGCACGATGAGCATCCGCGACAACCTTGATATCTCGGCCTATCTGGTACTCGGCCCCGAAAACACGCTCGGGCGCCCCGTGGGCGATGTGGTGGCCCAGGCACTCGATGCCGGCTTTACCTGCATCCAGGTGCGCTCCAAGGTGGCAAGCGCCCGCGAGATCATTGCGCTGACCGGCGACGCCGCGCAGGCAATCGCACAGGCCGGCAAGACCGGTCAGGTCGCCTTGCTGATCGATGACCGCCTTGACTGCGTACTCGCCGCACGCGAGCAGGGCATTGCGGTCGACGGCGTGCACGTGGGCCAGAGCGATATTCCCGTCGAGGTCTGTCGCAAGCTGCTGGGCCCCGACGCCATCGTGGGCCTTTCGGCCCGTTGCGAGGAAATGCTCGAGTACGTCAAGACCGCCGACATGAGTCTGGTCGACTACCTGGGCATCGGCCCGCTCCACGAGACCGAGACCAAGCGCGACTGCGGACGCGCAGCCGATGGCTCCATCATCACCAAGAGCTTTGAGGACCTGGCCGCACTCCACGCGGCAAGCCCCGTGCCCATCGTGGTGGGCGGCGGCGTTAAGACGGCCGACTTGCCGCAGCTTAAGGCAACCGGCGTCGACGGCTTCTTTGTGGTGAGCGCCGTCTGCAGCGCCGACGATCCCTACGCCGCGGCCAAGGAGCTTGTCGACACCTGGCAGCAGGCATAGGCATAGGCCGAACAGCTGATTCGCAGCCTCATATCTTCAGCAATGGAAAGCGCATCCCAGTTTGGGCCTCCATTCCGGGATGCGCTTTCCGTATGCGACCCTTACCCCGCCAGATACGCTTCCAACGCCGGCAAAGTCGCCTCTGCATCGTGGCGGCCGACCTGGTAGATGCGCTCGAGCTCATCCGGTTCGCGGCACAGCGACGGCACCTTCACCGATTCGCTCGGCCGCACCACAAAGATTTCCCCGGCAGCCTCTCGACGTGCCAGGTCATCGAGCGTGGCATTGTAGACCTCATGCCGATGCTCAAGCGCTGCAACAAACTCCGGATAGTGACGGAACACGCGCCGCAGCATGGGCATCACGCTGTTGGGCTGCTTCACAAAGCCCGCCGGCTGCGTGAGTACCACGATATTGCGGTCATACCCCTGCGCAAACAGCCATGCGCTGGGAATAGAATCAGCCACGCCACCATCCAGATACTTATGCCCGTCAATAGCAACGGGACGCGTCGCCACAGGAATCGCCGACGATGCCCGGATCCACTCGATATCCCGCTCGTCGCCATAGGGCAGGTCGTGGTAGACGGCCTTGCCCGTCTCGATATCGGTGCACACGCACGTAAACCGCATGGGGCAGGCGCGATACGCCTCCAGGTCGATGGGATCGCGCTCGATGGGCACCTCGTGATAGGCAAAATCGGCATTGAACATATCGCCGGTTCGCAGCCAGCTGGTCACGCTCGCATAGCGTTTGTCGGCGCAATAGGCCTTGTTATAGCGAATGGCGCGGCCGATCTGGCGCGATTTAAAGTTGTAGCCAAATGCCGCGCCCGCCGAGACGCCCACCATATGGTCGCAGGTCAAACCGTGCTCCATCCAAACGTCGAGCACGCCCGCCGTATACATACCGCGGTAGCCGCCTCCCTCGAGCGCCAGCCCCACCGTGCGCGTCATATTTGACTGTGCCATGCGACCATCTCCGTTCCTGCGTTTTAAAACGGAACAAGTATACCCATCAACAAATATCGTCTCAGTCGCATTTTCATCGAACATCGTCGCGTTACCGTTTGGCGAATAATGGCCGCCCGCAACATGGGCACCCCTACATAATTCCATACACTTGTTTATACTACTCAGTAGTTATCAGCCGAGAGCACGAACCGACAAATAAACCCAACGACGCAGCAAGGCGGGGGCTTGGAAACACGCAAGGCGTTGAGCAGCAACGCATGTGCACAACGAGCTCGCCCGACGCAATCCGCCCCGACCTCAGAAAGCCGCTTACAGTATGGATAACGCCAGCAATAATACCGAAACGCTCGAAAAGACCATCCGTGACCTTCTGGAGCGTCAGGACGATCTGATCAGGACCGCCTTTACCGACGAGCTCACCGGACTTGGCAACCGCGGCGGCTTTACCCGTTCCTTAGAGGAACTCTGGGAGCAGGAACTGCCCGTGACCATGGCGTTTATCGACATCGATAACCTTAAGCACTGCAACGACATCTTTGGACATGACGAGGGCAACCGCTATATCTTGCAGGTGAGCCTCTATCTCAAACTGTATATGAAGGTGGACGAGGCGGCATTTCGTCTGGGGGGCGACGAGTTCGCCATCCTATCTACGATTGCGACCGAGGACGACCTTGCCGAACGTCTGGAACACTGCCGAACGGTACTGCTCGAAAACAACGCTTCCAAGATGCCTCACTCGTTTGGCTACGGAGTGGCACACGCCGACCCCGCCCTGGGCGAAGCCCCCAATCGCTTGACGAACGATGCCGATCATCGCATGTACGACTACAAGCTACGTCATGCCGTGCACCTTGATCGACGCAATATCGCACAAGCCCACACCGACGACTTCGAAATAAGCGATCGCATTTTCGACGCCCTTTCGATGCTCAACGAAGGCCGATATTTCTTTATCGAGAACTTGGACAAACATCGAACCCTTTGGTCACAAGGCGCCTTGCGCGATCTTGGTCTTCCTTCGGAGCATATAGACAACTGCCACGATTACTGGAAAACGCGTGTCCATCCCGATGACCTTGAGGCCTATACCAACGACATCGACCAAATCTATGACGGCTCCAAACATCGTCACGTCATGCAGTACCGCGTGCGCAATGCCGCCGGCGATTACATCCTCGGCCGTGCTCGCGGGTTTCGTATCGACGGCGACGGAAATGTCCCCTCGCTCTATGTCGGCGAGCTCGTCAACCACTCGCTTGCCGAGACCGTCGACGCCGCCACGGGTCTCGGAACACAGCGCACGCTGATCAACGCTATCGATGCCTGCCGTCGCGACCGTTGCGAGACGGGGCTTATAGCAGTGCGCGTTCGCGGCACGGCAAAGCTCAACGAGCTCTACGGGGCCGAGGCCGTCGACAACATGCTCGCCGAATACGCAGGCCGCATGCTGTCGATTACTCGCGGCAGGAGTCGCGTCTTCCGTTCACGCAACGCCCAGTTCGTCGTGCTTAGCAACAATTTGGATCACGAAGCATTCGAGCAACTGATCCAACATCTCAAAGAGGCCGTTTTCGCTCCCGTTCGAATCGCGGGCGACACTATTACCCCCGTCTGTCTTGTCGTTCCGGCCTTTTACGAGCACCTGACCAATCAAACGGCCGCCGTTTTAGGCGAACTCGACCGTCGCATTCGCACGGCCGGCGGGCTTGTTCCCAACGACAGCCTCCCCATACCCGAGGTGGAGCGCAAAAGCGCCATCGCCGAACGCATCGATCCGCTCACGGGTCTCTATCGACCCAGCGAGTTTATGCGCCGCGCCAACGAATTTCTCGAGACAAGGCGCAACGGCGCCTGGTGTATCGCCACCGTCGATATGGGGCACATGCGACTGTTCAACGAATGGCACGGACAGGCCGAGGGCGACCGCGTACTCGCCGATGTGGGCACGGTTCTCAAGGACATCGAGAATGCCGCCATGGGCGTCGCAGGGTACTGGGGCCAAGACGATTTTTGCGTACTCATCCCCTTTGAACACGACACCGTCCATCAGATCTATAGCCGCATTCGCCAGGCCGTGGCCAAGCATGATGACGGCGTGGGCTTCTGGCCGTCCATGGGCGTCTACCCCATCGACTCCAACGAGGAAATCACCATCGATGCGCAGGCCAAGGCCATGTTTACCAATCGGCGCGCAAAAAACGACTTTAAGGAGCGCATTGCCATTTTCCGCCCCGAGGAATACGAACACGAAATCGCGTTCCACCGCACGCTGACCGAATTCCAGTATGCGCTCTCAAACGGCCGCATTACCTACTACTTGCAGCCCCAGGTCGACATGGAAACCGGCGAGATCGTTGGCGCCGAGGCGCTCACACGCTGGATTGACAAGGATGGCTCCCTCATTTCACCTACCACCTTTATCCCCGCTCTCGAGGAAAGCGGTTTTGTGGTGACGCTCGACAAATATGTTTGGCAGGGCGTCGCCTCGTGGCTGCGTGAGTGCATCGATCGAGGGCTGCGCGTAGTTCCGATCTCGCTCAATGTGTCGCGCGTGGATATCCTTGCCTGCGACGTCGCCGAGCATATGGGGGCGCTTGCCGCCCAATACAACCTACCGCCCGAGCTCATGCGCATTGAGATCACCGAGACGGCTTATACGGGAGAGTCCGAGGCCGTGGATAAGCTGACGGCCGACCTACACACTCGCGGTTTCTCGACCTACATGGACGATTTTGGCACCGGCCAGTCTACGCTCGCGATGCTCAAGAACGTCAACGTCGACGTCATCAAGCTTGATCGCACGTTTGTGCCCACCGACCGCGATCAAAGCCGTAGCGCGCAAATCGTTTCATCAATGCTCGAGATGGCGCAATCGCTCCATCTGCCCGTTGTAATCGAAGGCGTCGAGACAAACGAGCAGGCGAACATGCTGCTCCAAATGGGTGCCCACTACGCTCAGGGCTTCCTCTACTACCGCCCCATGCAGGCAAAGGATTTTGAGGCATTGCTCGATGGCGGTAACAAAAACTGATACGCTCGCGCGCAAAACGATACCGCCGAAGGGGCGCTTGTCCCCATTGGCTAACTTATGCCCCCAATCCAAACCGAATTGGGGATATGATGCAAACCACTGTTGTGCCCAAGGAGGTTATCCATCATGAACGAGTCGTATCGCCTGGGCGAGCAATCGATCATTGCTTATCTTCAGCGACTTGCGAACGGGGTCTCGACCGCCGAGCTCGATGTTGCCGCGCTGCCCACGGAGCTGTGCGCCATCGGCGAGCAGCTACAGAAGACATTTGCCATCCTGCAGCAAGAACGCGAGCTGCTTGAGCGCGGCGCCTATATCGATTCGCTCACCAATCTTGGCAACCGTGCTGGACTCCACCGTTATGCCGAGCTGCTTTGGCACAAAGGCACCCCCTTCACCTGCGCCTATATCGATATCGATCGCCTTAAGCATTGCAACGATACGTTTGGCCACACCGAGGGCAATCGCTACATCCTGAGCATCTGCCGTGCACTCACCGAGACAATGGAACCCAATGACCTGCTGTTCCGTATCGGTGGAGACGAATTTGTACTCGTATCCCCCACGACAGATGAAGCCGAACTCGAGCAGCGCCTGGAGCGGACGCGCACCAACCTTATCGAGGCAACATCGGGCGGCAAAGCGCCCATGATCGCTAGCTTTAGCTTTGGCTGCTCGCGCGTCGACCCACTCGCTGGCGATACGCGTCGCCAGATGACCATGGACGCCGACCGCAAAATGTATCGCTACAAGCTCATGCACCGTGTGCAGCAGCCGAAGGAAAACGACGCATCCATGCGCCCAATCGCCGATCAGCCTCCCTGCAACGACCGGGTGTTCCAAGCGATCTCCATGAGCTCCGAGACGCGCTATCCGTTTATCCTTAACCTCGATACCGGCGAATCGCAATGGTCGATTAATGCCGTGCGCGATTTTGACCTGCCCTCCCAGCATCCCTATAACTCGCTCGATATGTGGCTCGCCCGCGTTCACCCCGAGGACCGCGACAACGTGCGCAGCGAGCTCGATATGGTGGTAAACGGCGCATGGCACTTCCATTACATGCAGTATCGCGTCATGAATACCGCTGGTAAATATGCGCTGTGCGAGTGTACGGGCTACCGCTTGGATAGCACCGAAACCGAGCCCAACATGTATGTGGGCATTATCATCAACCGAAGCTTGGCGGATACGACCGATTCCGTGACCGGCCTGGGCGATATCCACGCCCTGGTCAACGCCATTGGCGAGATGCGTCGCGTGGCACGAAACGCGGGCTTGATCGCCATTAAAATCGACGAAATCGCACAGGTCAATGCCCGCTTTGGCTTTGATGCAGGCGACCGCGTTTTGGCAGAAAGCGCCGCCTGCCTCATGGATTGCTCGCGCGGCAAGGGTCGTCTGTTCCGCTCGACCGGACCGATGTTCGTGGCGCTCTTTGACGAGCTTGATCCCGAAGAGACCGACGCGGTTGCAGACGAAATCGAACGGTTCTTGGGATCGCCCGTGCTCCTTGGCTCATTTGAATATCAGCCGCCCCTTCGCGTGGCGACGCTTCATCTGGACGCCGTCGACCGACAGCCCGTTTCCATTTTGAACGAACTCAATGCGCTGATTAAAGAGGCGCCGCAGGTACCGGGCACCAAGCTGGACTAGCGTTATGGGGCGCATGATGGTTAATTTCCGATCTCAACCGAACACATTGGGCAAATAGGTCGTACCCGCAGTTAGCCGAACGTCCCCGCAGTCCCTCCCGGGGCCCGGGGGCACCGTTTCGATACTCTTGGTTTACTTTGCCTGATGCAAATAAGTGCTCAACAAGATAGAACCTATCCCCCGCCACGGATATGCCCTCGAGCAAATCTGTTAAGCCAAGCCTATCAAATTCTATTGACAATTGGCTGCATTGGTCCATTTTGTCGTCCAGCCACTTCCGCTGGCTATCGCCTCATAAACACAAACCTAACGAGCCGCACGAACGACAAAGAAGCCAAGCTGAACAGAAGTAGAACCAAAACTTCAAAAACGCTGGTATTCCAATCACGTACCCAGCCCTCTACCGCCCACAAGAAAAACAGCAGCCCCATCCATAACGTCACAGAAGAAATCAGCTTTGCGTAAGGGCGTATATCAATCTCGCTCTCCCTTTTTGTGACATCATATCCAGCAATTGAGCAGAGCCATCTTCCTCTTCGGTATTGGATTGAAAGGACAATCAAGGCAATCGAAGTCATCAAGCAAACAGCATCCTCTGTTTCCATAGAGTTTCCTTTGCTTTCCATCCTAGTTACGCATTCACAATCGAATCAAACCAAGTATGAATTACTCGATAGCAACCGCCTTAGTATAAACCATAGCCGCACAGCAGCCCGCCTTCTAAGACCTCAGAGTTCGCCATCGAATGCGACCTGCCCAGACCCCTTACAATCTGCTCGCACGAGGCCCCGCACTCCAACATCCTCTGGACCGTATCCCGCTCGTACCTGGTGAGCGTGCCTGCCGTGGGCCCTCGGGGCTGGAATCGTGCCCCACGCCATCTGCCCGCTCGTGCGATAATCCTCCGCAGAAGTCACCGACAGCAGAGGGAGTTAGTGATGAAGGTTCTTTTGGTCAATGGCAGCCCCAAGGCAAACGGCAACACCGCCCGCGCACTCGCCGAGGTCGCCGAGCAGCTCAACGCCGAGGGTATCGATACCGAGGTGTTTCAGCTAGGCGCTAAGCCCATTCGCGATTGCATCGGTTGCGGCCAGTGCGGCAAGCTCGATTGCCGCTGTACCTTTGACGACGATGTAGTCAACGAGCTGATTGCCGCTGCCGAGCAGGCAGACGGCTTTGTCTTTGGTTCGCCCGTCTACTACGCGCATCCCAGCGGACGCATCCTCTCTGCCCTCGACCGTGCATTCTATGCTGGCAGCAAGGCCTTTGCGCACAAGCCGGGCGCCGCTGTCGCCGTTGCCCGTCGCGGCGGCACGTCGACCACCTTCGACGTGCTCAACAAGTACTTCACCATCAACCAGATGCCCGTGGTAGCATCCACCTACTGGAACAACGTCTTCGGTGCCATGCCGGGCGAGGCCGCCCAAGACGCCGAAGGCCTTGCCACCATGCGAAACATCGGCAAAAACATGGCCTGGCTACTGCGTTGCATCGAGGCGGGAAAGGCCGCCGGCATCGAAGCTCCCCAGGCCGATCGCGCTAGGACCAACTTCATCAGGTAGAACGGCGGAACCAAACAATGAACGTGCAGATCTTCGGTACCAAAAAGTCCTTCGATACCAAGAAGGCCCAGCGTTATTTTAAGGAGCGCCGCATTAAGGTGCAGTTTATCGACCTTAAGGAAAAGGAGATGAGCAAGGGCGAGCTCACGAGCGTGATGCAGGCGGTTGGCGGCATCGACAAGCTGCTCAACCCCAAAGCCAAGGACGAGGAGACGCTCGCACTCATCCAGCACCTCACCCCCAGCCAGCGTTTTGATAAGCTGCTCGAGAATCAGCAGGTTCTGGCCGAGCCCATCGTGCGCAACGGCAAGAAGGCCACCGTCGGCTATTGTCCCGACGTATGGGGAGCCTGGGAGTAGCCTGTGTTATTTGTCGGCGCGTGGGTATAAGAGCAGGCGTTTGGCATAAGATTCAACTGTAAGCCATGTCTAACAAAGGAGGGCACATGCCCAACAAACCCGTGAAGATCATCATGCTTACCGGATACCTCGGTGCCGGCAAGACCACGTTGCTCAACCACATCCTCGCAAACGACGGCGGCATCCGCGCCGCCGTGATCGTCAACGATATCGGCGAGATCAACGTCGACGCCAGCCTCATCGCTGACGGCGGCCTTTCCGAGACCGACGACCTTATCCCGCTCACCAACGGTTGCATCTGCTGCACGCTTTCGGACGACCTGGCCAACCAGCTGCAGGGCATCGCCGATTCGGGCAAGTTCGACTACATCATCATCGAGGCCTCGGGTATTTGCGAGCCTATCCCCATCGCCTACACCATCTCGAGCTTCTGCGACGAGGCCAAGGTGGGCGGCGAGCCCAAGCTCGCGCTCGACAACATCGTGGCCGTGGTCGACTGTGCCCGCATGTACGACGAGTTCAACGGCGGTCGCGACCTGCTGGCCGAGGATATCGACGAGGACGACATCGAAAGCCTACTCATCCAGCAGATCGAGTTTTGCTCCACGCTGATCCTCAACAAGACCGATACCGTCACACCTGAGCAGATCGCCGAGCTCAAGGCCATCGTGCGCAGCCTGCAGAAGGATGCCGTGATTGTCGAGGCCCAAAACGGCGAGGTCCCCATGGAGGAGCTGCTCGACACCGACCGCTTCGACTTTATGCGCGCCTACAACTCCGCCGCCTGGATCGAGGCCATGGAGCATCCCGAGGAGCACGACGACCCCGAGGTGCTCGAGTACGACATCGAGACTTTTGTCTACTCGCGCCGCAAGCCGTTTGACCTGCAGAAGTTCACCGATTTTGTCGAGCAGGAGTGGCCCGACGAGGTCATCCGCGTCAAGGGTCCGCTGTGGCAGACCGGCGATCCGGACATGTGCTACATGTTTGAGCAGGCTGGCCACCAGATGCGCCTGATGGAAAACGGCCTGTTTGTCGCCTCCGCGTCCTCGGGCATGACCTTGATGAGACGGCGTGTCTCGGGGTTCA
>OGXE01001237.1_pt1 | contig 22346 bp, 9 predicted proteins | sample 1576181 | NCBI WGS metagenome assembly OGXE01 (sample SAMEA3541478, study PRJEB24748) | human gut metagenome | biome: human gut; feature: human-associated habitat; material: faeces | place: China | collected 2012 | reverse complement strand
CGATATTAAAAGAAAGGAAACGTGTGATAATTAACTTCCTAATTATCATACAAGGGAGAAAAATGAAGAACAGAAAAAAAGTATTATCATTTCTGCTGGCAGGTGTTCTTACTTTGGGGTGCTTTCCGGTGACAGCCGGAGCAACGAATAACTCAAAGGACGGAACAAAGCCGGCAGATGGAACAACAGTGGAGCAGCCGTTCCCGAAAACGTTGTTTTTGGAGGAACATAATTCATCCAAAGGATTTACAAGATTCCGTATTCCTGCCTTGGTAACTGCAGGTAATGGAGCATTAATTGCAGCAACAGACATCCGATGGGATATTTGCGGAGACGGAGCAGGATTGGATACGGCAGTATCAAGATCCACAGATAATGGAGCAACCTGGTCTTATACGGTAGCTAATTATCTGGGAGATAACGGAAACCGGTTTAATCGTGATTCAACAGCATTTATTGATCCTGCATTGCTTGCTGACGGAGATACAATCTACCTCGCATGTGATTTGTTGCCGGCAGGTCTGGCAGTTGCAAATGCAGCAAGATATCCGGCGAAGGCAGGAAGTACAGGTTATGATACAAATGGAAATCTGCTTCTTGCACTCAGTACAACCAGTGTAAATGGTCTTTCCAGTTCAACAGCACGTGCTGCTGCAAGTTATGATTATCATCTGGAAAAAAAAGCCGATGCGACATCTGAGTCCTGTTATGAGATCAAGAATAACAGTACCAGTGAAGTTGTAGACGGAGACTATACGATCGATGATCATTTTAACATTAAGAGTGCAGACGGAGCAGTAGATACAAACCTGTTCTGTGGAGATACACCGTACTTCCAGTTTCCAACGGATTTTCTTTATATTACAAAATCAACGGACAACGGAGCCACATGGTCAGCACCGCAGCTTGTAGATGCCAAGAATGAATCCGAGCAGGTATTTCTGATCGGACCGGGACGAGGAATTACAACTTCTACGGGAAGACTGATCTTCCCGTGCTATCAGTATACAAGTGGAGTTCAGAGGACATCTACAATCTATTCTGATGATGATGGAACAACCTGGCATCGCGGAGCTACTGTATCAGGCAACAGCTCTGAAGCAGTTATTACAGAAGCAGATGGAAGATTGTATCTGTTTGTGCGTATGTCCAATGCCTATTATATATCTGAGGATGATGGGCTTACATGGTCAGAACCAAAAGAGACAGGTTTTAAGTATAATAACAATTGCCAGTTAAGTGCCATTACATATTCAAAGAAAGTAAACGGAAAGACTGCAATTCTTTTTGCAGGTCCATCTGATACATCAGCACGTAATTCAGGACGTATCTGGGTTGGTCTGGTACAGGATGACGGAAGCCTTCAGTGGCAGGATAATCCGTATGTAGTCAATGATGGTACGCATTATGCATACTCCTGTATTACAGAGACATCAGATGCACAGATCGGTCTTTTGTATGAAGATGAAGATGAGCAGCTTGAGTTTGATAAAATTGCAATTGATGATATCGTAAATGGTGCAGCGACCAGTGGCGTATGGGTTGAAAATGATAACGGTGCTGTAGTTAATTCTTCTGTGATCAATACAGATGCAACGGCTTCTTATGTTGTAAGATGCCTTGATGCAGATGCTGACATTACGGTTTCTTCATCTAACAGAGCAGTGTTGGATGCAACTTATGCAGATGGAAGACTGACATTGACATCCAAGGGGAATGTAACCGGTCTGAAACAGGTGAAAGTAACTGTTAAAGCAGGTGAAGAATCTTTTATTATGAATGTGACGATTACAGATGCAGAAAAGTACAAAGTGGTCAGCCTTGAAAAAGATGAGACCAGGACATTGACAGTAAAAGACGGAAACTATGCAGATGCCGATACATCTTCTGTTGATACAGCAGTAGCGGGAGTTACCGTAACAGGTAAGGATGTACAGGATACATATGAAAAGACGGTGGCACAGATTGCCACAGCGATGGCAACGTTTGATGGTGCAACTGTAGATCTGAGCAAATGTATGTATACATTAGAATCAGGAAGTGACAGCTACACTTATAAAGTAAAAGCTACGGCTGCAAATGGAAACGGGATTTACCTTGGACCAAAGGCATCTTCTACTGCCGGTATCCCGAATGTAACAACAGCAGCCAATATTACCTTTGAAAAAAATCCTTCTGATGCGACATTCAGTATTATGGATAATTCATCAGGCGGCGGTGGAAAGTATTTGTATTTCCACAGTACCGATGCGACAAAACTTCATTTCGACAGACAGAATGTGGCAGATGATAACTGCTGGTTTGAGTTATATACACCGTCCACATCAGCGGAAGATTATGACTTGATCAATGGATTTAAGAAAATAACAAGTGAAAAAGAACTGAAAGCCGGAGTCAGCGTGCTGATTGTGACAAAAGCAGATGCACAGGGTAACAGATATATCCTGCTTTCTACTACAGGAAGCCAGAAGTATAATCATGTGGCAAAACTGGTAAAGCAGACAGCAGCGGCTACAGAGGGAGCAGCGTATCCGGGAACAAGTACCGCAGTATTTGGGGATACGAATGTAAGGGGACTTTCAGAGTGTCAGTATACATTCAAGAAGATCAGCAATGGAGTTTATGCAATTTCAGGACATACAGCAGATGGAGCAACCACATTTGTAACAATGGGAACAGTAGGAATCCCGAACAAAACAGCAAAAGCCAATATTACAGTTGCTGATGTTACAAATTCTAATGGCAAGGTATCTCTGTATGACGGATCAGCTTCACGTTACCTGTATTTCTGGAGGGATGCATCCAAACTTCATTATGACAGACAGAGAACACTTGATACAACAGCATGTGCATTTGAACTGTTTAAAAAGTCCGCAACAGCTTCAGCCGATTCACCGATCAAGGGATATGAGAAGATCACCGGAGCATCAGCGATTGAAGATGGAGGACAGTATCTGATCGCGGCAGAGGTTGACGGAACATACTATGTGATGAACCCGACACTGGATCATTCAAACTTCAGACATGTTGCCAAGGTTACAAATACGATTTACCGGAATCCTGCCGCAGAAGCCAGCACAACGATCAATTTTACAGGAGTTGCGGCAGGAACAACATCCGTACAGATCGGTGACGTAGTTTACTATGTGATCGTAACCGATGACGCAGTTGAGTGTACACATTCTACAACAGTTGTTCTTGATGCAAAAGAAGCAACCTGTACAGAAAAAGGATCTACAGGCGAAGTAGTTTGCGTGGATTGTGGAACAGTTGTACAGGAAGCACAGGAAATCGCAGCAAAAGGACATACTTTTGGTGAGTGGGTAACAGTCAAAGAACCTACGACAACTGAAGAAGGATCGAAAGAAAGAACCTGCTCTGTATGCCAGACAAAAGAGACAGAGACCATCGCAAAACTTCCGGATAAAGAAGACCCGGATCAGCCGGCAACACCGTCAGCACCGGAAAATGTAGCGAGCAGTGAAGTGACAAAAGATTCCATTAAGATCACCTGGGATGCACCGGCATCAACAGAAGGAATCGCAGGATATAAGATCTATGTCAACGGAGCCGTATATGCAACCGATATTTCCAAAGAAGCAGTAGGATATACACTTTCCGGTCTGAAGGCAGGAGAGACTTATCAGATCCAGGTTGTTGCAGTCGGAACAGACGAGAATGCAACAGAGTATGCGGCAGCAGCACTCAGCGTAACAACGAAGTCTGAAAATAAAGACGACAATAATGGCGGTAATAACAATAACGGCGGTAATAACTATAACGGCGGAAATGACAACAATGGTAATAATGGAAATGCCGGAAATAACAAGCCGTCAGATAACAAAAACACTACAACCGACAAGAATCAAAATAGTACAGTAAATAAAGCAGCTAAGACAGGAGATATGACAAACGTTGTATTCCCTGCAGCAGTGATGCTGCTTGCAGGTGCAGTAGTGGCAGGAGTCCTTTTCAGAAGAAAATGGATGAAATAAGAGTCTGATTTGTTAAAAGAAATACAGAAGAAAAAGAATAGAAAGCGGAAGCAGATGCATTCTTAAGATTCTCTAAACCACCTGAAATCCCTTGACAAATCAGCACATGACCGCTATAGTATTTGTAGTTAAAAAATATTTAACAATTTAGTAAAGAATTAAAGGTGCTGAGGAAGAGGAGTACATCGTTACTGCCGTCAGAGAGAACCGTTCGGGGAGAGGAGCAAAGCTGCTGGTCAGACCGGTTGGGAGAGAAGATCACCTGGCTGAAAGACGGTTTCGGAGAGGGATGATGGAAGGTAGCTTCTAAACCGGATATCTGAAGGGCTGGAAAGTCTGTGGAGGTTCCTGGATTCAGGATTTCAGAATGCAGAGGCAGGGCAGGTAGGATTTCCCGGAGTGGTTTCCGTTAAAGAACTTAAGAGATACAGAAAATTGTCTGTAAGATAAGGTGGTACCGCGAGATTTTCGCCCTTTACATTAGTAAAGGGCGTTATTTATATTATAGACAATTAGAAAAGTAAAGGAGAGATAGAATGAGCAAGGAGCTTGATAATTATGTGAAAGCATTCGAGATTGCTCCGCTGACGACATTTTACAAAAATAGTATTTTGGTGGCAATTATAGCAACAATATTGAATTTGTTGATTTTCAGTATGGCAGCATATGTGCTTGTAAGATGTAGATTTCGATTTAAGGGTTTGATTACAATGCTGTTTTCGGCAGCTCTTGTGATTCCGGGAGCCGCGCTTTTGCAGCCGTTATATCAAACGTTAAATTCGGCACATCTTTACGATACGTTGACAGGGTTGATAGTTGTATATGCGGCGCTTGGAATGCCGACTACCTTATATATTATGATGAGCTATTATAAGACAATTTCTCCTACTTTGGAGGAAGCTGCATATATTGATGGAGCAGGATTTTTCAGAACATTTGTACAAATTATTTTGCCGCTTACGAGACCGGCATTTGCGACTGCCGGGGTACTTCAGTTCCTGCTTTGTTGGAATGAATTCCAGTTTGCGTTGACATTGACTACGGGAACTGAAAAAAGAACGCTTCCAATTGCGTTATATTATTTCAAGAGTGCGTTTGCAAGTGATTATGGAGCTATGTTTGCAGCTACGGTGCTTGTTACAGTTCCAAGTATTATTGTTTATATGTTGATGCAGAAGCAAGTAATATCCGGATTGGCTGCCGGTTCTGTAAAAGAATAGAATTCGGAGGAATGCGGATGATGAATGATGAAATTTTGCGGATTAATGGATTTGAAATTGTAGAAGATGGATTTGATCAAGACAAAAATAAATATTATGAAGGAATTTTTACACAAGGAAACGGATATTTTCATGTGAGAGGAAGTTTTGAAGAAGGACTTGCAGATGCTCCGCAAAATGAAGTGTACACCAGAACGATGAAGAGTGTCACTACGGAGCAGCAGCGACATCCACTTTCAAAGCAGGGAACATTTTTGCCGCTTATGATGGGAAAGCATCCTTTTTTAGAAGAGGTGATCATTAATTTACCGTATTTTATGCGGATAGAAATTGCGGCAGGTAATGAGAAGCTGGACATGATCCGAAGTGATATTAGAGATTACCGACGGGTTCTTAATATGAAAACAGGAGAATTGACGAGATCCTTCACTTGGATTACAGCTTCCGGAGAGGAGATTGATGTTAAATTTTCAAGGTTTGCAAGTCTTGATGAAAAGCGATTGTTTGTACAGCAGGCAGACTTGAAACCAAGAAAAGGAACGCCTTACATTACTGTTAAGAGTGGAATTGATGCCGGAGTTACTACAAATGGTTACTGTCATTTTACAGAATCCAGCCTGTTTGAAAAAGAGAATAAAATTGGTGTTACAGTTAAGACAGATGTTGGAGAAAGAGCATCTATTATGTGTGAAAATCAGTTGCGTGGTTTAGATGCGGTATGTCATACAGAGTTAGAGAAAACAACAATAGATGTAATTTATGAAGGGGCTTTGACTGAAAATGCGACATTAGTGAAATATAGTGTACTGGGATGTTCGAGAGACCGGACAGAAGACTACATCAAAGAAATGAAAGAGTGTCTTGAACAAACAGCGAGATTAGAGTATAAACAATTACTTGAAAAAAGTAAAATCATTTGGGAGCAGAAGTGGAAAGATTCCGATGTGCTTGTAGAGGGATGCCAAAAGCTGCAGGATAGCCTTCGGTTTTCGATTTATCATTTACTTAGATGTGGCGGAAAAGAGGAAGAACGTATTCAGGTATGCGCGAAAGGATTTGCCGGCGAGGCATATTATGGAAGATATTTTTGGGATAGTGAAATGTATCTTCTTCCGTTTTATCTGTATACGGATCCGCTATCGGCGAAAAGTTTAATCGGCTATAGATATTGGACTTTGGAAGGAGCAAAACAAAATGCGCAGCGATATCATTGCAGAGGAGCACGTTATCCGTGGCAGTCAGGGCTTACAGGAACAGAGCAGTGTTCTATGTGGGAATATGCGGATAATGAAGTTCATATTACAGCAGATGTAGCATTTGGGGTAATGCATTATTACTTTGCATCGGGTGATGAAAAGTTCCTTTTTGATAAAGGGGCTGAAATTCTGTTGGAAACTTCAAGGTTTTGGAGTGAACGTGTGGATAAAGGCGAAGACGGGGAATATCATCTTTTGAATGTGATGGGACCGGATGAATATTCTCCTATGACAAGGGACAATGGGTTTACGAACTATATGGTGAAATTCAACCTTATTTCTGCATTGGAAACATTACGCCTTTTGAAAGAAAAGAAACCGGACCGTTATCGCGAAGTTATGGAAAAGACAAACACTTTGGAAAGTGAATTGGAGATTTTCAAGAAGATTGCAGATTCTCTTGTCGTTCCTTATGATGAAAAACGAAAATTGTATCTGCAAAGTGCAGATTTTGAAGATTATGCACTAATAGATATGGATTCCATTTGGAAGGATAAGAAGAAAGCGTTTGGTCATTACGCTTCTCAGGAAAAGATTTATAGAAGCAGGTGTATCAAGCAGGCGGATATAATTGCGTTAATGAGTATTTTCCCGGAAAAATTTACAGAGGAGCAGTTGAGGGTGGCATATGAATATTATAAACCTTTGACAACACATGATTCATCTTTATCTCCGGCAGTGCATATGCTTGTGGCAAATCGATTGGGAATGGAAGAAGAAACAGAACAATTTCTTGATCGGACAATAGCGGTAGATATGGAACTTGTGCGCAGAGGAGCGGAAGATGGAATCCATATAGCAAATTGTGGCGCGCTGTGGCAAATGGCTGTTCAAGGGTTTATGGGGATGCTGCCGGCTTATCAGGGAGAGAAACTTCGATTTGAACCACATATGCCATCGTTTATAAAGAGTATGGAGACGACGCTTACATGGAAAGGAAGAAAATATAAGGTACATGTACAAGGTGAAAAAGTATCTGTGCAGGAAATGCCGGTAAAAAAAAGAGGGTTTTTGTTTGACTTAGACGGAGTGTTGACGGATACTTCTGAATATCATTTTCTCGCATGGAAAAAGCTGGCGGATGAATTGGGACTTGCGTTTGATAAAACAGTAAATGAGCGGTTGAAAGGAGTAAGCAGAGAGCGTTCGTTTGAGATAATTTTAGAAGTAAATGGGGCGCAGGAAACATTTTTATCTGAGGATAAAGCGAAATTTATAGACAAGAAAAATGAATACTATAAAGCGTTGATCAAGCAGGTGACGTCAAAAGATATTCTTCCGGGAGTGATGGATTTTTTGAATGAATCGAAAAAGCAGGGAATTCTTCTTGCGGTAGCTTCGGCGAGCAAGAATGCGAGAACGGTTCTTGAGGGACTTGGAATTCTGTCTATGTTTGATTATGTGGCTGATGCTTCTAAAATACGATATACGAAACCGGATCCGGAAGTGTTTATAGATTGCATGGAACACTTAAAACTACAACCGTGGGAATGTATTGCGTTTGAAGATGCGGCGGCAGGGATAGAAGCGATTCAGGCGGCAAACATAGCTGCTGTCGGTATTGGAGCGAGTGTTAAACCGGCTGTTCCGGACGTATTCTTGGATAATACGGAAGAGTTGTCTATTGAAAAAATAGAAAATTTACTTTATAAGTAAGTTTTGACAAATAGCGGTCTGATTTAGAAAGTCATTCCGCTATTTGCAGTTTCACGGCAGAATTCTCAGAGCAATAGTGTTTAGCAGGTTTTCATAGTTTCTTCATCGGTCAGCCATTCCATACTTACATCTAAAGTTTTTGCAAGAATTTTTAACTCATAATCGGTGACGAATCTGGTGCCGATTTCAATTCTGCTAATACTATCTCTTTCTATTGTGATTCCTTGAGTTTGCAGGCGGGCGGCCAAGTCTCTTTGAGTGATGCGTTTTTTTGTTCTGGCAAGTTTGATTTTTTCGCCACAGAGATTTTTTCTTCCTTCATAGTTATAGATTTTCATATATTTATCGGCCCTCTTTTGCGTGGTAATAATCAGAAATTTTCTTGACTTTAACATATTTTGAACGCATAATTGTGTTAAAGATACGCATAAATGAGTTTTATTACTCTGGATTGCTTTTTAGAAAATATATTACATGGCGGAAAACAGAGAACATCAATTAGTGGAAGGAGATGCTGTAATGAGAGTGTCAGGGGGAGGGCACTTCAAACAAAAGTCGATAAAATCAAAATTTGTATCAATATCGCTTAGAGATAAATTGATTTTTTTGTTTGTGGGAACTTTGTTTGTTGAGTTGCTGTTATTCGGATGTGTTATGTCTTTTTATCTGTATATAAATGCCAAGAAAAATGTTTCCGATAATATTGATACAACAGTTACGGCGGTTTCAGAGGTAATGGATCAATCTTTTTTGGTGATGGAAAATTTGGTGTTAGAGTTGGCTGCGAGTAACGGGGTGCAAAATTGGCTGGATGACAGTCATTATTATGATCGGGAAAATTCTGAATTTTATCTTAGAAAAACAGAATTTAGCAGAGAGTTAAACAGGATATTAATATACAGTAATGCAAAAAAATTAGATGTAGTTGAATATGCGGCGGTATTTAATGATGGTTATCTTTTGGATTATGTTGATGTGCAGTCAGTCGGTGGAAATAAAGTACAGCGAGAAGTTTATAAGGCGTATGAAGCGGCAGAACAAGAAACAGAAAAATACATTTATTCGGAACTTGTGATGGGCTCTGAAAATGTGATTTTTCATATACGCAGAATGAGATCGGATTTTGAAAGAGATGTTCCGCTTATTATAATGGTTGCGACAAATGAAAGAGATATTGCATCACAGTATGAGAATCTCGTTCAAAATGAAGGTGAAGTAGTATATTTGATAGATGAGGAAAATAAAGTACTGTCAAGTAATAAAGAAGATGAAATAGGTTCGTATATAGATGAAAAAATTACAGAATGTGATACCGGGGAAGTCTATTTGAACGAAACATATATGATGACTTCCAGAGAAGTGGAAAATTTGGGAAAGGGAGTACGCCTTGTTCACCTTTATCCACAAAGTTTACTGATAAAAAAAGTTTTGGAAGGGATACGGACGTATATCATTTTGGGGGTTATGCTGATTATAATATGTCTTATTGCAGCTGTTGTAATTAGTTTGAAATCAACGGGATTTCTAAATGAATTTATACATGCGATGGAAAGTGTGCGGAATAGAAATTATGATATTCGGATCAAAGAATATAAAAATGCAGAGATAAATAGTCTGGGCCGAGCATTTAATGAAATGATGGATGAGCTAAGGGAGTTGATTCGCAATAAATATGAGTCGCAGATATTGCTTAATGAAATGGAAATAAGGTTTCTTCAACATCAGATGAATCCTCATTTTCTTTTTAATGTATTGTTGACAATACAAATTAAAGCGAAGAGAAGTGGGAACGAAACAATCTATAAAATGGTATCGAAATTGTCCGCACTTTTGCGAGCCAGTATTTATACGAACAATGTTGATAGAATCACAGTGGGAGAAGAACTTGAATATACAGAATTCTATTTATATCTTCAGAAAATGAGATTTGAGGGTAGATTTTTTTATAAAATTATTGTTGAGGATGAAGAACTAAAAAAGAGTATTATACCCAAATTTGTGATTGAGCCCATTGTGGAAAATGCGGTGATTCATGGGATTGAAAATATAGAAAACGAGGGTGTGATACGAATTGTATTAAAAAAAATGGGGACGGATTTGCTTGTGACGGTTCAGGATAATGGAGCGGGGTTTGATGTGAAAGAATATTTTAATTCACTTGAACAGGCTGAGAACGGTTCGTCAAGAGAAAAAATAGGCCTAAAAAATGTAGATTTAAGACTTCGACATATTTATGGAGAAGAGTACCGGATTAAAATTAAGAGCAAAATAAATACAGGCACCACTATTTACATTAAGAGACCGATTGAGGAGAGAGAAGAAAATGTATAATGTTATTGTTGCGGATGATGAAAAAAATATCAGGGAAGGAATTGTGGAATTAATAGAGTGGGAAAAGCTTGGATGTAAAGTTTGCGCTTCTATGCAAAATGGCGCGCAAGTGTTGAAATATTTAGAAGAAGAAAAAATACATGTAGATATTATAATAACAGATATAAAGATGCCGATTATGGATGGAATGGAATTAATCGGAATGCTTAATGAAAGATTTCCGGATATTAAAGTGATCATTTTGACGGCATATAGTGATTTTACATATGCACAACAGGCAATAAAATTTCAGGTTTCTGATTTTGTAGTGAAAAACGATTTTTTTTTAGAATTGCCTAGAGCAGTGAAAAAAATAATTGAGCAGTGTGAAGTGGATGCAAAAAAATGTGTGGGCAGAGAGAAAGAGATCCCCTTTTTCCAAGGCGAAGCATGCAGGGTATGTGCGTGTGAAATGCGAGATATTGAACGTTATGATTATGAGGTGTGCAAAAATAGAATAGAAGAGATATTGAATAGTACTTTTTTAGATCACAAAGTTGTGGTGGCTGAGGGAGAAAGCGGGATGCTTATTTTCGTTATAGAATATAAAGGCTCGGAGGAGAATGCTGCGTGGTTTCAAAGAAGACTGGAAAAAGTTGTTTCGATAGCAAAGATATTTCAGAATATAAGATTGAGGATTGGAGCGGGAAAGGTTGTAAAGAGTGCGGAATGGGGAAGAGTGGGGAAAAAACAGGCTATAAGAAACCTTTCCGATATATATACAGATAATAGTCCTGTTAATGTAAAGGAAAACTATACGGAATATATTCAGTATTGGAAAGATGAAAATGATGTGGAAAGTTATATGAGGCGTTTGTATGTTGCGCTGCGCAGTGGAATGGAGGAGAACAAGAAGTTATGTGCAGAGGAGTTTGAGGAATATTTAAAACAGGAAACTCGTCCTATAGAGCAATGCCGGTCGGATACGCATGCAATAATATTGTACCTTGTCAGAAAGGTGAAAAGCAAGGAAAAAATGGAAAAGATATTGGTGCCTGAGAAGGCGCTTGATGCAGTTTATAGAAGTAAATCAAAAGCTGCGCTTGCGGAGGTGATGAGAGAAACCTGCGAGGCTATTTCGACTATTTTGGAAGAAGAACAAAAAGAAGGAAGCAGCTTGTCAAGAAAGGTAAATTCTATTATTGAAAGGGATTATAGAGGGAAAATAAGTCTGAAAGATATTGGTAAAGAGTTGTTTGTAAATAGTAGTTATTTGAGTCGGGTATACAAAAAAGAGACAGGGTATACAGTTACTGACGCTATTAATTCATATAGAATTGAAAAGGCAAAAGAAATTCTCGAAACAGGAGAATATAGAGTTTGTGAAGTGGGGGAAATGGTGGGGATTGAAGATCCGGCATATTTTACACATGTTTTTTTGAAATATGAAGGAAAAAGTCCGTCGGATTTTATGAATCGATAAATTTATGAATCAGTCAAAATTTTACAAGAAAATAAACGGTCGATGTGGTGTCGATTTGCACAGAATATAATAAGAGATAACTACATCTGTAATGGAAATGCTGTGAAAAAGTTCCAAAAATATAGAAAGAACAAAGAAAATACTGATATTTTTGTGCGAATATGGTAAAATTCTAATACTTGTGAAACTTGAAAAAATAAAAAAAGATCAAGGGGAAAGGAAAAGTATGAAAAAGAGAAAGTATCTGGCATTGTTATTAGCTGCCGGAATGATCGTGCAGACAGCTCTTTCGACCGGCGGAGTTGTGCAGGTTCAGGCTGCCGAAGACACATACGTTAAAACGGATGAGCTGACAGACAACGATACGGCGGCGCCGAAGAAGGACAAGACGATACCGTCAAAGAATCAGTATGAGTATCAGAAACAGGAACTGGCTGCATTTTGCCACTTTGGACCGAATACATTTAATGAGATCGAATGGGGAGAACATTACGGCGATAAGACTCCGAATGAGATCTTTAAACTGACGGAAGATTTTGATGCGGACACACTTGTTAAAACATTGAAAGAAGCAGGTTTCAAGAAATTGATCGTGACTGCGAAGCACCATGATGGTTTCTGTATATGGGCAAGTGAAGCAACGCAGTACGACGTTTCCGGCGCGACAAATTATCAGGGTGGAAAAGGTGATGTCCTTGCCGACATTTCAAAAGCATGTACAGAACATGATATGGACATGGGCTTATATCTGTCCCCGTGGGATATCCATGATGAAAGCTATGGGTATAAAGATGCATCCGGTAAGGCATTAGTAGAGTTTGTGGATACTAATAATGATGGAAAACCAGATAAAAACCAACCGGTCAATGGTTTGACTTGGGAACAAGTAAAACAGCAAGATGCGAAAGATTACAATAAATATTATAATGATCAGTTGATCGAGATACTTGGAAACGACAAATACGGAAATAAAGGGCATTTTAAAGAAGTATGGATGGATGGTGCGAAAGGAAGCGGCGCCGGATATCAGGAATACGACTTTAAAAAATGGTTTGACACAATTCAGCAATATGAAGGAATTGCCGGAAATCAGGTTGACGACTGTATGCTGTTCGGAGCAGAAGCTTACACAACTGTCCGTTGGATCGGAAACGAGAACGGATTTGCGGCAGAGGAGACTTGGTCAAAATCGAATGTAGATAAAGAGAAAAATACGATTAACAGCAACTCTTCGGGCGGATATACGAAAGGTTTCCCAGACGGAAATCAGTGGACAGTTCCGGAAGCGGACGCACGAATCACGTCAGGATGGTTCTGGGGAGATAGTAAGAAGACACCGAAGACAATGGAAGAATTATCAGAGATGTACTTCCGCTCTGTAGGTCATAATGCTCCGCTTCTTTTGAATGTTCCTCCGAATAATAAAGGAAAAGTTGACGATGCGATCTTAAGACGTGTAACGGAATTCGGTACGGCTATTAATAAAACGTTTGAGAAGAACCTTGCAAAAGATGCTGAGGTTTCCGCAACAGAAGTTCGCGGAAAGGACACAACTTATTCTCCGCAGAACGTATTGGACGGAAAAGATGATACATATTGGACTGTGAATGATGAGACAAAATCAGGCACACTTCTGATCGACCTGAAAAAAGATACACTGTTCGATGTTGTGTCTATCGAAGAGTCGATTGAGTTCGGACAGAGAATCGGCAAGTTTAAAGTTGAGTATCAGACTGCGAACGGTGAGTGGAAGAAGTTTGACGAGGGAACAACGGTTGGCGCGAAACGTCTCAGCCGCAGAAGCCCTGTAAAATCAAGTAAGATCAGGATCACGGTAACGGCGCATGAAAGCGCGGAAAATAAAATTCCTATGATCAGTGAGGTCGGCGTTTATAAAGCGGCGGCAGGTATGGAAGCTCCGAACGGAATTCCGGAAGGACTTCAGGTAGTCGATGACAGAGCGTTTACGGCAGACGGATGGTCAAAGGAGTCGGGAGATCAGTTTATCGAAGGCACAGGTATGTGGTGTCGTCCGAATGCAGAGGCAACTGTGAAGTTTACAGGAACGAAAGTATGGCTTGTAGGTACGATCGATCCGAGCCACGGTCCGGCAGACGTATATATCGACGGCAACAAGGTGGCGTCTATTAATACGAAGTCAGATAAGAGAAAGCTTCAGCAAAGAATCTTTGAGTCTGATACGTTAAAAGAAGGAAAGCATACATTAAAAATTGTTAATACAGGAACGGGTACAGAGGCAATCGGAGTAGATGCCGCGTTAGTATTGAACAACGGCGGAAAAGGTATGTTCCAGATCGAGTATCCGAGCTATCGTGTTAATGAAAACACAAAGACTCCGATCATGGTAAAACGTCTCGGAGGAACAAAAGGCGAAGCTACGGTACAGTTCCAGGTAAATCCGGGAAGCGCATGGCAGGATCACTTTAATGCAGACGGAAATATGGAGTTGAAGTTTGCAGACGGTCAGACAGAGGCGCAAGCTCATGTTGAGACAAGAAGAGTGCCGGGAGAGACAGGCGATCTTTCCTTTACTGCTGTTCTTGCAGATCCGACGAACGGAACGATTATCGGATTCAATAATCCGGCGACAGTGACGATCGCTGACTCTGAGCAGTATACAAAAGAAAAAGTAAAAGAAAAATTAGCTCAGATCGAGAAAGCAGGATATAATGAAGCGCAGTATACAAGCGGAAGCTGGGAAGCGCTTCAGGCGGCGATAAAAGATGCGAAAGCAGTTATGGAAAAAACAAATGCAGGAGCACAGGATTATGCCGAAGCTTGTACGAAACTGGAAGCGGCTCTGAACAGTCTTACAAAGCGATCTACATACACAGATGAAGATAGATTTATTATGCCTCGTCTGAAAGGAAGAACAAAACAGCTTGAGGCAGAGCACTTCATATTAGATAAAGGAACATCGGAAAATGGTAAACACGTTCGCCTTGTGGCAGATGATAAAGCAAGTAACGGACAGAAAGTCGGTTGGTTTGAAAAAGGCAACATCATCAAAGTTCCGTTCCATGCAGATAAAGCGGGAACATATACGTTCAAAGCAACATACCAGAGCGGAAGACTGGCAAGCGGAAAACAGCCGAACTCTTTGAACTGGTCTGGCAAGAACGTGACAGCAGGATCTAAGGCTGACATATATGGAACAGAGTCTAACGGAACGAAATATGAGACGTTAGAGTTTGATGTAGAGATCACGGCAGCAGGCGACGGAGAACTGATCTTTACTGCAGACGACAAAGGTTCTCCGAACCTTGATAAATTTGAAGTAACGGCAAAAGAAGTTCCGATGGAGAAATACACGATCACTTCATCCGTTGCAGAAGGCGAGCAGGGAACGATTTCACCGCTTGGAGCAGTGGAAGTAGAAGAAGGTTCTTCAAAGGAATTTGAAATGAAGCCGAATGAAGGCTATGCAGTGAAGGATGTAGTCGTAGACGGAAAATCCGTAGGTTCTAGAACGAAATATACATTTGAGGAAGTTTTGGCAAACGGACATACGATCACTGCTACATTTGAAAAAGAGATGTATGCGGAAGACAATCGATTTGAATTCCCTGTAGACGGAAATGCAAAGACTCTTGAAGCAGAGAGACTTGAAGCTAAAAACGTAGAAGACCCAAGCGACGGTCAGTGGAAGATGGAAGTAAAGGAAGCTGATTGGGCAAGCGGCGGTAAGTTTGTCAACTCGATGAACAAAGGCGATACGCTGACACTTTACTACAATGCTCCGCAGGCGGGAGAATATACAGTTACGTTGTCTTACAGAAGCGGAAGCACTCAGAACGGATTCAAATGGGCAGAAAAAGACGGCAAGATCGAAGCCGGAGAAGTAACGGCAGGCGCAAGCAGCGCAGATGCGACACATACGAAAGAATTCAAACTGAATGTGAAAACAGCAGGCGAAGGATGCCTCGTATTTACGGCGTTCGATACAAAAGCTCCGCAGTTGGATAAATTCGATATCAAGAGTCCGGGAACACCGGTTCCTCCGATTTCTGCAGTAGAGCTTGAAGCGGCAGTTAAGGCGGCTAAGGGATTAGATCTGAATGATTACAAAGATGACGATGCCAAAACTGCATTTACTGCAAAACTGGAAGAGGCGGAAAAACTTCTTGCAGACATTGCCGGCGGAAGCTTTGCGGGAACACAGGACGAGGTGAATCAGATGGCAAAAGAGCTGAAAGCTGCACAGGATGCTTTGAATGAAAAAGAGCAGACTCCTCAGGTGAATAAAGATACGCTTAAGGAGGCAATCGGCAAGGCGGAAGCGCTTGATCTGACACAGTATAAAGAAGAAGGTAAGGCAGAGTTTAATGCGGCTCTTCAAAATGCAAAGGCTGTTCTTGAAAAAGCAGATGCAGATCAGGATGAAATCGATCAGGCAACGCTTGCATTGAATACGGCAATCCAGAATCTGAAACCGGTCGACGGCGGAAGCGGCGATGGAAACGGTGAAGGAAACGGAAATGGAAGCACAGGCGGAAACGGAAACGGCAGTGGAAGCACAGGCGGAAGCGGAAACGGTAGTGGAAACGCAGGCGGAAATGGAAGTACAGGAGGCAGCGGCACAGGAAATTCGGCAGTGCAGACAGGCGACAGCTCAAACCTGTTTGTATATGCGGGAACATTACTCCTTGCAGCGGCAGCGTTCGTATTCGGATTCAGAAGAAGAAATCAGGAAAAATAATTCTGATGCCGAAGGCATTCGGACAATCTGAATAAAGAGATAACAGAGACGGGAAAGTTATGGATTATCTGAGAAGATATGATATTGACAGTGCAACAGCACGAAAAGATATAAGAAGTTTTACAGAAACCCTTGAAAAAAATGGTATTTTGGAACGGTGAATGATGGAAAAAGAAAAAGATATCGGATTGCAGATGCGGAAATTGAAATTGCATTTACAGAAAATTATACAGAAATAATATGCCGGGATTATGAAGTGAAGGCAGAGGGCAAACCAGATTTTGTAATTGAAGTTACAGACGAGGAAGTTGAAAGAGAAAAAAAGAAAAGTGAACCGGGGGCATCAAAAGGAATTATTGAGTCATTGGCAATTTACAGAAAATTGTGTGAAAAAATACTGGACAGAAATTGTGTCCTGTTTCATTGCTCTGCTGTTGCTGTGGATGGAAAAGCATACTTGTTTACGGCTGCAAGCGGAACAGGAAAATCCACGCATACAAGGATGTGGAGACAGCATTTCGGCGGCAGGGCAGTGATGGTTAATGACGATAAACCGATTCTTCGGATAAAAGATGATGGAATTTATGTATGTGGAACTCCGTGGTGCGGGAAGCATGGATTGCAGACAAACGTGGAAGTGCCGGTGCAGGGGATCTGTATTTTGAGAAGAGGAGAAGAAAATATGATCAGAAAAATTTCTGCAATAGATGGATATCCGGATCTGTATAAGCAGACTTACCGTCCCGGTGAAAAGGACAAGATGTTAAAGACACTTTCGATGATTAAACAGATGGCAGAAAGACTTCCGCTATATGAGATGCATTGTACGATATCGGAGGAGGCAGCAGTTATGGCATGGGAGAGGATGAAGCCATAAGAACGACCTGTAATGAAATAAAATGATGTCGGGGTCAAAAGCCCCCGACTTTGATGCCTACGGATTGCTCCGTGCTACGCACTCCCACAATCCTACCCAATATTCGCATATCGTGGGATTATCATCCCACTTTTCCCGCTGATCTCCCTGTTGTATAATGCGGGATTTCACGGATACCTGCTGCTGGGATATGTGGTGTATCTGCTGGGATCGAAAAAGGGAAAGCGGATTTTGCTGATAGTACCCACACTGCTGGTGTTTGCGGTATGCATTCTTTCCCCGGTCAACGGAGAACTGCGCTATATGCTGCCGGTGATGATAATGCTTCCGCTAAATCTGACATGGTGTGCTTATCAGGAAAGAGAATCTGTTGCAGAAAAAGAGGAGAAATAAAATGACATATAAAAAACCGGAACTTTTAATCCCGGCCAGCAGCCTGGAAGTATTAAAAACGGCTGTTATTTTTGGCGCGGATGCTGTTTATATCGGCGGAGAAGCTTTTGGACTGCGGGCCAAGGCAAAAAATTTCAGCAGTGAAGAAATGGCGGAAGGAGTTGCATTCGCCCATGCACATGGAGTGAAGGTTTATGTGACGGCCAATATTCTGGCGCACAATTATGATCTTGAGGGAGCCAGAAAATATTTTGCCGAGCTGCGGGATATGAAGCCGGAGCAGCCGGATGCGCTGATCATTTCCGATCCGGGAATGTTCATGATCGCCAAAGAAGTCTGGCCCCAGGTGGAGATGCATATTTCCACGCAGGCCAACAATACCAATTATGAGACATATCTGTTCTGGTGGAAGCTGGGAGCCAAAAGAGTGGTGTCTGCCAGAGAACTGTCACTGGTAGAGATCAAGGGAATCCGGGAGAAGATTCCTGCGGAAATGGAGATTGAGAGTTTTGTCCACGGGGCAATGTGTATCTCTTATTCCGGCAGATGTCTGCTGAGCAATTTCTTTACAGGAAGAGATGCCAACAGAGGTGCCTGTACACATCCCTGCCGCTGGAAATATGCGGTGGTGGAGGAGACCCGTCCCGGAGAATATCTGCCGGTCTACGAGAATGAGCGGGGGACATATATTTTCAACTCCAAGGATCTGTGCATGATCGAACATATTCCGGAGCTGGTGGAGGCAGGAATCGACAGTCTCAAGATCGAGGGGCGTATGAAGACCGCATTGTATGTGGCAACGGTAGCCAGAACCTACCGGAAGGCCATTGATGATTATTTTGCCGATCCGGAGCTGTACGAGAAAAATATGGACTGGTACAAGGCGGAGATCTCCAAGTGCACCTATCGTCAGTTTACGACGGGGTTCTATTTCGGCAAGCCGGATGAAAATACGCAGATCTATGATAATAACACTTACGTGAACGAATATATTTATCTGGGAATTGTGGAGGCAGTAAAGGATTCTCTGTGCCGGATCGAGCAGCGGAATAAATTTTGTGTGGGAGATGCTATCGAGATCATGAAGCCGGACGGCACAAATGTACCTGTAACGGTGGAAGCAATGTATACAGACGATGGGGAAAGTGTGGACAGTGCACCCCATCCCAAGCAGGTGCTGTGGATAAAGTTATCCACGCCGCCGCAGGAATTTGATTTGCTGCGTCAGAAAAATGCTGATTGAGAAAGAGTGACCGGAGGTAACGCCTTATGAAAAGGGAAGGCAGAATTCATAAAGGAGTGTCCATAGGTGCCTATAGTATTCTCATCGCTTTTATGCTGTTGCTGTTGTGGACAGTACTCAGGTATCCGGGGAATCATCTGATCCCATGGCAGATGGCTCTGGGGGTGGCGGCTGCTACAGTGTTGCTGCTGGCGGCCGGTGCGGCATGGAACAAAATATATACGGTGACAGGCCGGAAAAATTCGCTGTATGCCGTAGCGCTGGTATTGTTTGGGGTGCTGCTTTATGTGGTTTCATTGAGCCGGCAGGGGAATGAGAATACTCTGCTGGATTACACCTATGTCTATCGGGATGCCCTGAATCTGGCGAACGGGAGAGAACTGGAAGACACCAATTATTTTTTGACCTATTCGAATAATCTGAAGCCGATGCTTTTGCTTTCCGTTCTGTTTCGGATGGCATTGCTGATGGATGTGTCCCCGTTTTATTTTGTTTTGCTGCGGAATGTAATTCTGGTGATGCTGGTGGCATGTGCCTGTGGTTATCTTGCGGAACGGAATGGGGATACTTGCTGGAGATTTCCGATCCTGCTTGCCTTTGTATTTCTGCTTCCGATGTGGGAGATGACTGCCGTGTTTTATACGGATTCCATGAGCTTCGGTATGGGAATCCTGGGACTGGCTTTCCTGAAATTGGCGGCAGCATCCAGGGGGAAGCGCCGGCAGATCCTGTGGGCGCTGCTTGCGGCCGGTATGGCAGTACTGGCAGGCACATGGAAGATCACAGTGATCATACCGCTGATCGCATGCGCTGTGATCCTCTTGTGGCAGAGAGTGTCGGTGGACCGTCGAGTGACATTGCTGTTTGGAGGTTTTGTCGTGATTCTGGGAGTGGCTCTGCAGCTCTGGGCCAATTCCTACGAGATCACAAAGGAAGCATCTGAAACAGCTAATCCTGTGATCAGCTGGGTGGCACTGGGAATGAAGGAAGACGGTTCCTGGACCAACAACACAGAGTTTGTGGATCATATGTATGAATTTTCCACCAGACAGGAAAAACAGCAATACAGTATGGAATATATTCGCGAAAACAGATCGGAATTCTGGAATCCCGTACATTTGCGCAAAAAGGCAAGCTATAATTTTGCCAACGGAAATCTGGGGGCCAGTGCATTTTTGAACGTGGAGTACAGCGATGGAACCCTGCTCTGGGAAATGTTTTCGCCCTGGGGAAAATACTACTGGCGCACCTGTCAGTATTGTTTCTGCTATCTGGTGTCCATGTATGTGCTGTTACTGATCGGAATGATCCTCAGCCTTCGCAATATTATCAGAGATCAGGAACCACCTGTAATGCTGATGATCTGTCAGTTGGGATTTATCGGTATCGTTGTTTTTTTAATGTTCTGGGAAGCCAGTGGAAGACAGATGTACAATCAGATGCCCGGAATCCTGCTGGGAAGTGTTCTGAGTATAGAGTATTTTTGGAAAAACTTATCACTAAAACCTCGAAAATAATAATTGACCATTATAACGCACATGTTGTACACTGTATTCGATATTATTTTATTGTATACCGAAGGGAAGTAGGGACATGCGCGAAGAATTGAATGTAGAGGAGCTTTTTGCCAGCAAGGTGTTTACCCTGGGCAAGATGAAAGAGAGGCTCCCAAAGAGTACTTACAAAGAAGTGAAGAAGATCATGGATCAGGGAGGAGAACTTTCCCCGGCAACTGCGGATGTAGTGGCAAGTGCCATGAAGGATTGGGCCATCGAGAACGGTGCCACTCATTATACCCACTGGTTCCAGCCGTTGACCGGCATTACCGCAGAGAAACATGATGCTTTTGTGACACATCCTGATGAGGATGGCCGGATGATCATGGAATTTTCCGGCAAAGAACTGATCAAGGGAGAGCCCGATGCATCTTCTTTCCCTTCCGGAGGCTTACGTGCTACCTTTGAGGCAAGAGGTTACACTACATGGGACATCACTTCCCCCGCATTTATCAAAGAGACCGCTACCGGTCCGACCCTTTGTATCCCTACAGCATTCTGTTCTTATAAAGGCGAAGCACTGGATAAGAAGACACCGTTACTTCGTTCCATGGAGGCTCTGAGCAAGCAGGCGATCCGTATCGTCCGCCTGTTCGGCAATACAGAAGCTACCAAAGTACTGCCTTCCGTTGGCGCGGAGCAGGAATATTTCCTGGTAGATTCTGCCAAGGCTTTGCAGCGTGAAGATATTATTTTCGCCGGACGAACCCTGTTCGGTGCTCCCGCCCCCAAGGGACAGGAGATGGATGACCACTATTTCGGTGTTATCCGTGAGCGTATCGGTGGTTTCATGCATGATGTCAATATCGAGCTGTGGAAGCTGGGTGTAACATCCAAGACCCAGCATAATGAGGCGGCTCCCGCACAGCATGAAGTGGCGCCCATCTACGAGTCTGCCAATGTGGCAGTGGATCACAACCAGCTGGTAATGGAGACTCTGAAGCGTGTGGCAGGCAAGCACGGTCTGCGCTGCATGCTGCATGAGAAGCCTTTTGCCGGAGTAAACGGTTCCGGTAAGCATAACAACTGGTCCATCACTACGGACAATGGTGTAAACCTTCTGGAGCCCGGCCAGACCCCCAATGAAAATATTCAGTTCCTGCTGGTACTGGCATGTATCATGAAAGCTGTAGATACCCATGCGGATCTGCTGCGTCAGAGTGCGTCCAATGTAGGTAACGATCACAGACTGGGCGGTTACGAGGCACCCCCTGCCATTATTTCGATCTTCCTGGGCGAACAGCTGGAGGATGTGGTGGCACAGCTGGTGGAGACCGGTAAAGCAGACAATCTGAAAGAAGGCGGTGTACTTCGCACCGGTGTATCCACATTGCCGGATTTTGTAAAGGATGCTACCGACAGAAACCGTACTTCACCGTTTGCCTTTACAGGAAATAAATTCGAATTCCGTATGGTGGGAAGCGAGGATTCCATCGGAAGCCCCAACACCACCCTGAATGCCATTGTGGCAGAGGCGTTCTGCGAAGCTGCAGACCGGCTGGAAGGTGCGGAAGATTTCGATATGGCAGTCCATGATCTGATCAAGGAATATATGACGGAGCACCAGCGTATTATTTTCAATGGCAACGGTTATGCCAGGGAATGGGAAGAGGAAGCAGCCAGAAGAGGACTGCCCA
>OGXE01001233.1_pt1 | contig 22406 bp, 21 predicted proteins | sample 1576181 | NCBI WGS metagenome assembly OGXE01 (sample SAMEA3541478, study PRJEB24748) | human gut metagenome | biome: human gut; feature: human-associated habitat; material: faeces | place: China | collected 2012 | reverse complement strand
GACACAGCCGCCGCCTCAGAGGGCGTGCAGATGCCGCCATAAATCGCGCCAAGTATGGCGCTATCTCTTCCGTCTCGCTGACGCATCACGGTGGCTGGAACACGCTCTCCGTCGCACCGGATGGCAAGCTCTACGCGCCCAGCGCATTCAAAAACCCCTATGGCATCATGACCACGGAAATGACCGAAGACATTATGTTCGAGCTCATCGAAGCCTATGCCCGCGCCGCCGAGATGGCGCAGTACGGCGGGCACGACATGGTCCAGATCCATGGCGCGCACGGTTGGCTGCTCAGCCAATTCATGTCCCCGCTCTATAACCACCGCACCGACAAATACGGCGGCAGCCTTGAAAACCGCGCCCGCTTCCCGTTGATGATCGTGGACGCCATCCGCAAGCGCTGCCCTAAGCTACCCATCGAATACCGTTTCTCCGCAAACGACTTCATGGAAGGCGGCTTCGGCCCCGAAGAGGGCATTGAATTTGCCAAGATGCTCGACGGCAAGGTTGATCTGATCCACATCACCTCGTCCTCGTTCTTCGATCCCTCCTGCGGCAAGCTCTTCCCCAGCATGTTTACCGAGCGCGGCGTCAATATCCCCCTTGCTGCCTCCATCAAGGCCGCTGTCAAGACGCCCGTCTGTACTGTTGGTCGTATCAGCGACCTCAAGCAGGCTGACGAGGCCATCGCCCGCGGCGAAGTTGATATGGTCGCCGCCGGTCGTGCATTCTTTGCCGACCCGAGCTGGGTCGACAAGGCCTACCATGGCCACGAAGATGAGATCGTCCCCTGCCTGCGCTGCGGCACCTGCGTCCCCTGTGCATACGGTCCTGCGCACTATACTCCTTTCCACGCGCACATCCGCAAATGCGCCGTCAACCCCGTGCTCGGCCGCGAGTGGCAGGTCAACATTATGCCTCCCGGCCCACGCAAGAAGGTTCTCGTCATCGGCGGCGGCCCCGGCGGCATGCAGGCCGCCCTCACCGCCGCAGAGCGCGGACACGATGTCACGCTGTGCGAAAAATCCGATCATCTCGGCGGTCTGATCAACGTTGTCGTGGAAGCGCCGTTCAAGGATGAATACCGCCGCTATCTCAACCTCAAGATCCGCAAGGTCAAAGAGAGTAATATTGATCTTCGCATGAACACTTTCATGTCTCCCGAAGATGCAAAGGCTTTTGGTGCCGACGTCGTCATTCTTGCCATCGGCGCACATCCCATCAAGCCCCCCTTCCCCGGTGCTGATCTGCCGATGATCCACACCATCGACGAAGTCCGCTCCATCGAAGTCGGCAAAAATGTCGTCATCATCGGCGGTGGCCCGCAGGGCGCCGAAGAGGGTCTCGTTCTCCAGCAGGAGGGCAAAAGCGTCACGGTCGTGGAAATGCGCGACCAGATCTGCCTTGGCGCGCCCTACCTGCACTACACCGCCGTCAACAAGGAGTATCTCAAAGAGGGCGCCCCCAAGGCGCTCGTCAACAGCAAGTGCATCAGCATCTCCTCCGAAGGTGTACTGATTGAGAATGTCCAGACTGGTGAACAGACCCTCTGCCCTGCGGATACCGTCCTGCTCGCTATCGGCATGCGCGCTGATCTCGACGAGGTCGAGGCCTATCGCGACTGCGCGCTTGAATTCCGTAAGATCGGCGACTGCAACAAACCCGCCACCATGACCGAAGCTGTCCGCCTCGGCTATGACGTCGCCTTTGGCCTTTAAAATCAGATCCTTTCTCTTCATTTTTGCTCCTACCTAAAAGGGGACGTTGCAAAATAGTGCGCTGAAAAAAAGAGCAGGTTTCCCCGAAAGGGGTTGCCTGCTCATCTTTTTGCTTTATGATTGAGGTGTGAAACAAAATCCAAAGCAAAATCAGTGTACCGTAAATGAGAGAAATGGTCAACTGGTCTTTGCATTGAACAACGAAATTTTGTTGCCGGTGAACGAACCCGCCCGACTGACAAGCGCCCAGCTTGAGGAACTGGATTACAGGAAACTGTATCGCGCCTATTCTGCCAGAGGCAGAAAATCGAAGGTCGACCCGCGAGTGCTGTTCAAGGTAATGGCGTACGGATACCAGTGCGGGATCTATTCCAGTCGAAAGCTGGAGGAGGCCTGCCGGTACCGTGTGGACTTCATGTGGCTTTTGGAAGAAGAGCCCATACCGGACCATACAACGCTGGCACGCTTCCGGACGGGACGGTGTGCAGAGGCCGTGGAAGATCTGTTTTACCAGTATGTGGCTCTTTTGGAACGGCAGGGAGAAACGGATCATGAAACGGTTTTCGTGGATGGACCGTCATGGGGGCGAGGAAGAAGCTCGCCTTGGACAAGTGCTACCAAATTTAGAACCTACTGGGCCGATGTAAACGCTGTGGAAGAAAAGAACGTAGCGTCTTCAAACAACTTAACATTCTCGATTGCATCCTTGTCCAAAAGCATATCCCTGAACAGGCTGGAAAACTTCTCAGCTCTCTTATGAAGTTCGATATCCTGCTTCGGTGTGCTCTGCCGCCATTCAAAAAGTGCCTCTGTCTGTTCAACATAACACGAAGGGTAGTCTTCTAAGTATTTACCTTCTGATTTTAAGTATAAACCTTTTAATCTACGAACTGCCATGTTACTTCTCCTTTTTCTCTCTAATGTTCAGACCCAACGCGGACTGCACGCGCGCGGAGATCGTGACGTTGAAAAATCTCATTTTCTAACTTTTTGCAGCAAAAAAACTGATAAATATGTGAAAACACCGCGCTTTTGCGCGGTGTTTTCTGTGCTGCATCTTTCATCAACACATTCTGGCCCGAGATGGGAGACTCGAACTCCCGACATCTTGCTCCCAAACTTTTGAATAAAAATTTTTCTACTTTTTCCGACGCTTTATAGCCGCTTTTGCTTTATTATGGATGCTCTTCGCAACTCTTGACTCCACTGTTTCCGCACACTCCACGGCTGTCTGTAGTCAAACATGTGGTCAAAAACCGCTTTCTGAACACCCTCGTGACAGGGGACAGAAAGCGGTTTTTCATAGTTTGCCGGAGTGCCGCGGACGGATGCTTCGTCGCTCCGGTTTGCCGCATTGTACCTCTGCTGGAGAGGTTAAGCAAGTCCTTTATGCAGGGACAGGCGGCGCAGAATTTGCATCGCAATAGACAAAGAATACCTTCACGCATTTGCCTTCTGGAGATAAAACTCACTCTCCGCAACTCGTGTCACAAAATCATATTCCAGCCGTGTTGCCTTTGAGGGGGAAATATTGTAACGCTTAAACACAGAGCGAAAATATGCAAAGAACTCCCGGTCTTCCTCTGCCATCGGTGCAACCCAGCCATTTTCGGCACCATGGGCTTCGATTTTCTCCAACTCTGCCATACGTTCTTTATCCATGTCAGTTGCCCCTTCTGGATGAAATCATGGTTTTCCCTTAACAGCTATTACATTCCCGTAATTCATGTAGTTTTTTAAGGAAAAGACTACCCTTTTTGTTACGGACTTACGTTTCCAGCAGATCCTCCATCGTACAACCGAGGACTTTTGCAAGGCTAAGAACAGTCTCCGCACTGGCTTTGTTAATGTCCTTGTTGCGCTGTTCGTACATTTGAATTGAGCGAAGACTGACATTGCTTCGCTTGGCAAGCTCTGCCTGCGTGCAGCCATAAAGCGTGCGGATACGCTTGAGGTTGGTATCAGCGAAGTATTCGCGCACTTTAGCATCGACAATATCAGCGAATTTAGTGACATCCGCTTCATGAAGGGGGGAATACATCTGCTGCAAATCTTCAAACGAAAGAACCTTAAAAATATCACTGAACTTTCTTCCGGAGAACCATTGATAGTAGGCCACTGCCCAGCCGATCCAATACTCTCTGGAACGGCTGAAATTCGCTTGAGGCTTGGCGGTCGGCGCTTTGCCCGTAGTCTCAACGAGAACATCAACAGCAGTTTCAATCCCGCTTTTCCCCAAAAGATATGAAGGTTCACCATTCTCAATCCGATTACTGATGGAACTGACGGAAAACAGCTTTATAAAGCTATCTCCGGCAACTCCGCACGCGTTGATAGCATAATCAAAAGCATCGCCCAGTAATGCCTGCGCGTTACTCAGATAGATTTCTTGGTATGCGTGGGTCATCGTTTTGGATGCCTCCTCTTATGATATCAAGGATATACAGACCATCTGTTTCCTCTTCAAGTATATCCGAATAAAGTTGGTCGGCTTTATCATTTCGAGCCTTGCGGCGAACATAATATTTTTCCTTTTCTGCGATAGAAAATCCATCGTAATGCAGCAGCGAAAAGGCGTATTTAGACTTGATGACGATCTGTTCGCCTAACTTGCCAAGTCGCATAGCGTTTGCGAGTTGCTGTACGGAAATTCCGTTATTTAGGAAAGACGCAGCAAAGTCAAAATAGGAGTCATCGGCACGGTATCCGATAATCAGGTCGTAGGCATTGACGTTGCCGCCGAAATTGTCGATCAGATATCGTTTTGCCCGCTGTGCGGCTGGGCTTTTGATAGAAAACAGACGATGCGCTACCAGAACAGCAATCCAGTTCAGAATCGTATAGTCTGGATTGTTCAGATTCAGAATTTTCATGTATTCCGTATCAAGACTGTAACGATTGACGAAGCCGTTACGCAGAGAGGATACAGCCCATTCTTTAGCGAGTTCCTCGCTTTCCGTGCAGTAGAAGCCCAGCCCGAAGTCATTGTTCTGCTTACCCAACCCAAAGGTTGGAGATTCGATGATCTGTTCAGAGCCATGATATAGGGTAATTTTCTGATTCATCTCCGCATCCTCCTAAGTATCACTGCAAAAATAGTATCACCAAAGTGATATAAAATCAAGCAATATTTGTAGAGAAAAAAGAGCATTTCTTGCTTGAAAAATGCAGGCTCTTCAGACGAATATTTCCAAGAGAAACATGAAGATAATCAGTTTACAGAATGATATTGAGCATCCATTTTGCTGGTGGTATAATTAAATGCAGCTAAATAGGATATTGCAGAACTGCTGGAAAAATACAAATACTCCGCAGCAAAGCGAAAGAGAAACACCGCACCAATATTTGAAAAATATTTAAGAGCTTCCGGGTGGTAGTGCGCCACTTGGAACTGACTTGATACTAACTTAAAACTAACTTGCGTGTAACTTGCGACCTAACACACAATCTGACGTTTAAATTGTTGGATGGATTATTGATATGGGAAGACTGATTTCCAAGAAGACTGTGGAGAGAAAAAATGAATTCGATTCTCGACAGCATAAGAGTAACCTCCGCAACATCTGCGGGACATTTGCTTCCGAGGGTATGACGATCAGCAAATATACCCGCAGAAATCTTGGCCGAATCGCCAGCGGGCAGACCAGCTATCAGCAAGTCCTGGTCGAGCTGAGAGAGAAGTACGAAAAGAGAGGATAAGGTCACGTTTTCCGATTGCGGACCTATCGATTCCTTTCTAATGATTAACTATCAGGGATTTGCAGGGCATCGGCATGACCGAGAAGCTGGCACTTCCCACGCTGATCGCGCTCTGTTCGATTGCGCTCGGAAAGCCGACTCTCAGCAGTCTGGCAGTGCTGGGCGAGATCAGCATCGCGGGAACCATGCTCAAGGTGGACGAGCTTGCAAACGCCCTTCAGGTCTGCCTTGACAGTGGCGCAAAGAAGGCGCTGCTGCCAATCACATCGGCGGCTGATCTCGGACTTGTTCCGGCAGATTTGATCGGCTGCTTTAATCTTGTGTTCTATCAGAGCGCAGAAGACGCGGTATATAAGGCATTGGGCGTTGAGTAATTCCGATTAAAAGGAGTGAGAGCAATATGCGCTGTCCTTGGTGTGGAAATCCGGCAACGATGCACGGGAATCGGTGGGAGTGCTATTATTGCGGCGACAGCGGAACATTAAGAAGACCGTCAGCAAACCACTCAGCACAGGTCACATTGACGCTTTCCTTCGTCTACCACGTCGATCTACCCGAAACGTGGAACGATCTGAAAAAGGCGCTGGGGCAGCTTGCGCCCAAGAACACCTTGCTTTTTCAGCTTCTCGGAAAAGTGCTGCTGCACAACATTTCCACCGGAATCCAGAACGCGGGAGCTTTGCCTGACGAAAAGAAGGCGGAGGAACTGCGGACTTTTCTGACTACGACCACTGACCTGAATCTGGGCGAAAACGCAGAAGAGATCATGCGCGATGCCAAACGCGGCGTTCTGTTCTGTGAAGAAGCAGCCCTTTCCGAAACGGACTGCGGCACGTTCTGGACGGAATTACTCTCGACGCGCCCGGTAGAAGACTACTATAACCGCGTCGATCCGGACGGCTTGTTTGATCTTCTCTCTGAATTATCCTCTGCCTATGCCTACTTCGGCGGGAAAAAGGATGAGGAAATGGGCGAAGCGCAGGATTATCAAAATGCACTGGAAGAAGCCTATCACACCCATTGGCAGAACAAAGTGCTGCTGCATCCGGACGCAGAGCGCGCGGAACGCCTCTTGGCGCAGGGCGAATTTCCAGATTATGAGGATATTTGCCGCGAGATTTTGCTGGTCGAATATCCGGAGGAAGTCCCGCATGAGTCTGCCGAGGATTTCAATGAATTGTCGTGGGAGTCCATTCTGGATGATGTGTTCGCAAGCAACACGGCAAAGGGCATCCAGATGTGGCGAAGCCTTTTGAACATTGCGGAGCCGTCTCTGAAAACCGATGCTAAAACTGCCGAAAAACTTCTCCCGGATTGGGATTGGCTGGATTCTCCGAGCCATGATCAGGTGCTTCCACTTCTGGGCGCACTGGATGATGAGCGGTTTGTGTCGCAGCTTTTTGAGAGCGCATATATTGGCAGATTGCAGCTTGATGTTTTGAATGCTTGCCGCTCCTGCGGGCAGGAAGCATTGGGGCAGCACTGTCTTGAACTTGCGCTGAAAAATCCATGTCTTGAAGGAAACTGGAAGAAGCGGCTCAGCCGTGTATTCACCACAGCGCCATCTTCCGGAACAGAAAAGCCGCGGTCAGATACCGGCAAGCCCATTGAGGACACGAAACCCGATGACGGCACGGTGTATCACTATTGTTCCGTTCAGGTGCAGGGAACACGCCGCCCGTATGCGTATCTGACCGGAGGCTTGCCGCTCAAGGTCGGAGATTGGGTCGAGCTTCCGTTTGGGAAAGACGATGTGCCGCGGCATGGGCAGGTCAAAGCCGTTATGGACTGTACGCGCATGGTCGCGCCTTGGCCTCCGGAACAGACAAAGACCGTCATCCGCACGATAGATGCTCCGGTAGCTACGCCGATCATTGAAGTCGTTGCGCCGAAACCGAAAAAGCGCGTAGAACAGCCTAAGAAAGAAACTGAAAAAGTAGATGCCCCCGCAATTCCTACGCCTAAAATTGAGATGGAGCAGCCGAAAACAGAACCGCAAGTCACTAAGCCCGTTTTGCCAGAAAAGGACGAAAAGAAACCTGTGCCGCCAAAGAAGCCATTCCCATTCAAGAAAGTCATTGCGGCGGTTCTGGTGGTAGCTGCGATTTCGTGGATTTCTATTTCCGTCTCGAACCGCAACAAGCAAAGAGAGCAGATTATGAAGCAGCCGTTCAAGAGCTGTCAAATGGCAACTACACCTCTGCCGAACAGGACTTCTCTGAACTTTCCGGTTATCGGGATGCTGCGCCGCTGTCCGTCTACTGCAAATACGCCGATATGTACAAAGATAGAACGGACTACGCAGGCGGACAGGATGAGCTTTCAAACATCACGCTGCAATATGACACGAGCTGGCAGCAGGATGTTGACGCACTGGAGCCCCGCGTCAAGGGCTACAAGGCGGAGAAAGACGCCGCCGAGGAAGCCGAGCGTCAACGAATTGCAGCCGAGAACGCCGCGAAGCGGGAGCAAAGCCTGAAAGATCAATATTTCGGAAAACTGCCCGTAGAAGGGATGCCGGTGAGCTGCTTGAAATACACTTCGCTCGGCGAACCGGACAAGAGGCTGAACTGCAAAAACTTTGATAAGTTGGAGCAAAACCGGAAGTATTTCGATGTTTACTGGTATGATGAAAATGGAGAAATGATCGCTGCCGGGATGTGCGCTCAGTGGAAAAACGACAGCGAGTATATGCTGAAATCCTTCTCACAATATTATCCGTCAGGCGGCAATCAGGGACAAACCTTCAATTACGGTAACGGGAGCAATACGTCCGGAAGCCTCCGGGATGAGTATGATAGCCCCGAAGACCTCTGGGAAGATAACCAGGATTGGTATGAGGACGAGGATGAAGCGTGGGATGATTGGTACGATGATTGAACCGTAAATGAATATGAAAAGCCTCTGCCGATACCTAGATAGGTCATCGGCAGAGGTTTTTGCTTGTCTTACGGGTATTTGGACAAGCTTGATCTGTTGCTGAAACCGTGTAGGGAAAATAATCAACGTGTATATGGAGAGTAGTTTCGAATTTGTTTCGCTAAAGGCTCCGCGAGGCATTAAGCGAGAGACTTTTCGAGACATTTGAGGTTAGACAGTGCAAAAAATCTTTCGAAAGACGCAACTCAAAGTTTGCGGCGCTATAGACAAAGAAGAGTTACTTTCCACAGTAGCGGGCGATGAAGGGGAGGGTATTGCCCTCGTCCAGCAAGCGCACAACGTTTTCCACGTGCTGCGCGCTCTCGCCGAGCTCCCGGGCAGGCGTCTGAATGATATCCATAGAAATTCCTTTCGTTGCATGGTTTAACGTCAGCGGCGGCAGACGCCCAAGCGTCCGCCGCCTATTTTACCACAGCCCCGGCCGGATTTCCAGCGCAAAGGCTTCTCACGAAATAGCAGATCCGCCTCTGTATCACACAGAGGCGGATCTGCCAATCCTATGATGCCCACGGCGGCGAACGCTATGAGCTTATTCAGCACAGCATCACCTATCGTTACTGTGTTTTTATCTCAGGTTCTTCCGGAAGAACTCCTGCGCATTCTTGTACATTACGCCATCGGCATCCTCCTGCGAAACGCCTCGGGAGATCAGATACTCGTAAATCGACGCCGCCTTGGCCGGTGTATTCAGGCACTCCGGCAGGAGGGAACCGTCGAAATCCGAACCGAGAGCAAGATTCTTTTTGCCTCCCAGCTCAAAGAAATGCATGGTGTGACGGTAGATATCGTCAAGGCTGTGAACTTCGCCGTCGTCGCGCAGGAACTTCACAAAGTAATTCAGACCGATCAGGCAATCGCGCCTGACCATCTCTCGGATCATGTCGTCTGTGAGGTTGCGCTTGTGACTGCACAGCGCACGAGCATTGGAATGCGTGGCGACAAAGGGTTTGGCCGCCACCTCCAGCAGGTCGGCAAAACCGTGGTCGTTGAGGTGGGAGACGTCGACAAGAACGCCCTCTTTCTCCATCTCGCGCACAGCTTCCTTGCCAAACTCGCTTAGGCCATGGTCAGTGGTGTGACCGGAGCCAAGCTCGTTTTCACCGTTCCATGTCAGCGTAATGGCACGCACACCCTGCTCGGCAAGTGTGTGAACACGGGTGATATCACCGGCGAGCGCGCTGCCGTTCTCAATAGTCAGAAATGCGGCGACCTTATTCTCAGCCCAAGCCTTCTCCATATCGGCGGCATTGCGGCAGGGAGCCACACGGTCGGAAAACTTTTCCATCTGGCGATAGAAGTTTATGCGGTTCTTCTCGAAATAAGCGATGGCTGCATCGCCGCGCTCCTCATCCGGAATGAAGACTGCGTAGAACTGCGCCCAATGCACATCATTCGGCATGTTGCTCAGCTGCAGCACGCGGCCGGGATCGTCCAGCGTGTCCGGGTTGCCGGTGTTGGCATACTTCCAATCTGCCAGAGTGTCACAGTGCAGATCGATCAAACCATAACTGTTCATGATACTAATTTAAAATCCTTTCTTTGACTTTACGCCCGCGGGTCGAGCTCCTCGCAGGAAAGCACTTCCTTGCTGCGTGTGTATTCCTCATACCGGAGTCCACGATCTGAGGTCTCAATTTCGCCGACCTGGTTATCATAGGGGTCGGCGCGCCAGAACTGCTTTTCAACGGTAAACGGCGCTTCAAACTCGCTGTTGGCCACCATGCGGTATGCGTCGATGTTGCCAAAGTAGAACTTGCGGCGTTCCTCATTCTGCGCCCTCACCGCCGCCGTGCCGTAGCTCGGGTCGGCATAGAGCCAGCCGTATGGCGCGATATAGAAGCGGGACCAGTCGTGTGCGCCGCAGAAGTCCGGCTCAGCGGTCAGGCCGCTCTGCCACCTGGCGGGAATGCCAGCGCAGCGGCACATGGTGATAAAGAGCAGGGCAAACACACCGCAGTCGCCGGTGTAGCTGCGCGCCGCAGAATCCGGGATGCACTCGAGAATGAAGTAGGACGGCATGAAGGTATACTTCATGTTCAGCGTGATGAAGTCGTAGAAGATACGCGCCTTTTCCAGAGGATCGGTCACACCCTCGGTCAGCGTCTCCACAAGGGAACGAATAAACGGGGTGAAGACGATGTGCGGCGCCTGCTCCTGCGTATCGAAATCAGGCTGTACGGCGTCTGCCTTCATCGTGGAAACATCGTGGTAGCGTGCCGTGTGGACATAGGAGTACTCCACATAGAACTCGTGGTTTTCCTCCATGTTCTCCTCCCAGCAGATCGTGCGCTGCGCCGCATTCTCGGGTGCGAGCTTGCCGGTCTCGGGATACATCTTCTCGATGCGGATCTCGCTTTGCTGCTCACACTCGGCGGGGATGGGCAGGTGAACGCGCACGAACATACCCGGCGTGAACCGATCATCGTTTACGCGGACGCTCGAACGGATGCAGATGCGATTGGAGATACCGCCGTTCTCGCGCATCAGACGGCGAACACGGTCAAGACGGCCCTCGCCCTGCTCCTTCGTCACGCTCTCCACACCGTGCACCTGTACGCCCGCGCGGACGGCAAAGGATGGATCTGCTTTGCACAGCGTCTCAAAGAAGCGGTCCAGGAAGTGCATCTCGCCGTTGACATAGAGCCAGCTGATTTTGCCGGCGTCCACGCGCTCGTCGAATTCCTCCTCGGTAAAATCGGGGATGTGCCCGCGCACCACAGCAAGTGCGGCGGCACGGTCGAACGGGTAATTCTGTGGGATCCGGCAGATGATCTCGCGCTCGGCGGTCAGGCACGCGCGCATTGCCTCAGACAGGTTATCCTGCGCAAGACGAAGATCGATGAGGCGGATCGCGCCCTCAAAATCGCCCCATGCCTTGCGCCGGGCGATATCGTCCGGCAGGCCAATGTTCAGATATTGCAAGGTATCGTTAATATTCATAAAAATAACCTCTTTGTGAATCCTGCTCCCACGGCACGGGCCGCAGGAGCAGGAAAAATCATCCGGCGGGGATCATGCAATCATATGCAGGATCGCACCCATGCCAAGACCAAAAATATTACCAATAGCAGCGCCAAGAACACCCATCAGAACACCGATACCCGCAAAGGAATCGTCATAGGCGCAGGCAATGATCGGCGCAGAAGCGGAACCGCCGATATTGGCGACCGATGCCGTAGAGACCATGCAAAGATCCCAGTGGAAGATCTTGGAGAGGATGTACATACCGACAACGTGGATCGCAAGAACGAACACGCCGTAAACGACCCACATCGGAGCTTCGACCAGCGCATTGAGCGGAGCCTGCGTAGCGAGCAGGGAGACGACGGCGTACAGCAGGACGCTGGAAAGATCTTCAACAGCAGGAAGCTTGCCGAGCGGGGTCATTGCGCAGACCAGACCGAGGACGGTGACGAACAGCGTCGTGCAGGTGCCCTTGTCGAACATGTCAAGGCCGATCTCCTTGAGGCCGTCATTCATGACAAGGCCGATCTTCTGAGACAGCGCGGAGACGATCAGAGCAAGGCCGATAAGCCAGATCCAGTCGACAGCTTTGGCCTGCTTTTTCTCGTTGGCGACCTCTGCGTTGGCAGCGGCTGCAACGGCCTCAAGCTTGGAGGTGTCCGCCTTAACGGACTTGTTCCACTTGCCGGCATACTTCACAGCAAAGAGCAGCAGCGCAATCCATACGGAGTAGCAGACGGTGTCGAGCGTAAGAGCGCAGGCGTAAGCGCCGGCATCGACCGGCAGAGCATCCTGCATGGCAGCCATGTTGGCGGAGCCGCCGACCCAGGAAGCGTACAGAGCTGCGGTAGCGCCCCAGATGGTCTCGCCGCCCCCGAGGGATCCCTTGAAGATCGGGAAGCCGACGATGAAGCCGAGCGCAAGAGTGATCGAGCAGCCAAGGAAGATTGCGATCATGCGTCCGGAGAGCTTGGCGATCTTGCGGAAGTCGCAGCGCAGCAGCATGACGAAGATCATTGCATACAGAAGGTTATTCTTCAGTACGCCGTAAGCGGCACTGACGCCTTCGGAATTGTACAGGCCCAGGGTACAGAAGACCATGTTGAGAATATAGATCCATACCAGCGGCGGGACCCAGTTAAAGACTTTCCACTTGGTGTATTTTTCCATTGCCAGCAGCCCGCCGGCCAGGAACATCAGGAATGCGATGAAAGTAAAACCGTTTTCAATAGCAGGTAACATACTTTTCTCCTCCAAAAAATATATTTCTTCTCAGCGGGGCGGTACCTAGACCCGCTGCAAAAGACAAAACAGAAAAAAGCCCAACAAAACCGAGCGTTTTTCAACGCCTGATCTTGCTGGGTTTCACACGCGGCACCACGAGGGAACTCATGGCAGGCGACTGCGAAGCAGCCATATACAGTTATGCGTAATCAGGTTTTGCTTTCCGGCTTGCCCGTCATTGACCGCCAGCGCTTGAGCGCATCGCGGTAAGCGACAAGTACGGCCCGGCGGGACGAGCCGCCGTATCGTCTGTTGAGCGTGTTCTCCAACCACACATCGATCTCCGGAAAAACCTGCCCCACAAAAAGTTTACGCAGGAAAGCCTCCGTCGTGGAAATTGTATGGGTACAGCTGAAATCGAGAACCTCGGACGTCAGGTCGTCGACCTCAAACGCCATATAAAACGTGCCGTAGTTTTTTGTGATGGCGTTGTCTGAATTCGTTCTGGACTCGCCAATGACAAAAACCGAATTGATCTGATTCAAAGAACCGTCCTTCCTTTCACAGGAGAATGCACGGAATGTATAATAATCAAAAACGCCCTGTATCAGCATCATTGGGTGCCTTTATTATAGCGGCCATTGACCGAGTTGTCAACATCTTCTTGCCAAGCCAGATGATTCTGCCGATTTTTGTCGATAACGCACAACAATTCCTTGTCAAGAAATCGCCAAGGCACATAAACTATGGTCAAATCAACGATTATCACCTTCCCCCTTGCAATTGCAGTCTGGACATGGTAGCATAAATATGCTTTTAAAAACTTGATTATCACTGCTGCTTTACTTTGCTTGAGAATGCCACAACGTTCTTCACCGCAAATAAAACCCAGCAAAAGACGTGGATTTATCGCGCCTTTTGCCGGGTTTTTTCTTTTGCAGCAGCCAAGAGAGGTGAGGAGCCGCCGCCATAATACGCCGCGCATTCACAGAATCACACAATATTTGAGGAGGAATTCATCACATGAAGAAAAGACTTTGCTCATTGCTACTTGTCCTCACAATGCTTTCTACGCTTCTGGTCGCGCCGGCTTCCGCCCTTGAGGCAGACGGTTCGACTAGCGCCGGCAACGAGACTTACGTGTATCTCGGCATCAAGGATTACGGCACCGTGGAAGCTGACAGCAAGCCCGACTTTGTCCATCGCTTCTACACCAACGGTGAAGAAGTGCAGTATACCATCGCCAGCAGTGACAATAAGTACGCCGTCCAGAACAAGCTTCAGGAAGGCTATGTCTACGATCTGACGATTGAAGGCGGTGTCGTGACCGACGCCGCCGCTGCCACGGCCGACGCCGAAGGCACGATCGCGTCCATCGACGACTCCACCGTCACCGTTAACGGCGCCGCTGTCAAGTACAGCGCCATCTATGAGATCAGCAACAACGCCGCCGGTGCCACCGCCGTGACCAAAGTGACCGATCTCACCGCGCTTGTCGGCAAGACCGCGAAGGTTTACGGCGACACCGTTTACCTCACCTTTATCGCCGAGCCTTACACCGCTCCCGTCAGCGGCACGCCCGGTGAGCGCACCCTCAAGAACCTTCGGCCTCCTCTTTCCCGCCCGCGAAACGCGCATCCGCGTGATTACCCACGCCCGGCGCGGCCTTGTGCACGGGCAGGATTTTCTGTGCTCCCCCGGTTCCGCCCTGCCATCCCCCGTGGACGAGCCTGCCATGTGGGAAATCCCGGCGGCCTGCGGCGGAGAGCGCCCCGACATCATGCTCGGCAGCGGGGTAGCCCGCAATCTGCCCCAGCTGGAGGGACTCTTCGGCGATTCCGCGCCCCTCTTTCTGCCCGCCCTTACCCATCCCACAGCGCAGGCATTGCTTGATCTGACTCTCGCCCTGCCTGACGGAGCATGGGGGCACAAGGATCTCGATCCGCTCTATCTCCGCCCCTGCGACGCCGTGGACAATCTCGCCTCCATCGCCGCCAAGCGCGGTCAGGCTCCCGAAGAGGCCTATGCCCAGCTCGACAAGCTCCTGCGCCCGCAGCGCGAACGCAGCGCCAGCCAGCGCACCGGCGCGCTCTCGCAGCGCGAGCTGTGGAAGATCCCGCTCGATGCCAAGGACGTTTTTCGCCGCAAAGCACCGCCGTCCAGGCGCGAGACGGCGTTTTACCTGCTCATCGACCGCAGCGGCAGCATGGGCGCCGGCGTCGGCGGCGGGCAGTCCAAGCTCTTCACGGCGCTGGCCACGGCGGCCGTGCTCGAGGAGGCGCTCAAGGGCATCGCCTATACGAAGATCGTCGCCTTTGACGGCGGCACGAACGCCGTGGAGCACTGCGTCATCAAGGATTTCGACCAGAAGGAGATCGGCAGCCGCTGCATCGACGCCATGGAGCAGATCGCCGCCGGCAACGGCAACAAGGACGGTTATTCCATCCGCGCCGCCGCGCTGGATCTGGCCAAGCGCACCGAGCGCCGCAAGATCCTCATGGTGCTCTCCGACGGGCTGCCGTCCGGCTATTTCAGCGAGGCGGAGGCGATCGACGACGTGCGCACGGCCGTGCAGGCGGTGCGCCGCCGGGGTCTGCTCGTCATCCCGATCATTTACACCGCGCGCACGGACGAGAACGTGGATGCTTACCGCCGTATGTATGAAAAGAGCATGATCTTTGCCGATTCCGTGGGCATGCTCGGCGAGTTCGAGCGCCTGCTCATGAAGCTGGTGCGCTGAGCGGCGGCCGGGCGTGGAATTGCTTGACAAGCCCCGCGCGGTGTGCTATGATGACTTCTCGTTAAAAGGGAGTAGTTACAAATGTATGACCAACAATCTCCCGGCATCCGCCGGTGGTTATGCGCCTATTGTGATAGGTAATGAGACTTTTAGCACATCATATTTATGATGATCGTGCCGAAAGTCTCATTTTTTGCGCGATCACGAAGGAGAATGCGTTATGAACCTCGATTTTACCGGCAGTACCCTCTTTCTTGTCCTGCTGCTGTTCGCGGCGGGCCTTGTGTGCATCATCAAGGGCGGCGACTTTTTTGTCGATGCCGCCACGTGGATCGCGGAGGCCTCCGGCATCCCGAAATTCATCATCGGCGCGACCGTTGTGAGCTTTGCCACGACGATGCCGGAGATGCTTGTGTCCGTCTTTTCCGCGCTGGAGGGCAATGCGGACATCGCCATCGGCAACGCCGTCGGCTCGGTGACGGCCAATACCGGCCTGATCATGTGCCTGTCGCTGATCTGCATGGAGTGCACCATGCCGCGCCGGCAGTATGCGGTCAAGGCGGTGCTGCTGCTCACGGCGATCGCGGTTCTGTTTGGCTTCACGCGCGACGGGCAGTTGTCCATCCTTGAGAGTGTTTTGATCCTTGTCATTTTTGCGTGCTTTATTGCCGAGAGCCTTGTCGCTGCGCGGCGTGAGCAGTCGCTTGAGGCCCCGGAGCAGGATGCCCGCCCCAAGACGGACGGCCGGACGGTCGCGCTCAATATCGGCAAGTTTGTGTTTGGCGCTGCGGCCATTGTGCTTGGTGCGCAGCTGCTGATCGACAACGGCACCGCGCTCGCGCAGATGATCGGTGTGCCGGATGCCATCATCGGCGCGACCATGATCGCCATCGGCACGTCGCTGCCGGAGCTTGTTACGACCATCACGGCCATCCGCAAAAAGCAGTCCTCGCTGTCGGTGGGCAACATCATCGGCGCGAACATCATGGATCTCACGCTCATCATGCCGCTGTGCGCGCTCATCCTCGGCAAGCCGCTGCCGGTCGAGCGGCAGGGCATGCTGCTGGACATTCCGGCGTGTCTTGTCGTGTGCGCAGGTGCGCTCATCCCTGCGCTTGTGCAGGGCAAATTCAAGCGCTGGGTCGGCTTTTTCATCGGCGGACTGTACATCGTTTATCTCGTCATCATGTTCACGTGCTTCGGCGCGTAAAAACCGGCGCCGGCCTCTTTTTGGAGACCGGCGCTTTTTGCTGTGATATTTGCTGCAGACAGAAAAAACCCCGGAAGCCGAAGCTTCCGGGGCGTGGTGCGCGAGGCGGGACTTGAACCCGCACGTCCGGAGTGGACACTAGAACCTGAATCTAGCGAGTCTGCCAATTCCACCACTCGCGCATAAGCTTTGTTGTTCAAAGCCTGTTTAATATAGCATTTCGCATGCGGATTGTCAAGCGTATTTTCCGCAACTTCCAGAAAAAATCGCAACGTGTGTCGAAAACGTGAATTTTTTCCGCTCCGGGTGTTCAAATCCGGCGGTATCTGGTATACTATACCGATGAAAAATGAGACCCGGCCATGCCGGGAACGGAGTTGTGATCAAAATGGATTTGAACCGTGCTGCACTCAAAGCAGACGCCCGCCGGCGCGCCGCCGGCTATCGCCCGAGCCCGATCCTTGCGGCATTGATCGTCTTTGCCCTCGGGCTGCTCATCTCGACGCTCTCGTCGTACCTGATGGGCGGCGACCGCCTGACCACGGCGCTGACAAACGCCGCGCAGTTCGGCCCCGACGCGGTCGAACAGGCATACATCAGCTTCTTTGAGCATTACAGTGTGTCCGGTGTTGCGGTCGTGCTCGTCGTCGCGCTGGAGATCATGAACTATATGGTCAGCGTCGGCTTTGTGATCTTCTCGCTGCACGTCAGCCGGGATGAAACGGCCGAGATCGGCAACCTTTTTGACGGGTTCGGCCTCTTCTTCCGCGTGCTGTGGCTGGCAATCCTGCAGGGGCTGTTCGTGTTTCTGTGGAGCTTGCTGCTGGTCGTACCGGGCATCATCGCGGCCTATCGCTACCGGCAGGCGCTGTACCTGCTGCTCGACCACCCGGAGAAGTCCGCCTGGCAGTGCCTGCGCGAGAGCGCAGCGGTCATGCGCGGCCACAAGTGGGAGCTGTTTGTGCTGGATCTGAGCTTCCTCGGCTGGATGCTGCTGAGCGCCCTGTTCGCGCCCGTGTCCATCTGGCTCGACCCGTACCGCGCTATCACGAACGCAAATTATTATAACCGGCTCGTCGGCGCGCAGGGCGGCCCGCGCATTTATGAGGGCTCGTTCACCGACATCCCGAACGATCCGCAGTCCTGACGGTTTTATCCCGCCTTTTCCCCCCGCCTGCCGTGCGCAGGCGGGGTGTCTTGCGTTGACAAGCCGTGGCTGTGCGGTATAATCTAAAGAGAAACCCGAGGAAAACGAGGTGCACAGATGCAGACGGAAAAGAGCGGCCGCCCGCAGGCGATGATCGCCATGAGCGGCGGCGTGGATTCGAGCGTGGCGGCATACCTGATGCAGCAGGCGGGTTACGACTGCATGGGCGTGACCATGAAGCTGTATGAAAATGAGGACGCCGGCGTGCCGCGCGGCCACACCTGCTGCACGCTCGACGATGTGGAGGATGCCCGCCGCGTGGCCTATGCGCTGGGCATGCCGTACTATGTCTTTAATTATAAGGATGCGTTTCGTGAGCAGGTCATGGCGCGCTTTGCCGCGGCCTATCAGCACGGGGCGACGCCGAACCCCTGCCTGGACTGCAACCGGTATCTGAAGTTCGGCCTGCTGGAGACACGCGCCCGCGCGCTCGGGTGCGACGTGCTGGCGACCGGGCACTATGCCCGCGTCGAGCAGCTGCCGGACGGGCGCTACACACTCAAAAAGGCCGTGGACACGACGAAGGATCAGAGCTACGTGCTCGCTTGGCTCACGCAGGAGCAGCTCGCGCACACGCGCTTTCCGCTCGGCGGTCTGCACAAGACCGAGGCACGGGAGATCGCCGAGGCGCATGGCTTCTGCAACGCGCACAAGCACGACAGTCAGGACATCTGCTTTGTGCCGGACGGTGACTACGCCGCCGCGGTCGAGCGGCTGACCGGCGCGCACAGCGAGCCCGGCCGCTTCGTGGACACGCAGGGCAAGGTGCTTGGAACGCACCGCGGCATCATCCACTATACGATCGGCCAGCGCCGCGGGCTCGGCATCGCGGCCGAGACGCCGCTGTACGTCTGCGGCATCGATGTGCCGCGCAACGAGGTCGTGCTCGGGCGCAATGACGATCTGTTTTCGACCGAGCTGGATGCGAGCGGCTGCAACTGGATCTCCGGCGACGTGCCGGACGTGCCGCTGCACGTGACGGCCCGCATCCGCTACCGGCAGCCGGAGCAGCCGTGCACCGTCACGGCCACGGGGCCGGACACGGTGCACGTGTCGTTTGAGACCCCACAGCGCGCCATCACGCGCGGCCAGGCCGTCGTGTTCTACGACGGGGACACGGTGCTCGGCGGCGGCACGATCGACTGAACTGTGATTTTTGGAAGGGAGGCGCGGCCGTGTCCGTGACGCTCTATCTTGCGATCCCCTGTTATAACGAGGAGACGGTCCTGCCGGAGACGGCGCGCCGCCTGCGGGAGAAATTCACCGCCCTGCGCGCCGCCGGGACGATCGGCCCCATGAGCCGCATCTGCTTCATCGACGACGGCTCGAAGGATGCCACCTGGCAGCTCATTTCCGACCTGCATGCGCGCAATCCGGTCTTTTCCGGTATCCGCCTGTCGCGCAACCGCGGCCACCAGAACGCGCTGCTGTGCGGCCTGATGACGCTGCGGAATCGCGCCGACTGCGTCATTTCCATGGACGCCGACCTGCAGGACGACATTGATGCCATCGATGCCATGCTCACGGCCTTTCAGAACGGGAATGATATCGTCTACGGCGTGCGCGCCAGCCGGAAGCAGGACTCTGCCTTCAAGCGCGCCACCGCACAGGGGTATTACCGCCTGCTGCGCGCGCTCGGTGCGGACGTGGTGTATAATCACGCCGACTACCGGCTCATGAGCCGCCGCGCGCTCGACGCACTCGCGGAGTATAAAGAAGTCAATCTATTCCTGCGCGGGCTCGTGCCGCTCGTGGGCTACCCGAGCACGGTCGTGTATTACGAGCGCGGCAAGCGCTTTGCGGGCGAAAGCAAGTACCCGCTGCGCAAGATGCTCTCGTTCGCGTGGGAGGGTGTGTCGTCGCTGACGGTCTCGCCGCTGCGGCTCATCACGCGCATCGGCATCGTGATGTTCCTCGTCAGCATCGCCATGCTCATCTATTTTCTCGTGCGCTATTTCACCGGCCACACCGTTGCCGGGTGGTCGAGTCTCGCCGTGTCCATCTGGGCCATCGGCGGGCTGCAGCTACTGGCCATCGGCGTGGTGGGAGAGTACATCGGCAAGATCTATCTTGAGACGAAGGCGCGCCCGCGCTACCGCATCGAGACGGAGCTTGATGACCGGGAGGCGGAGCTTTGAAGCGCCTGCGCACGCTCTTTGACGCGAAGCTGTGGAAGTTTCTGCTCGTCGGCGTGATCAACACGCTCGTCGGCACGGGCATCATGTTTGGATTGTATAACCTTGCCAACTGCTCGTACTGGGTGTCCTCGGCGGCAAACTACGTGCTCACGAGCATCCTGAGCTTTTTCCTCAACAAGCACTTTACGTTCCAGAGCCGGGAGCGCGGCGCGGGTCAGGTCGTGCGCTTCGCGGCGAACATCGCCGTCTGTTACCTGATCGCCTACGGCATCGCAAAACCGTTGTGTCTGCGCCTGCTTGCCAATGCCACGGTGGGCACGCGCGACAATGTGGCCATGCTCGTCGGCATGGTGCTCTTCACCGGTCTGAATTACCTCGGCCAGCGCTTTTTTGCCTTCCGCAGCCCGAAAACCGAAGAGAAATGAGACCCCTTCCCGGATGTGCAGCATCCGGGAATTCTTTTTGAAAAAATGCAAATAGGCTCTTGACAAACGGGCAGAGAAGTGGTTATATAAACACATGAGCAATCGTTCATATGTTCAAACGAAAGTGAGGAGATCCCATGGCAGAACCGAGACCCGACAGCGCACCGGCGTGCGAATATCTCAACGTGCACGAGGACGCGGTGGCGCAGGTGCTTGCGGCCCTGCCGGACGATGAGACGCTCTACGACCTGTCGGAGCTGTTTCGCGTCTTTGGCGATTCGACGCGCATCAAGATCCTCTATGTGCTCTTCGAGAGCGAGCTGTGCGTGTGCGACATTGCGCGGCTGCTGAACCTGACGCAGTCGGCGGTCAGCCACCAGCTGCGCATTTTGAAGGCGTCGAACCTCGTCCGCTTCCGGCGGGAGGGCAAGACCGTGTTTTATTCCCTGGACGACGATCACGTCCGGTCCGTGCTGGCCCTCGGCATGGAGCATGTGCTGGAAAAATGATGGCCCGGCCATCTTTTCAAATAACATTCAATGACAGATGAAGGAGCGTACATCATCATGGAAAAGACCTATAAGATCGAAGTAGACTGCGCCAACTGCGCGGCGACCATCGAGCGGCACGTGGCAAAGCTCAAGTGTGTCAAGGAAGTGACCGTGAGCTACATGGCCCAGAAAATGCTGGTCGAATATGCCCCCGGTGTGGACGAGACCGAGGCCAAGGCGGAGATCCTCAAGACCGCGCTCAAGGTCGAGCCGGACTTCCGCTTCGAGGACTGAATCTCATGACGCGCGAACAGAAAAGGTCGCTGCTGCTCATAGCAGCAGCGGTCGTGCTGCTCATTGGGCTGCACTTTGTGCCGGTCACGGGCTGGCTCAAGCTCGTGCTGTATCTCATCCCGTATCTGCTCGTCGGCGGCGAGACGCTCGTCGATGCCTGCAAGGGCATTTATAACCGCCAGCCGTTCGACGAAAACCTGCTCATGGCCGTGGCCACCATCGGCGCGATGGTGCTCGGGGACTATCCCGAGGCCGTGTCCGTCATGCTGTTTTACCAGATCGGCGAGCTGTTTGAGAGCTACGCCGTCGGCCGCAGCCGCCGGAACATCGGCGATCTGATGGACATCCGCCCGGACTACGCCAATGTTGAGACGGCGGACGGCGTTGCGCGCGTGAAGCCCGAGCAGGTCGCGGTCGGCGATACGATCGTCGTCAAGCCCGGCGAGCGCGTCCCGCTCGACGGCACGGTGCTCACGGGCACGTCGGCGCTGAATATGAGCGCCCTGACCGGTGAGAGCGCCCCCGTGGACGTCACGGAGGGCAGCACCGTCGTCAGCGGCAGCGTGAACCTGTCGGGTGTGCTGCGCCTGCGCGTGGAGAAGGTGTATGCCGAGTCCACGGTCGCGCGCATCCTTGAGCTGGTGGAAAATTCCTCGCTCAAGAAGGCGCATACCGAGCGCTTCATCACGAAGTTTGCCCGTGTCTACACGCCGTCCGTTTGCGGTGCGGCGCTCGCGCTGGCGATCCTGCCGCCGGTCGTGCGGCTCATTATGGGCATCCCGGCAGAGTGGGGCGACTGGATCTACCGCGCGCTGACGTTCCTCGTCATCAGCTGCCCGTGCGCGCTCGTGATCTCGATCCCGCTGTCGTTCTTCGGCGGCATCGGCGGCGCGTCCGCCCGCGGTATCCTCATCAAGGGTTCGAGCTATCTGGAGATGCTGGCCAAGACCGACCGTGTCGTCTTTGACAAGACCGGCACGCTCACGCGCGGCACGTTCGCCGTCACGGCGGTGCATCCCGCGCAGCCGGAGCTGTCCGATCAGGCGCTGCTGCAGCTTGCGGCGGCGGCGGAGCAGTTTTCCGATCACCCAGTCAGCCAGAGCCTGCGCCGCGCGGCCGGAGAGCTTCCGGCCGACCTGGTCACGACGGACGCCAAAGAGCTCGCCGGTCACGGCGTGACCGCGCAGGTCGGCGGCCGGTCTGTTGCCGCCGGCAACACGAAGCTGATGGACACCCTCGGCCTGACCGTGCCCGCGGTCAATGAGACCGGTACGGTCATCCACGTCGCGGCCGACGGCGCGTATCTCGGCTACATCGTCATCTCCGACGAGCCGTGTGCCAACCCGCAGCGAACTG
>OGXE01001178.1_pt1 | contig 23131 bp, 17 predicted proteins | sample 1576181 | NCBI WGS metagenome assembly OGXE01 (sample SAMEA3541478, study PRJEB24748) | human gut metagenome | biome: human gut; feature: human-associated habitat; material: faeces | place: China | collected 2012 | reverse complement strand
CGGCACCCAGTACGGTTTATGCGTTGCTACGATAATGGTGGTCTGCAATGTGTTCAACCCGCCTTATATACTTTTCCTACACTGTTCCGACTATTCTTGCTAAACCTATAGTATAGCGCTTTTTCGCCGGAATACAAGTTACAGAACGGTAAAAGCTTATTCCCCCTCGTTTTCGAAGCGCTCCTGCTCCTCTGCCAGCTTTTCCCATTCCTCATACAGCTCCTGCTGATGGAACCTTGTATCGTCCAGCTCATCGCATTTATCCCGCAGCAGCAGATGATCGCGCAGCACCTCAGGGTCGTTGATCTCGTTTTCCAGCTCTACGATGTGCGCTCCCAGCTCCTCGATCTCGGTCTCGACCTTTTTCAGGCGGGCGCGCACCTCGGCGCGGCGCTTGCGCTGCTCCTTGCCGTAGCCCTGCTTTTTGGCACTGTCCTCCGCCTTCTGCTGCGTTTCCTGTGCCTTCGCCCCTCTGCCGGCCTCGCGGTTCTGCAGTGCGGCAAAGTTCTGGTAAAATGTCGCACTGCCGTTTTCAAGGTACATGATCGGGCAGTCCAGCGTCTGCATAAGGTAGCGGTCATGGGTGACAAGCAGCAGCGTGCCTGTGTAGGCCGCCAGCGCCTGGGTCAGGCTCTCCCGCATATAGATGTCCAGATGGTTCGTAGGCTCATCGAGGAACATCAGGTTCGGCCGTTCGAGCGCCAACTCGGCAAAGCGCAGACGGGCCAGCTCGCCGCCGGAGAGAGAGGCACAGTCCTTGAATACCTCCTCGCCGCGGTAGCCGAACCGTGCCAGATGGCTGCGCACCTCCAGCTCCGTAAAGCGGGGATACTGGTTCCAGATGGCATCTATGACGCGGCCTGCCCGGCGGGCCTGCTGCTGGGTGAAGATGCCCGGCTTGGCGCCGCTGCCCAGCCGCACCATACCGCCGGAGGGGCGGCGTTTGCCGTCCAGCACCTGCAAAAGCGTTGATTTGCCCGCGCCGTTGGGGCCGGCAATGACAAGCTTATCCCCGCGGTGGACCACATAGTCCAGCGCATCAATGAGGGTGCGCTCCCCGATGTGAACGCTCAGGTTTTTCATGATGACCAGCTCATCATACGGCTCAATGTCATACTCAAAGCGGAAGTTCAGCTCCCATGCCTCTGCGGTGGGAGCCTCGACGATTTCCAGCTTTTCAAGCTGCCTGCGGCGGCTCTGCGCCATTTTGGTGGTGGAGGCGCGGACGAGATTGCGGTCCACATAATCCTGCAGCTTGGCTGCCTTCTCCACGGCGGCATCGTGCAGCTTTTGCTGGCGCTCATCGGCGGCCTCTCGCTGAGGCAGATAGGCTGAGTAGTTGCCGCGGTAGGTCTTGATGCTCTTGCCGCGCAGCTCCCAGATGCGGGTGCAGACGGCATCCAGAAAATAGCGGTCGTGGCTGACGACCAGCACCGCGCCGCGGTAGGCCTTCAGGTAATTTTCCAGCCACTCCATCGTTTCCAGATCGAGATGGTTCGTGGGCTCGTCCAAAATCATCAGATCGGGCCGCTCCAGCAGCAGGCGGGCCAGACGCAGGCGGGTCTGCTCACCGCCGGAGAGTACACCCGCCGCCTTTGTCCATGTGTCGGCCGGAAATCCCATGCCGTTCAGCACCTTTTTGATCTGGGTATCCATATTGTAGGCATCCATCGCATCCACCACAGCGGTGCAGTGCGCGATCTTGTCGGTCAGCTCTGCATTGTGGGGATCGGCAGCCAGCTGCTTCTGCAGACCTTCCATCTGCTGCATGGCATCCAATGCCGGGGTGAACACCAGCTTCATCGTGGCATAGACATCAAGCGCGGGGTCCAGTCTGGCATTCTGCTCCAGATAGCCGGTGGTCACGCCGGTGCCGAACGCCGCATCCCCCGCATCGGGCAGGCTCTCGCCGCACAGGATGCGCAGGAGCGTTGTCTTGCCGGTGCCGTTGGCGCCGATAATGCCGATGCGGTCGCCGCGCTCCACCCCGGCTGTCACATCGTGCAGTACCTCGTGTTCGCCGAAGCTCTTGCCCAAATTTTGAAGTTCCAACAACATAGCGGTACATCCTTAATTCCAAAATGATGCCGCCGCCTTATATACGGGCAGCGGCAGTATGCCCTGTGCTTGCTTACAGCAGGGCTTCGTTGCTGTGGCGGCGGTTGCGCACGCCCAGATTCTCCAGTTCCTCCGGATCCATCACGATACGGTACAGCTCCTCATAAGAGCCAACCGTGAATTTCGGCGCGATGTCGGTCTTATTCTCGACATTCCGGGGGTTGAACCAGCAGGTATCCACCCCGGCGTTGATGCCGCCCTTGATGTCGGCAAGCAGGTCATCCCCCACCATCAGCACACGGCTGCGGTTCGTGATGCCCAGATCACGCAGGGCATGCTCAAACAGCTTGGCACTGGGCTTGGCTGCGCCGATTTTTTCAGAGATATAAATGCCGTCCATATAGCGGTCGATGCCGGAGGCAGCAATGCGGGACTCCTGCACGGCAGCAGCACCGTTGGAGACGATGGCAAGCGTTGCCACCTCGCTCAGTTCCTCCAGCGCGGTCAGCGCGCCGGGCAGCAGGTCAGCGTGGGTGGAGAGCAGTTCCTCATAGCGGTCGTTCATCGCCTTGCTCTTGCCGTTATCCGGCAGCTGCATAGCCTGCATAAAGCGGCCGAACCGCACCTGAAACAGCTTTTGCTTGTTCATCTGCCCCTTGGCCAGTGCGTCCCACAGTTCCCGGTTTATCTGATGGTAGACGGCGCAGGCGTTCTCATCGTGGGGCAGCTCATACTCTGCCAGCATGTCGGTCAGGGCCTGATGCTCTGCGGCGTCAAAGTCAAGAAGTGTATTGTCGATGTCCAGCAGGACACAAGTGTAAATTGCCATAGTCTTACCTCTGTCAGGGGGCGGCGTGGCCTCCGGTTTTATTCATCGGACTAGTTTTCAGGCGGCTGCGTGGGCGTGGGCGTAGGGGCCTGCGTGGGCGTGGGTGTGGGCGTGGGGGCCTGCGTGGGCGCCGGGTTGACTGTCACGACAAACACACTGTCAGTGCCGTTATTTGCGGCATGGATGCGGTAGGTGCCGGCCTCATTCGCCGTAAAGGTCACCTGCTCACCCGAGGCGCGCCAGGAGGTCTCCTCGCAGCCCCAGACAGTCTCCCCGCTTCCATTGCCGATGGTGGCGGTCAGGGTCGTGCTCTGGCCAACGGTCAGGGTATTGCTGCCGCTGATGTTCACCGTTGTGGCATCGGCTGCCACCGTGACCGTCAGCTGTGCGGTCGAGAAGGTACCGTTGATCTCGATACCTGCCTTGATGACATAGGTACCGGCGGCATTGGGGGTAAAGGTCAGGCTGCTGCCGTTCTTCTCCATCTCATCGTTGATGGACCACTGCACATTCGTGGCGTCATACGCCTTGCTGCCAAGCTTGACTGTTGCGTTCACGGTCAGGCTCTCACCCTTCTTCATGGCCGTGTCACCCTTGTCAAGCGTCAGCTCCACACGGGCATCGTTGAACATCGCCTTGACGGAGATATCCTTGGTGATGTTGTCATAGCGGGTGGCGGTCGTAACGCCATCGCTCCATTTATAAAAGACAAAGCCGTCTGCAGCCACTGCCGTGACATTGACGCTGGTACCGCTCTCCGCCTGAATTTCAACGCTCGCTACGCCGGTCTGGCCGTTGCCGGTCAGGGTTCCCTTGCCGCTGCCCTCGACCTCATAGCTGGCGGTGAACTTTGTCGGCGTTGCGGTGGGCAGCGGCGTACTGGCAGAGCCGCTGGACTGGGAGGCGCGCTGCGGAATGTCACTGGTATCCGGGCGGCTGTCCATCGTATTGTAGGCGTGGGACTTTGCGTATTCCAGCAAGGCGCGCGCACCGGAGGCACTGTAGCCGTTGGCCTCAAAGTAGCTGCTTTCGGCATAGCCACGGCTGTTTTTCAGCGCCTCGGCGCTGTTCAGATACTTGCAGCCCAGATCATTGCAGGCCACGGCGATAGCCTGATTGAACTGGTCGATGATTGTCTGGGTCGCAGCGGCGTTGGTGCTGTCCTCCGTGACGGGCGGGATGCCCACCGCGATGATGTCGCAGTAGGAATAGGCAGAGCGGATGCTCTGCAGGAACTGCTTGTAATCTACAATAAAGGAATCCACGCTGACCGAGCCATCGACATCGTTGGCACCCAGCTGCACAAAAACGCGGCGGGCCTTCATCTTGGGAATTGCCTGCGGGATCGTATAATTGCTGGAATCCGATGCAAAGTTGACACAGGAGGTCGAGAGTGCCTTGGAGGTCTTGAGCCCCTCCTGCCCGACAAACTGATTCAGCGTGATGCGGCCGTCCTTCTGCAGGGTGACGGCGTACTGGTCACCGGCAAAGACGCTGGCTGTGATGTAGGCATCGTCTGCAGCGGCCTGCGGCAGCACAGCCTCCAGCGATGTATCCAGCGGATAGGCATCCTTATCATAGGCGCCTGTACCGCCGGCGAACAGTCCCAGCTTGGCAGGCAGCACCCACGCCGCCAGAATACTCAAAACGATTGCCAGCGCACAGAGCGCCAGCACAACACAGGCCTTGCGCTGTGCAGGGCTGAAGCCCTTCTTTCCTTCATACGGTTCGCGGCTCATAGGAAATGGTATCCTCCTTATGTATGGCAGCACCGCCTACTGCAGCGGCACAGGGATTATACGGTAATGCCTTATTGAATACGGGAGACCGAAAGGCCATATCCCACCTAGTATACATGTTAAAGATTATACCATATTTACGGCGTTTTGAACATGCTTTTCAAAAAATTGTCACGAATTACAATTTTATTACAGGCATCACCGTACATTTTTTCCTGCCGCAGCAGCCAAACCCGTGCGGTGGTGCCTGTACACAAAAAGCCCGGGATGGCACCCGGGCTAAAACAGCAGGACAATATTGCGCAAGCTCAACCGCCGCTGCCTCAGGAAAGCAGCATACGGTCGTTTGCAAACTCGCCGTCACTCACCTGCTCAAACCGCTTGAGCAGATTGCTGACCTGCAGATTTTTCTTTTCCTCACCGCGCACATCGTAGATGATGTGACCCTCATACATCATGATCAGGCGGTTGCCGTACTTGATGGCATCCTTCATGTTATGGGTGATCATCAGCGTTGTGAGGTGGTTTTCCTCAACGATTTTCTCCGAGAGGGTCAGCACCTTGGCAGCCGTCTTGGGGTCCAGTGCGGCGGTATGCTCATCGAGCAGCAGCAGCTTGGGCTTTTTCAGCGTTGCCATCAGCAGCGTGACCGCCTGACGCTGGCCGCCGGACAGCAGGCCCACCTTGCTGGTCATGCGCTCCTCCAGCCCCAGATCGAGCGCCTTGAGCAGCTCATAGTAGGTGTCATGCTCCTTCTTCGTGATGCCGATCTTCAGCGTGCGGGGCAGTCCGCGGCGGGCCGCCAGCGCGAGATTCTCATCAATCTGCATGGTGGCCGCCGTGCCCATCATCGGGTCCTGAAACACACGACCGATGTACTTGGCACGCTGATGCTCCGACAGACGGGTCACATCCTGCCCGTCAATAAGGATCTTGCCCATATCCACCGGCCAGACACCGGCCACGGCATTCAGCATCGTGGACTTGCCTGCGCCGTTGCCGCCGATGACCGTCACGAAATCGCCGTCCTCCAGCGTCAGATCCAGCCCCTTGAGGGCCACCTTCTCGTTGACGGTGCCCGCGTTGAAGGTCTTGTATACATTTTTGATTTCAAGCATTGTCCTTGCCTCCCTTTTTCACGGGTACCTTGGTAAAGTATTTGCCCTTCCAGTACGGGATGGTCAGGAACACCGCCACAACAAGCGCCGTCAGCAGCTTCAGGTCATCGGTGGACAGGCCCATGCGCAGCACAAAGTTCATGACAATGTAGTAGATGATGGCACCGATGACGGAGGCCGTCAGCTTCAGTGCAAAGTTGTGGAAGATCTTGCCGAACACGACCTCACCGATGATGACCGCCGCCAGACCGATGACGATGGCACCGCGGCCCATGTTGATGTCAGAGAAGCCCTGATACTGGGCCAGCAGACCGCCAGACAACGCCACAAGGCCGTTGGAGATCATCAGGCCCAGAACGGTGGCCACATTGGTGTTGATACCCTGTGCGCGGGCCATGTGCTGGTTGGCACCGGTTGCGCGCAGTGCGCAGCCAAGTTCCGTACCGAAGAACCAGTACAGCACGCCGATGAGGATTGCGCAGAAGATAAGCAGCACGATAATAGGATTGTTGAGTGCCAGCGCACGGACATACCGGGCCGAAACCAGCAGACCGTACTTGTCCACGCTGATGGGCAGGTTAGCCTTGCCGCCGCCCGTGCCTGTACCCATGATGCGCAGGTTGACCGAATAGAGCGCCAGCTGGGTCAGGATACCGGCCAGAATTGCGGGGATGCCGCAGGCCGTGTGGAACAGGCCTGTGACAAGGCCCGCCAGCATACCGGCCAGCGTGGCGGCCACAAGGGCAGCCCCCACCGGCACACCGTTCAGCACCAGCACAACGCAGACCGCGCCGCCAGTACCGAGAGAGCCGTCAACAGTCAGGTCCGCCACATCCAGAATGCGGTAGGTAAGATAAACGCCGATGGCCATAATGCCCCAAATCAGTCCCTGCGCTGCGGCACCGGGCATTGAGTTCAACAGGGAGGTCAGGAAATCCATAAAAACATCCTCCAGAATTTTTATAAGCACCAAAACAGCGGGGAAAGAGAGTTTACCTCCCCTTCCTCGCCGTTATGATGGTGGTTAAGCGGCTGCTGTTCTATCAGCCAATGGCCTCATAGCCGTCCGGCGGGGTGATGCCCAGTGCCTCGCAGTTGGCGGCGTTGTATTTTTTGGTGACATTGGGTGCGTACTCTACCGGCATGGTAGAAACATCGCCACCCTCAGCGAGGATCTTGGCGGCCATCTCGCCGGTGGCGTGGCCCAGATCATAGTAGCTGATAGACAGCGTGGCAACACCACAGCCGTTGCAGATGCCCTCCTCGCCAGCCACAACAGGAACCTTGGCAGGCAGGACCACATTGGCGATTGCCTCGGTGTTGGAGGCAGCGGTGTTGTCGGTGGGGATGTAGATGACATCGGAGTTGTCGGCAGCCGTCTGTGCCACCGAGGTAACATCGTTCGTGTCGGTGAAGGCGTAGCGGGCAACGGTGTAGCCCTCCTGCGTCAGATAGCCCTCAATGACATCGCACTGGTAAACCGAGTTCGGCTCGGCGCTGCAGTAAAGCAGGCCGACCGTCTTGGCGTCCGGGAAAAGTTCCTGAATCATGGCCGCCTGCTGATCCAGCGGAGCCAGATCGGAGGTGCCGGAGATGTTGCCGCCTACCGTGCCGGTCCAGTCGCTGATGTCCAGCGCAGTCGCATAGTCCGTGACTGAGGTGCCCAAAACGGGAATATCGGCAGTTGCCTGTGCAGCCGCCTGCAGCGGGGCGGTCGCATTGGCCAGAATCAGATCCACATTGGAGGAAACGAAACCGTTCACAATGGTGGCGCAGTTGGCTGAATCACCGGAGGCGTTCTGCTCATCAAACTTCACATTGCCCTCGCCCAGCGCCTCCACAAGTGCATCTTTGAAGCCCTGCGTTGCGGCATCCAGTGCCTCATGTTGGACCAGCTGGCAGATGCCCACACGGTAAGCCTTGCTGTCCGCGGCAGCCTCCGTGCCGGAAGCGGCATCAGCGGCGGGTGCGGCGGTGTCGGTGGACGCGGTAGCACCGCAGGCGGCCAGACCCATGGTCATGGCGGCAGCCATCATAAGGGAAACTGCTTTTTTCATGTAAATTCCTCCAATAGTACCCGCTGCGCACCTTTTTTCTTCAGGTGTACACCTGCCATCAGGCAGGTCCCTCAAGCGCAGCCGGTTTAGTGCTTTAAAGTATAGCACGCTTTAGTGCTTTAAAGCAAGTGTAATTTCGTATAATACTCTGCCCACTTAAAAGTATTTTTTAGTCAAATTAACGAACACCTTGCAGGCGCCCGCGCCGTTTGCGGCAGGTACGGCGGGCGGATGTAAACAAAACGCCCCAGCTTATACACAAGCTGGGGCAAATCAGATTTCAGTCTGCAAAGCAGGCGTTTTCCGCCTTGGCAATCAACTCGACAAAGCGCTGGGGCGTGCTTGCATTGTGCAGCGCCTCAACCAGATCACTGCGGCTGAGCAAATTCACCAGCCGTGCCAATATCTGCAGGTGCAGGCTTTCGCAGCGCGGCGGAACGGCGATCATAAACACAAGGTCTACCGGTTCCCCGTCCGGGGCGCCCCAATCCACACCGTGGCGCAAAAGCAGGGCGGATATGCCCGGTGCCGACACACCGGCGTTGCCGGCATGCGGCAGCGCAATGCCGCCGCCGATGGCCGTTGTACCGCCGAAGGTCTCCCGGTAGCTGACGGCATTATAATAGGCATTGCCGTTGGTAATAACGCCGATGCCCTCCTGCAGCTCCACCAGAATACCCAATGCATCGGCAGAGTTGTCGATCTTTGCATGGAGCAGAACGCCCTTAGGGTCCATCAGTTCGCTGACTTTCATCGTCAAACCCTCTTTGGTCAGCCCTCGGTCTTGCCGATCAGGCTGTACAGATATTCACCCACCGCGCCCTCTGCGCAGGTGCAGGTCGTTACATGGTCGGCGGCTGCCTTGACCTCTGCCGGGGCATTGGCCACCGCAACCGCGTAGCCGGCCTCCCGCATCAGCTCAAGGTCGTTATAGTAGTCACCGATAAAGACGGTGTTCTTCATGGACTTGCTCATCAGGGCGCAGAGGTCGTGCAGGCCGCTGGCCTTGCTTACGCCGCCGGGCATAATCTCAAGATAGATGCTGTTGGTGGCAAGGAAATAGTTATCCCGCCCATAGTATTTTGTCTTGGCGTACTGCCCCAGCTTGCGGATGCTCTCCGGGTCGGAGGCAAACACGACCTTGATCCAGCCATCGGGCACCGACTCGACCGGGCAGGCGATGCTGCCCAGATGCTCGTCCACCTGATGGGCGTGGGTAACTTCGTTGGCATGGATGACATACATTTCCCCGTTTCCGGCCATGACCTCGACCCCCATGCGGGGGAATTTGTTCAAAATGTCCAGAATAGCGGTGGTGGCCTGCTCACGGTTCAGGGTTGCGCGATGCAGCACTGACTCGGTGGAAAAATCATACAGCAGTGCCCCATTGCAGGAGATTGCCGGCAGGGACAGGCGGATATCCCCCAGCGCTGCACGGATCGACTCCGGCGGACGGCCGGTAGCCACCGTAAACAGTCCGCCCAGACTGGTGTACAGCCGGATGACTGCCCGGTTGCAGGCAGGAATCCCCTCCTTGGCCGTCAGCAGCGTATTATCCATGTCACAGATCACAAGGGTATCGCCGAGGGGTGGTTTCATGCGCGATGTTCCTTTCTTAACCGTGTCAGAAAATCAGTAAAATAGGGCGGCAGCGGGGAATCAAACTGCATCCACTCCCCTGTTTTCGGGTGTACAAAGCCCAGCTCCTTGGCATGCAGGCATTGACCGTTCAGCGATTTGATACAGTTTTTTGGGCCGTAGACAGCATCCCCCGCCAGCGGATGCCCTGTGGATGCCATATGTACCCGGATCTGGTGGGTGCGCCCTGTCTTGAGCTTGCAGGCTATGTAGGTAAAATTGCCGTACCGCTCCTGCACATGCCAGCCTGTATAGGCATACCGCGCCCCGGCAGCGTTTTCCGCCAGCACGGCCATCTTTTTGCGGTCATGCGGGTCGCGGCCGATCCACCGCTCCACAAAGCCTTCGTCCTCCCTGAGGTTGCCGTAGACCACCGCATGGTAAACACGGTGGATGCTGTGTACGCTCATCTGGGCGCTGAGCGCCTGATGCGCCGCATCGTTTTTGGCCACCACCAGCAGACCGCTGGTATCCTTATCGATGCGGTGTACGATGCCGGGGCGGATCGCGCCGCCGATGCCGGACAGCTGCCCGGCACAGTGGTAAAGCAGTGCATTGACGAGAGTGCCGTCCGGGTTGCCGGGGGCCGGGTGAACCACCATGCCCTTCGGCTTGTTGACCACCAGCAGGTCATCATCCTCGTACACAATATCGAGCGGAATATTCTGGGGCTGCGCCTCGATGGGCTGCGGGTCGGGCAGCGCCACACGGTAGACAGCCCCGGGGGCCACCTTCTCTTTTTTGTTGACAGGCGCGCCGTCCCGGGTGACAAGCCCCTGCTCGATCAGCCCCTGCAGCGCACTACGGGAGAGTGTCGGGCACTGCGCGGCCAGCCACGCATCCAGCCGGCCGCTGTCGCCGGGGACGGCGGCAAGCTCAAGCAGCTCCATCGTCATCCGCCTTTTGCTTTGCGGTCTCCTCTTTCTTGAAGGAGTCCAGCAGCACGACCAGCATCAGCAGGCCGACACCCACACAGACGCAGATATCCGCAAAATTGAAGATAGCAAAGTGCATGAACAGCACATTGATGTAGTCCACCACCACGCCGTTGAGTACCCGGTCGATGAGGTTGCCCACACCGCCGCCGAGAATCAGCGTCCAAGAGATGCGCTCCCACACAGGCATTTTGCGGGTAAACAGCATGGCGGCCACCACCACCAGCATGACCGAGGTCATGCCGATAAGCAGCGTCTGCTTACCGGCCAGCATCGAGAATGCCATACCGTCATTCAGGCAGTAGCGCAGCTCGACAATGCCGGGCAGCACATCCATATTGCCCACCGGCAGCAGCGCCGCCGTGGCCCAGTGCTTGATAAGCTGGTCGATCACGACCAGAACGGCCGCCCCCAGCAGAGAAAACAAACCAGAAATCATACAACACCTTATCCGAAAAAATCAGCGGTGCTTACGCGTATAAGCACCGCTGACGGCAGAGTAAATTTACAGCTTCAGAACCTTAGCGCAGCGCGGGCAGAGACCATCCTCCCCAACGGAGGTGTCATACTTCCAGCAGCGCAGGCACTTGTTGCCGACGGCGTGGGTGGCGCTGACGCCGAGACCCTCAACCAGACCCTTGACCCCGCCTTCCCCCTCGACCAGCTCGACATGGGAGACGATGAACAGGTCGGCCAGCTCATCCATCGGGATGGCGTTCAGGAAGTCGTAGACCTCCTTGCTGCAGTACAGCGTCAGACCGGCCTCCAGTGCAGAGCCGATAACCTTATCGGCACGGGCCTGCTCCAGAACCTTCTTCACATCATCGCGGATCGCCATGATGCGATCCCACTTGGCGGTAAAGGCATCGTCGGCAGCGGGCTTAGCCTCGGGCATCTGCTCAAAGACCACATAGTCCTTCATGCCGGGCAGCTTCGGCACATAGCTCCAGATCTCCTGACTGGTAAAGCAGAGAATCGGTGCCAGCAGCTTCGTGAAGTCCACCAGAATGCGGTACAGTGCAGTCTGTGCGCAGCGGCGCGCATGGTCATCTGCGCAGTACAGACGGTCCTTGATGACATCCATGTAGAAGTTGGACATATCAATGACACAGAAGTTGTACAGTGCGTGGTAGGCGCGGCTGAAATCATAGTGGTCATAGGCATCGCGCAGGTTGGCGGTCAGCTTATTGCAGGCTTCCAGCGCCCAGCGGTCGATCTCAAACAGCTGGTCATCGGCAACCATATCCTTGGCAGGATCAAAGTCGTTGATGTTGCCCAGCATAAAGCGGGCAGTATTGCGCATCTTGCGGTAGGCCTCGGACAGCTGGCGGAAGATCTCCTTACCGGCGCGGACATCAACGGTGTAATCGCTGGAGGCGACCCACAGGCGGATGATGTCGGCACCGTAATCACGGATGATCTCGCTGGGCTCCACGCCGTTGCCGGCGGATTTGTGCATCTGCTTGCCCTTCTCATCTACGACCCAGCCGTGGCACAGAACCTCCTTGTAGGGGGCAATGCCCTGAGTGGCAACGCAGGTCAACAGGCTGGACTGGAACCAGCCGCGGAACTGGTCGGCACCCTCCATATACATATCCACGGGCCAGCGCAGCTCGGGACGCTCACGGCAGACAGCGCTCCATGTGGAGCCGGAGTCGAACCAGACATCCATGATGTCGGGGTCCTTCTCCCAGTCGGCGGCACCGCACTCGCAGACCTCGGTCTTAGGCATGATGTCATTGGCATCATACTTGTACCATGCATCGCTGCCCTCCTTGCGGAACAGGTCGGAGACGGCCTTGATGGAGGCATCGGTGATGTGGTACTTGCCGCACTTCTTGCAGTAGAACACCGGGATGGGCACGCCCCAGACGCGCTGGCGGCTGATGCACCAGTCGCTGCGGTCGCGGACCATACCGGCCATGCGGTCATGGCCCCAGGCGGGCTGCCACTTCACATTATCAATGGCCTTGTAGACATCCTCCTTGAAGGCGTCGATGGAGCAGAACCACTGCTCGGTCGCGCGGAAGATGATGGGGTGGTGGCAGCGCCAGCAATGCGGGTACTGGTGGGTGATGTGCTGTACGCCCATCAGGTGACCGCTTTCCTTGATATGCTCCAGAATGACCTTGTTGGCATCCCAGACCTTGAGGCCTGCGAACTTCTCGCCTGCCTCGGCGGTCAGACGGCCGGCGTCATCCACGGGAACAACCACAGGGACCTGCGGATAGTGGTTCACGCAGACCTCAAAGTCCTCCACGCCGTGGCCGGGCGCGGTATGGACACAGCCGGTGCCGCCCTCCAGCGTGACATGGTCGCCCAGAATGACCAGACCCTTGCGGTCAAGGAAGGGATGCTGGTACTGCATCAGCTCCAGCTCACTGCCGAGAACAGTCTCCGGCAGAACCTCATACTCGTCGATATGGCAGCCCTTCATCGTGGACTCGACCAGACCGGCAGCCATGATGTGGTAAGCATCGCCGATCTTGACGAAGGCATACTCAAGGTTGGGGTTCAGGCAGGTAGCCACATTGGCGGGCAGGGTCCATGTGGTCGTGGTCCAGATCACGATCCATGCCTTGTCCAGCGGGACATTGTGCTTAGCCAGCACACCGTTGGGGTCATCGGTCAGCTTAAAGCGGACGTAGATGGAATCACACTCGTCCTCAGCATACTCGATCTCTGCCTCGGCCAGCGCGGTGCGATCCTCGGGGCACCAGTAAACAGCCTTCATGCCCTTGTAGATGTAGCCCTTTCTGGCCATCTCGCCGAAGATCTCGACCTGACGGGCCTCAAACTCGGGGCGCAGGGTCAGGTAGGGGTTCTCAAAGTCGCCCTGCACGCCCAGACGCTTGAACTGGGAGTTCATCACATCAATATGCTCGGTGGCAAACTCCTTGCAGATCTTGCGCAGCTCAAGCTTGGAGACACCCGCCTTCTTATCGCCGAGAGAGCTCAGCGCCTTCAGCTCGATAGGCAGGCCGTGGGTATCGTAGCCGGGCACATAGGGTGCCTCAAAGCCGGTCATATTCTTATAGCGGATGATGATATCCTTGATGATCTTGTTGAGCGCGGTACCCATGTGGATGTTGCCGTTGGCATACGGAGGGCCGTCGTGCAGGATGTACTGCGGCTTGCCCTCGTTGTTCTTGATCATCTGCTCATAGACATGGTTGTTCTCCCAGTCCTCGAGCATCTTGGGCTCTTTCTTCGGCAGGCCAGCCCGCATTTCAAACGGGGTCTGCATCTTATGGATGGTGTCGTTGTAGTTCTGCGCCAAGGTTTCCTACTCTCCTCTATTTTTTGGATTGACGGCAATCCCGCCTGTTGTCAAGCACTGCCGAAGCGCTGCTTAACGCCCGCCGGGCTGACATTGCGCGGGGCTGCCCTCTATGGATTCTTTCAGCGTCAGCTGTCAAAGTCAACGCCTTCAAAGTTATCGAACGCCGGGGAGTTCAACTCCTCCTGCGGTTCGGCACTTACTTTTTTGCGGGTGGTGCGTTTGGCCGCAGTGCCCGTCTTGCGGGTACGGCGCACCGGCTTGGCCTCCGGCTCATCATACAGGCCGGAGACATCCTGAAAGCGCGTCTCCTCTATGGCCGGGGCTGCCATTTCGGGCACCGGGTCCGGTTCCTCCGGCTCCTCGGGGTGGGGCGCGATGGCAAACTCCACCGTGTCCACCTTTTCCGCCGCAGGGCGCAGCGGCTCAGCTGCAGGCTGCGGGGCAGGCTCCTCATAGTACGCCGTCTCCTGCAACGGGGCCGGGGCAGGCTCGGCCGCAGGCTGGGGGGCGGGCGGTGTATAAACAGGCTCCGCCGCCATGGCAGGCTGCTCAACCGGGGCTGCCGTCTGGATCGGCGCCTGCACAGGCTCGGCCGCAGGCTGGACCGGGCGGACCGGCGCATCCTCTGGCTGCGGGGTGTAATCAGGCAGCTTATTGATAAGGTTGATATGCTTGCGGTACATCTCGATCAGCGAGCGCTTGAAGCTGTCAGCCTCGCTTTTCAGCGTGACGATCTCCTGCTTGGCCAGCTCGACATCATCGCGGGAGCGCTGCTCGCGGTCCTCAGCCTTGATGTTGGCGGTGCGTATGATCTCGGCCGCCTTCTGCTTGGCCTCACGGATGACATTTTCACCCAGACGCTGGGCATTGATCATCGTGGTGCGCAGCGTATCCTCCTCGGCACGGTACTGGTCGATGCGCTGGGCCAGCACGACCAGCTTTTTCTGGAGATCATCGTTCTGGGCGGCCAGCTCATCCATGCTCTGGGCCACCTGCTTGAGATAATCGTCCACATCGTCGCGGCGATAGCCCTGAAACGCCTTTTCAAACGTTACGCGGCGGACATCCTCAGATGAGATCATGACTTTCCTCCTGTATGCGGGGCTTTACGCCCCGTTATTCCCGGCCCGCGGCGTTCCGCGGGCAGATCATGCGCTCAGTATTGATAAAAGGATATAAACAGGCGGTCCTTGCGGCTTTTGCCGCCGATGGCCGCCAGCCTGAAGCGGCCCACGCCCCGCACCGTGAAGATATCCTCGGCGTAGGCGGTCTCGTGGGCGGCCCTCAGCGGCAGATGGTTGATCTCCACACGGCCTGCAGCAATATATTCTGCCGCGCGGGTGCGGGAGGTATGCAGCATCACAGCCAGCACCGCATCGGCCCGCAGGGACGGCACAGTGGCATGCTGCAGGGCACGCTCCCGGTTTTCCAAAAGATGGGCGGGCAGCGTATCGGCACATTCGGTGTGTACGGTGCAGTGACCCGCGCTCGTCAGCTCGGAGCGGATAAATTCCTGCTTATCTGCCAGAACAACGGCGTAAAAGGTATCGGTTTTTTCCGGGTCTGCCAAAAGGTCTCCCACACAGGCGCGCTCCAGCCCAAGACCCAGAATCGAGCCGAGATAATCGCGGTGTGTCGGCAGCTTATCGCCGCAGGCGGTAAACTGCAGATACGCAAGCGGCTCCTCCTGCCATGCCTCGGGCGGCTCTATGCAGAGGACTTTTCGCTCCGCGCCGTCAAGCCCGCCCCAAAAGCGGATGCAGCTGCACCCGGCCCTGTTGCAGGCGGCCTGCGCCAGACTCTGCTCCCGGTCGGAGAGAAAGCCCGTATAGCGCGGGATACTGCGGCTTTCGCAGATGCGGCACAGCTCCTCAACGCGGCGCATCAGACGGCGCTCATCATCGTTCTGGGGCGGCACAAAGCCGCGGACTGCCGGGGTTGTGTCGGCTGTATCAGAAGAATACACCGTTATTCTCCAGCTCGCCGATCAAATCGCCCATAATATCGACATTGTACGGCGTGATGATGAAGGTGCTGGTCGCCACACGCTTGATCTGGCCGTTGTTGGCGTAGGCCACGCCGGACAAAAAGTCGATCAGGCGGCGGGAGATTTCCTTGCCGGTGGACTCGAGATTCAGCACCACCGTATGCTTGGCGTTGAGCTGATCCGCGATGGCGGAGGCATCCTCAAAGCGTTCCGGCTTGACCAGAACGACCTGCAGCTGGGTCGTTGCATTGATATTCACGACCTTATTGCTGTGCTGCTTGACCTCCTGCTGGGTGTAGCCCTGCGCCGCAGCGCCGCCCTGCCCGCCGGGGAAGATTTCGTCTTCGGTATCGTCCACATAGGAATCTGCTTCGGAATCGATACCGAGTTTACTTTTCAAACTGTCAAACATGGACATGGTCGTAAAACTCCTTTAAAAACTATGCACTGTTCACGGTCAGTACACTGCTACAGCGATATACATTAAATATTATCTTCTTTTTTGGTACTCTTGTCAATACAAAAGCCCGTATTTTCGTTATAATAGTTTGCCATCCTGCAGGTTTGTGCCCTGCACGATGATCTCGTCATACAGCCGCACCTCGTTATCGGTGCCGATCTTGCCGTTATCGGGGATCAGGATATAGCTGTCGTTCTCATACAGGGTCGTGATCCGCAGAAAGCGCTGCAGGTTGCCGTACTTAACATAGACGCCGCGCTGGCCGTCCACGATGTGGAGCGCCTGCTTGTCGATGCGGATGCCCTCATAGGTCTTGAGGTCGATCTGCACGGTTTCCAGACCGAAGCCCAGAATATCGGCGTTGATGGTCTGGCATTGCAGCACGATTTTGGCAATGCCGCCGTCCTTGTCAGTCTGTACCTCCTCAACTGTGGCGGAAAGCGGGGTGTTCTGCTTACCGGGCACACTGATCTTCACTGTGCCGACATTTTCAAAGCGGGCGGCGGTATCGAGGTCGCAGACGGCGTAGAATTTCCAGCTGAAGCCCGTGGCGATCTGCCCGGCGCGGTCGGCGTCAGCAGCCGGGAAGCCCTCCTGCAGCATGGTCTGCAGTGCGGCGGGGTCAGCGTCATCCAGCGTCTGCCGGTCGGCCCGGATCACCGGCGAGGCCGCCGTACTGCTGAAATAGCCGTTCGTTGCCGCCGTGATCGTCTGCAGGGTGTCAAGCTGGCTTTTCAGGCTGTCATACTCCTCCTGCAGGGTTGCGATGGTCTGGGAAAAGCCCGCCGTCTGCCCGGTGCTGATCTGCAGCCGGTTCTGGGCCAGCAGAAAGTTGTCCTCCGCCTCGGAGATACCTCCGTACTGGGCCGTGTCCAGCTTGTCAAGCAGGTTGTACAGGGATTGCCTTGTCTGGTTTGTCAGCACGGAAAGCTCACTGCCGGTTGAATTCTGGGACTTGGTCAGCAGCGTGATGGTGCGCTCCAACCGGTCAAGGCGTTCGCGCTGAACGCCCTGCTCATCGTTGGTATAGCACTCTGCGACCACGGTGCCGTTCGTCACGCGCTCGCCATCCTGCACCAGATATCCCAGATTGCCGCTGCCCGCCACATCCACTGAGTCAAACGCGACAACGCCGTTCAGGCGCACGCTCTCGGCCATCGTGTACCGGATGGCTGTCTCTGTCTTGTAGGACTGGCGGAAGATAACAAAGCACTGCACAATGATATAAACCGAGACAAGCGCCAGCGCCAGCAGGCCGACAGCCTGAAAAAATCTCTTGGCCGCCGGGCGGTCCTGCCGTTCTCTCACTGTACACGCTCCTTTCGGTTACTCTTGCAAAAAATCACGCACCAGCGCGCAGGCACGGGCTGTGACATCCTCTTCGTCCAGATACAGCCAAACAGCCTCGTTCTGGCGGCGGAACCATGTCAGCTGCCGTTTGGCATAATTGCGGGTGGCCTGCTTGAGCTTTTCGGTGCAGTCCGCAAGGCTCTGCTCCCCCGCAAAATACGGAAAAAACTCCTTGTAGCCGATGGCCTGCGCCGCCGTGCGGTAGGTTTCACGATGCTCATACACCCGGCGAGCCTCGTCCAGCACACCGTTTTTGATCATCGCATCGACCCGCCGGCCGATGCGGTCATACAGCACAGCACGGTCGCGGCAGGTCAGGCAGAGACACAGCGAGCGGTAGGGCGGTCTGGCTGCGCGGGCATTCACCCGCTCGGCACTCATCCTGCGGCCGGTGGACTCATACAGCTCAAGTGCCCGGATGACCCGGGGCAGGTTATTCGGGTGGACAATCGCTGCGTAGTCGGGGTCGATCTGCTGCAGCCTTGCATACAGCGCCGCGCCGTCTCCTGCATCGGCCTGTGCCTGCAGCCGGGCGCGGATGGCGGGGTCAGTCTTTTCAGGGGCAAAGCTCATGCCATTCAGCAGGCTGGTAATGTACAGCCCTGTGCCGCCCACCACAAAGGGCAGCCTTCCGCGGCCCGATATCTCACGGATCAGCGGGTCTGCCGCAGCGGTGAAATCCGCCACACTGTAGGCAGTTTCAGGCGGCAGGAAGTCCAGCAGGTGATGCGGTATCCCCTGCTGCTCCTCCGGGTTCGGCTTTGCCGTGCCTATGTCCAGCCCTTTGTAGAGCTGCATCGAATCGGCGTTGATGATCTCGCCGTCAAAGGTCTTTGCCAGCGCCACACTCAGCGCGGTCTTGCCGCTGGCTGTCGGCCCGCCGACAGCGATAACGCGGGGTTCAGACAAGTCGGCCAAACTGCTTTTCCAGCTCCTTCCGGGTGATTTTCAGCACACAGGGCCGCCCATGGGGGCAGAACGGCGGGACCGTTCCGTCCATGATGTGCTGGGCCAGCGCCAGCATCTCGGCAGCGTTGGTGCGGTCCCCCGCCTTGATGGCGGCACGGCAGGCGATGGAATGCAGCACCCACTCGGTCTTTTCACGCAGGGCATCGCGGCCGCCGTCCGCCAGCTTTGCGGCCAGCTCCACAAGCATATCCTCGACATCGTCCACCGCCACATCAGCGGGCACAGCACGGACAACCACGGTCGAGCCGCCAAAATCCTCGGCCTCAATGCCCGCATCGGTCAGCAGATCGAGGTTCTGCAGCACAGCCTGCTTTTCTGCAGCGGTCAGATTGACCTGCACCGGCACAAGCAGCATCTGGGACGGCACATTGCCGTAGTCCCTGGCAAGCTGCTCAAACAAAATGCGCTCGTGCGCGGCGTGCTTGTCGATCAGGCAAAGCTCGCCGCCGCGTTCCGTAATGATGTAGGTCTTGAACACCTCGCCGACAAGACGCAGCGGCTCGCTTTGGGGCGGCGGCACCAGTGTTGTCTGCTCAGGGACAGCGGCATCCGGCAGGGCACTCAGGGCGCGGGGTTCGTTTTCTGCGTTTTCTGCATCGTCAGGCTCGGACGGCTGTGCCGGGGCCACCGTTGGAATGGCTGCTGCTTCGGCAGGCGTTTCGTCCGGCATGTCGGGCAGCACATCCAGCACCGTGTCATCAGTCAAGGCGGTGTAGGGCATCGGCTGCGGCACGGGGATGGATGTATCGGCGGTCACAGGCGTCACCGGCGCGGCAGGTGCCAACGGCTTCTGCGCAGGGCCAGCCTCATAGGCCGGTCGCGGAGACTGTGCCTCCAGAACATCCGGCAGAGGTCTGACGGGTACGGGAGCCGTCAGACCGGCCATTGCGCGATACTCCGCTGCAGAAAGCGTGGTGAAGCCGCCTTTCTTCTGCGGGGCAGCGGTTGGCCGCGCCGACGGCTGCGGCACCTCCGCAGGCTTTTTTTCCTCTGGCTCGGGGGCCGTGTGGCCCATCGCAAAGCGGCACTCACCGCTGCCGGGGGTCGCAAGCGCGGCGCGCACGGCGCGGTACACTGCGTCAAAGACATCGCTCTCTCTCGCAAAACGGATCTCCGTCTTGGCCGGGTGAACATTGACATCCACCATGTCGGGCGGCATTTCCAGCATAAGGACTGCACCGGGGAACTTGCCCTGCATCATCGTGCCCTTGTAGGCATTTTCCAGCGCGGCCATGATCGTGCGGTTTTTGACATAGCGGCCGTTCACAAAGAAATGCTGCGCCCCGCGGCTGGCGCGGCAGGCACGGGGCGGCGTGACCAGACCGGTGACATGGTACAATTCACTCCCGCCGTCCACGGCCAGCAGGTCGCGGGCAAACTCACGGCCCAGCACGGCATAGACAGCACTGCGCAGATCCCCGTCACCGGGGGTCACATACTGCTGCTTGCCGTCCCGCAGGAACCGAAAGCTGATCTCGGGGTGGGACAGCGCTGTGTGCAGCACTGTATCCGCCACAAAGGTAGCCTCGCTGGCGTCCTTTTTGAGGAATTTCATCCGGGCGGGCGTGTTGTAGAACAGATCGTTGACCGTGATCGTCGTGCCTACCGGCCGCGCGCCCGGCTCGATGCCCAGCGGCTCGCCGCCCTCAATGCGGTAGCAGCAGGCGTACTCATCGGCCTCTGTTCTGGTCAGCACCTCGACCCGGGCCACGCTGGCGATCGAGGCCAGTGCCTCGCCGCGGAAGCCCAGTGTGTGGATATGCCCGAGATCCTCCGCCGTGGTGATCTTGCTGGTGGCATGGCGGATAAACGCCTTGTCGATATATTCAGCCTCAATGCCTGAGCCATTGTCCACGATCTGCAGCTGTTGGATGCCGCCGCGGACAGCGGACAGCGTGATTTGGGTCGCGCCCGCATCAATGGCATTTTCCAGCAGCTCCTTTGCCACAGAGGCCGGCCGTTCCACGACCTCGCCCGCTGCGATCAGCTCTGCCGTATGCTTGTCCAATACGCGGATCTCCGCCATTGCTTTCACCTGCCTTTAGTCTTTGTCAAGGGTATTTTTCAATTCATACAGGAAGTTCAGCGCCTCCAGCGGGGTCAGCGTCTCAATGTCCACCTTGTGCAGCTTATCGACGACCTCGCTCGGAACGCTCGGGTTATTGTAGGCCTCCACCGTCTCAAAATCCAGCTGCATCGTGCTGCTGCGGCCGGGGGCGCTGGCCTCCAGCTGGCGCAGCACAGCATGGGCGCGCCGGGTCACGCTGCCGGGCAGACCGGCCAGCTTTGCAACCTCGATGCCGTAGCTGTCATCTGCGGGACCCGCCACGATGCGCCGCAGGAAGGTGATGTCCTCGCCCCGCTTTTTGACGGCGATATTATAGTTCTTTACACCGGGAATGTCCTGCTCCATGCTGGTCAGCTCATGGTAATGGGTAGCGAACAGCGTTTTGCAGCCGATGTTCTCGCAGATAAATTCTACCACACTGCGGGCAATACTCATGCCGTCAAAGGTCGAAGTGCCGCGTCCGATTTCATCAAGAATGACAAGGCTCTCCTTCGTGGCATTTTTCAGGATTTCGGCCACCTCGGTCATCTCGACCATGAAGGTCGACTGCCCGGCAGCCAGATCATCCGATGCACCCACGCGGGTAAAAATGGCATCGACAACACCAATGCGGGCGCTGGCTGCAGGCACAAAGCTGCCGATCTGCGCCATCAGCGCGATGAGGGCATTCTGGCGCATGTAGGTGGATTTACCGGCCATGTTGGGGCCGGTGATGAGCAGCATCCGGTTTTCTTGCTCATCGAGCAGTGTATCGTTGGGCACAAACAGGCTGCCCTTGAGCATCTGCTCAATAACAGGGTGGCGGCCCTCCCTGATCTCCATGACGCCGCTCTCATCGACGGTGGGCATGACATAGTTGTTCTGCAGGGCAGCCTCAGCAAAGCCTGCCAGCACATCCAGCTGCGCCACAGCCGATGCCGTGCGCTGGATGCGGATGACCTCAGCCGAGATAGCCGACAGCAGATCGGCAAAAAGCTGATGCTCCAGCACCAGCAGCCGCTCGTTCGCACCCAGAATCTTATTTTCCAGTTCTTTGAGCTCCGGTGTGATGTAGCGCTCCCCCGTTGTCAGGGTCTGCTTGCGGGTAAAGCTGTCCGGCACGGAATCAGTGTAGGAGCGGCTGACCTCAATATAATAGCCGAACACCTTGTTGAAGCCGATCTTCAGCTTGGGGATGCCGGTCTCCTCGCGGTAGCGGGCCTCGAGATTGGAGAGGTATCCCTTGCCGCCGTGCATGATGTCGCGCAGCTCATCGACCTCGCTGTTGAAGCCCGCGCGGATGGCGCCGCCGTCCTTCATATTCGCAGGGGGATCATCGACAAGGGCCGTGCGGATGTTTTGCAGCACATCCTCCAGCAGGTCGATCTGATCAGCCAGCTGCACAAGCAGCGGCGCGCTGCAGGCGGCCGCCTGCGCCTTGACCTGCGGCAGCATGGCGCAGGTGTCCCCCAGTGCCTTGACCTCACGCGGGGTGGCGGAGCCGTACAGGATGCGGGTGGTCAGGCGCTCGATGTCGAACACATGGCCGAGTGCCTCCTTTAAATCGGCGCGGGCCATGTTGGCGGTGTAGAGTGCCTGCACGGCGCAAAGCCGCGCATTGATGGCCTCGGCGTCCACAAGGGGCTGCTCGATCCAGGAGCGCAGCAGCCGCTTGCCCATCGAGGTTTCGGTCTTATCCAGCACCCAGAGCAGCGTGCCGCGCTTTTCGCGGCCGCGCATCGTCTCGGTCAACTCCAGATTGGCGCGGGTCACAGGGGAGAGCCGCATATACTGGGCATCGGCATAGTTCTGCACGGTCTTAATGCGCTCAACGCCGTGCTTCTGGGTCTCGTGCAGGTAGTTGAGCAAGGCGGCCACAGCATACGGGACAAGTGCGTCCTTCTCATAGCCGAGGGTCGTGCGCCAGTCGGCGCCGAACTGGTCGGCCATGGTCTGCTCCATGACGGCATCCTTAAAGCAGGCGTCCTCGCGCAGCTCCACCAGCGCGTGGGTGTGCTGCTTGATGTAGGTCGTCACATCCTTGAAGTCGAGCATCGGCGGGCAGATCAGGATCTCGCTGGGCATGTACCGGCAAAGCTCGGTGATGATCGCGCCGCCGATTTTCTCGGCGTTCAGCTCCGTGGCGTAGGCCTCACCTGTCGATATATCGGCAAAGCAGACGCCCGCGCGCCAGCGTCCGCGGGTGCGGCGGCAGTAAATGCTTGCCAGATAGTTGTTTTTATCCTCCGAGAGCATACTGCTCTCAATGACAGTGCCGGGGGTGACAACGCGGATGATGTCCCGCTTGACAAGCCCCTTCGCCAGCGCCGGGTCCTCCATCTGCTCACAGATGGCGACCTTGTAGCCCTTGGCGATCAGGCGCGCCATATAGGTTTCATAGGAGTGGAACGGCACGCCGCACATGGGGGCGCGCTCTTCCTTGCCGCAGTTTTTGCCGGTCAGTGTCAGCTCCAATTCGCGCGAGGCTGTCAGGGCGTCATCATAGAACATCTCATAGAAGTCTCCGACGCGGTAAAACAGGATCTCGTTCGGATGCTGTTTTTTGATTTCAAAATACTGCTGCATCATGGGCGATACTGCTTGCTCGGCCATGTTTCACACTCCTGTTGATTCTTGTTGGTATGTTGTTCTTGTAGGGGC
>OGXE01001162.1_pt1 | contig 23300 bp, 16 predicted proteins | sample 1576181 | NCBI WGS metagenome assembly OGXE01 (sample SAMEA3541478, study PRJEB24748) | human gut metagenome | biome: human gut; feature: human-associated habitat; material: faeces | place: China | collected 2012 | reverse complement strand
TGGGGGTAGCGCTGATTACTCCATTTAAAGAGGATGAAAGCGTTGATTACGATGCGTTGATGCGTTTGGTAGACTATCAACTTCAAAACAATACCGACTTTTTATGTGTGCTCGGCACCACGGCAGAAACTCCGACTCTGACTGAAGAAGAGAAAAAGAAAATCAAGAAAATGGTCATCGAGCGAGTGAACGGAAGAATTCCTATCCTGCTGGGCGTAGGTGGAAACAACACCCGGGCCATAGTGGAAACACTGAAAAATGACGATTTCACCGGAGTAGATGCCATTCTATCCGTCGTTCCATATTACAACAAGCCATCGCAAGAAGGTATATATCAGCATTATAAGGCCATTTCTGAAGCAACGGATTTGCCGATTGTGCTTTATAATGTCCCCGGTCGTACCGGCGTGAACATGAAGGCAGAAACAACCCTGCGCATTGCACGTGATTTCAAGAATGTGATAGCCGTCAAAGAAGCTTCGGGCGACATCACGCAGATGGACGACATCATCAAAAACAAACCGGCCAATTTCGACGTTATTTCGGGCGATGACGGCATCACCTTCCCTCTGATTACCCTGGGGGCCGTCGGCATTATCTCGGTCATCGGAAACGCGTTCCCACGTGAGTTCAGCCGTATGGTACGTCTGGCACTGCAAGGGGACTATGCCAATGCATTGACCATTCACCACAAATTTGCCGAATTATTCAAGCTTCTGTTTGTAGACGGCAACCCTGCCGGAGTAAAAGCCATGCTGAATGTAATGGGAATGATTGAGAACAAGCTCCGCCTGCCATTGGTGCCGACCAGAATCACTACTTTCGAAGCCATGCGCAAGATTCTGGATGAATTGAACATCAAATGCTAAGGCCTTATACCGCCCCTATAGGATATTAATTTCCAGTATACAACATATTAATATCAGATATGCAAGGAGTTAATTTTGTGGAAACACGGAATTAACTCCTTCTTTTTTTCCTATGTGACTATATTTATCAGTACAATAATCCCAAAACAGTCTACTGATTACGTTATAAAGCAAAAAGACATCTGGTTAAATCGAGAAAAAGACGTCTCTAGCTCAATCAAGACAAGACTGTTATTTCAGCTAATCTATTAGTTCACAACACTGAACACTTTGTTTCAGCAGAGAAAAACACTTTGTTTTTATATGATGGAACAAAGTGTTCTGTCAAGGGAAACAAAGTGTTCTCCATAATGAAACAAAGTGTTTAGTTAAGGGAAACAGTTTGTTTCATTATGGAGAACACGCGCCAGTGCCATACAAGGGGAGAACATCAACTATATGCCATTGCTGTAAAAACAAAGAACCTCCGCAAGTTTTCTTGCGGAGGTTCTTTGTGATCGCGACAGGATTCAAACCTGTAACCGGCTGATCCGTAGTCAGCTACTCTATTCAGTTGAGCTACGCGACCTTTATTATTAACAATTTGTGACCGCGACAGGATTCAAACCTGTAACCGGCTGATCCGTAGTCAGCTACTCTATTCAGTTGAGCTACGCGGCCTCTTTGTTTAACGGGTGCAAAGATACGTACTTTTTCCGAATTAGCAAACGATATACAAACTTTTTTTGAAGAAATTTATTCGACAAAGCGATAATTAAACAACTGCCAGCCGATGGTCATCCCCACATTCCACTCCCTTCTCGGTGAGCTATAATGATTTACATAAGCAGAGATGGCTCCGAAGGGCAAATGACAAATAACAGAAACTTCTCCCATATACTCAAAGCGGGAGAATGCTTTTCCATAATATGCTTTATTCAATGCATTCTTTTTTATCGGAAAAATCGGTGTAAAGCCATAAAATTCTGTCCGGAACTGGAACATGTCGTTCAAAACATATATGGGTTTGATACCGGCAGCCACATACTGGTTGGCACGAAAAGCTTCATTGTACATCAGTTTACTATGCGGAGTCGGTGCAAATTCTCCTGCCTGCATCATGGTTGCCGTATAATTCTCAGAGAAATTCTTCGATGAATACAGTGCTTCTGCCATCCATCCCAGGGTGAATTTCGGCCCCATAGTGTGATATGCCTCTTTCATATAAGAGATTTGTAACCATGATTGCCGCTCTTGCGGAGAAGGACTGTACCCTTCTTGCGGATTCCCCGGTTCAAATCTTTCCCTCCCGGTAAATACCTGGGCTATCAGTTTCTCCAGATAACCTTTTGTCGCGTATTGCCGCGTATTTAGGGTGCTCCCATAGAAACCGATGGAACCTCCCAAAAGTTTGTAGGTACTTCTGTCCGAACGGTCCTTATCGAAATCTATTACACTGGATTGAAAGTAGTTATCTTCCAGTTGGCCATATCCCAGACTGAACTCCGCACGCTTATTGGCCAAAAACGGCAAGGCAACCATCAACTTCACAAAACGTTCGTCCTTTGAATTGAATGAAGGTTTGTCATTCCTGGAAAACAGCTTGTCCTTCTTGTAGTAATCGAAGGTACTGATTGAAGCAATAAAACGAAAGGACGTAGGTATGTTGGTAGGCAAATCAATCTTACCCATCAACTGGGCATTATTATAAATCTTACCCAACTGACCGTCAAAAGTGATTTCCTTGGAATAATAATTCAAGTTCTGATATCCTATTCCCAAATAGATTTGATTTGAGCTCGTGGTAGAGACACTGCCCCCCAGACGCACGGAAAAATTATCCTCCATCTTCACCTTCAAATGCAGTTGATATAAATCGGCTTCCGAATCATACACTGCGTGAGGAACTATTTCCGAAATCATATTATCCGCCAGCAAACGAAAATACCCGCGCTTCAAGTCTTCATAAGTAAAGACTTCATGCTCCTCATCATGAAATTCTTTTTTGATATAGGCTTGTTGTTGGGCATTCGCCCCTTCAATAATGATATCCCGGAAACGGAATTGAGGCAGGTTACTCCGGAAGACAAGGCGCCTCAAACGCACATTATCAGCATTCACCCTACGGTGAACACGGCTTTTGATGGAATCCATCATATTAAGAGTACGGTTGTAGCCTATATCGTGCAATTCCTGCAGACGGTCAAAATCCAGCAGGTTGACATCATCGTACTTGAAGGTCATGACTATGCCCAACGAGTCCGGAATGGAGTAATCGGTCTTCTGCATAATCATATTCTCCAATTGGCTCATCAGGTCATTCTCCTTCGGCTTACCGGGATTGGCCGCTACCACACTGCCAATAATGACATCCGGATGAAAATCCTCCCGCATCACATCCGTAGGGAAATTATTGTAAATGCCGCCATCATAAGCAAGCGTACTGTCTATTTCTATCGGTTTGAAGACAAATGGAAAGCTCATGGAAGCACGTACCGCATCTCCCAAATCCCCTTTACTCAATACCAATGGCTTTTTATTGTACACATCGGATGCTATACAGCGAAAAGGAACAAACAGTTTGTTGAAATTACCGCCACATGCAGCCGTAGCACGTGCAAACAATTCCACAAATACCAGGTTCATCTGTATGGGGTTGACCATGCTTGTGGGAAGTATCTGGGGCTTTATATGCAGCGAGTCCCTAAAAGCAAAACGGATATTAAAAAATTCCGGTGAAGGACGATTCTTCTTAAAATAATACTCGTATTTAGGCTCCACTTTGCCCGAATACCAACGCTTAAAGTCGGGAGAGCGCAACAGCGCCTCCATATCGTCCGGGGAATACCCCATAGCATACAGAGAACCGATGATAGCTCCCATAGAGGTTCCGGTTATATAATCAATGGGGATATTATTCTCTTCCAAAGCCCGGATAATGCCTATATGAGTCATGCCTTTTGCTCCACCGCCACTCAGTACAAGCCCCACTTTCTGAGCTTGTAAAATAAAGCCACATAGAAGAAACGAAAAAAACAATAAAACTCTTTTCATAACTATGCTATTCCGAGTAAGATAAATGTTCATTGCCCCAAATATAAACAATAGTTTCTAAAAATGCCGTATTCAACGAAGAAAATCACACCCTAATTGGTGAAAATGAATAAAAAAAGGGTATTGCGACTCCGAAGAATCACAATACCCTTGCATATATTAAATGCAAATTTAAAGGGGCTTATTTTATCAGGTCAATGCTTCTCTTGACAAAGTTGTTCAAAGCTTCACCTTTCAACATACCATTCTGCAGCAGTGCCAAATCTATCAGTTGACGGACAACCTTATTCTTGGCAGCATAATCGGCGAAGATGCCTTCTTTCTGTGTTTTCAGTTCGTCCCACTTCTTATCCAGCTCATTCACTTTATCCTTTTCGGCAGTCGGTATATCCTCATCTTTCTTGCCTTCCTGCTTCTTTTTCAGGTCAGTACGCTGCTTGTTCACTTCATCCATCTCTGCCTGAACCGGAGCAACGGCAGCAGCACATTCCTTATCTTCATCTGCCAGAACTTCTTTTACCAGCTTATGGTCTGAATTCAATACCAGGTTAAACATATCCGGCATTTCGCCATAGAAGCTCATTCCAGCCTGGATATTCGCCATTTCCTTCATACGGCGCATGTACTCGCTCTGAGTTATCATGATAGGAGTGGCATTTTCGCCCAAAGCCTGCGCCGTGATGTTGAACTCCGTCTTATCCATCTTGGGCAACTGGCTCTTGAAGATGGAAGAAAGGACTTCCTGCTTGCCGGCTTCCAACGCTTCGTTCTTCTTGTCTTCCTTGACAATCAGATTATCAATAATATCGCTGTCTACACGAGTGAAGCGAACCTTTTCGAACTTCTGTTCCAACATGCTCACCACCGCAATGTCCAGCTGTCCATCCATCAACAGCACATTGTATCCTTTATTCGTAGCGGCCTCTATGTAGCTGTATTGCTCATCTTTATTGTTGGCATACAGATAAATCAGATTTCCATCCTTATCCGTCTGGCTATCCTTAATCAACGTCTTATACTCCTCGAAAGTATAATATTTGCTGTCTGTATCGGTGAAAAGGGCAAAGTCCTTGGCTCTATCATAGAAATCTTCCTGCGTAAGCATTCCGTAGTTGATGAAGATTTTCAAGTCATTCCACTTTTCCTCAAATTGCTTACGGTCGTTCTTGAAGATGGACTGCAAACGGTCTGACACCTTTTTCGTGATATATGTAGAAATTTTCTTCACGTTGGCATCGCTCTGCAAATAAGAACGGGAAACGTTCAATGGAATGTCCGGTGAATCGAGCACACCATGCAGCAGGGTCAAGAAGTCGGGAACAATACCTTCCACCGAATCCGTCACATATACCTGGTTGCAGTAGAGCTGAATCTTATTCTTGTTCAACTCGATGTTGCTCTTCACTTTGGGGAAGTACAGAATACCGGTAAGGTGGAACGGATAATCCACATTCAGATGAATCCAGAACAAAGGTTCGTCGGACATGGGATAAAGGTCACGGTAGAACTTCTTGTAATCTTCATCTTTCAATTCGCTGGGTTTCAGCGTCCACAACGGGTTGGAATCATTGATGATATTATCCTCGGCAGTTTCAACCTGCTTGCCGTCTTTCCATTCTTTCTTCTTGCCGAATGCAACCGGAATAGGGAGGAAGCTGCAATACTTCTTCAACAAAGAGGAAATGCGCGCTTCTTCAAGGAATTCCTTGCAGTCATCGTCTATGTAAAGAACGATATCCGTACCACGTTCTGCCTTATCAGTGTCTTCAATCGTAAACTCCGGACTGCCATCGCATGTCCACTTTACAGCCTGGGCGCCTTCCCGATAGGATTTAGTGATGATTTCGACTTTCTTGGCAACCATAAAAGCCGAATAGAAACCCAATCCAAAATGGCCGATGATGGCGTTGGCATCGTTTTTATATTTCTCAAGGAAGTCATTGGCGCCAGAGAAAGCTATCTGGTTAATATACTTGTCTATTTCTTCAGCCGTAAGACCTATACCATGGTCGGACACCGTAATGGTATCTTTTCCCAGCGAGACATGTACGGTTAAATCGCCAACTTCACCCTTGAACTCACCGATAGAGGAGAGTGTTTTCAGCTTCTGTGTAGCATCAACCGCGTTAGAAACCAACTCACGGAGAAAAATTTCATGATCACTATACAAGAACTTTTTAATGACGGGGAAGATATTCTCAGTAGTTACCCCAATATTACCTTTTTGCATACTACATTTATATTTTTTAGATTTATATTTTTAATTATTCCGGCAGATATAGCACAAAAAAAATGCCAGCCCATAAGGACTGACATTTTGACGGTTTTTATAAAGAACAGCTTATGCCTTCCTGATGCTCAGCTCGTCTTTTTCTTTGTCTACTGATACGTTTACCGTATCACCCGGCTGTAACTCCTCCGCCACTATCAGCTCGGAAAGTCCATCCTCCAAGTGGTTCTGAATGGCGCGCTTCAATGGGCGCGCACCAAACTGTACATCGTACCCTTTCGAAGCAAGGAATGTCTTTGCATCATCCTCCACAACCAGCTTGTAACCAATTGCTTCAACCCGTTCGTACAAACCTTTCAGCTCAATGTCCACAATCTTTGTGATGGCCTCCAAAGAGAGCTGGTCGAAAGTAATGATTTCATCCAAACGATTCAAGAATTCGGGAGCAAAGGTCTTGTTCAGAGCCTTTTGTATCACGCTGCGCGAATGTTCATTGTCATCCGTGCGGTTTTGCGCCGCAAAACCTACGCCACGGCCAAATTCCTTCAACTGCCGCGTACCGATATTGGAGGTCATAATGATAACCGTATTCTTGAAATCGATGGTTCTGCCATAATTGTCAGTCAAACGACCTTCATCCAGTACCTGGAGCAAGATGTTGAACACGTCCGGATGGGCTTTCTCAATCTCATCCAGCAAGACAATGGAATACGGCTTGCGACGCACCTTTTCAGTCAACTGGCCGCCTTCCTCATAGCCCACATATCCCGGAGCGGCACCAATCATACGAGATACGGTGTATTTCTCCATATACTCGCTCATATCGATACGTATCAAGGCATCGGCAGAGCCAAACATATATTTTGCCAATTGCTTTGCCAAATGCGTCTTACCCACACCAGTAGGGCCAAGGAACATAAAGGTTCCGATGGGATGGTTCGGGTCTTTCAACCCTACACGGCTACGCAAGATTGCTTTGGTAAGTTTCTCTATCGCAGCATCTTGAGCTATCACCTTCGCCTGTAGTTCTTCCTTCATTCCGGCCAGTTTAAGTCCTTCTGCCTGCGCCATGCGCTGTACGGGTACACCGGACATCATTGAAATAACATTGGCTATTTCCTCTTCACCTACCGTTTGGCGGTCATCCTTCAAACGGGCTTCCCACTCAACCTTCATCTCCTCCAAGCGGACAGAAAGTTCCTTCTCACGGTCGCGGTAGCTGGCAGCCAGCTCAAAATTCTGTGACTTTACAGCTTCAGCCTTCAGGCTACGTGCCTCTTCAATCAGCTTTTCCTGTTCCTCAATTTCTTTCGGAACATTAATATTCGTCAAATGCACACGCGAACCCGCCTCGTCCAAAGCATCAATAGCTTTATCCGGGAAGTTGCGGTCGGTTATATAGCGTGCTGACAACTTGACACATGCTTCCAGGGCTTCATCCGTGTAGCTCACGTTATGATGGTCTTCATACTTCTCCTTGATATTCTTCAATATCTGAAGCGTTTCTTCAGCTGTGGTAGGCTCTACAATCACCTTTTGGAAACGACGTTCCAAAGCACCGTCTTTCTCGATATTCTTTCTGTATTCATCGAGAGTGGTAGCTCCAATACACTGGATTTCACCACGCGCTAAAGCTGGTTTCAGCATATTGGCAGCATCCATGGAACCGGCAGCAGCACCGGCACCTACAATCGTATGGATTTCATCGATGAAAAGGATGACATTCGGATTTTTCTGCAACTCGTTGATGATAGAGCGGATACGTTCCTCAAACTGACCACGGTATTTTGTTCCCGCCACCACAGAGGCCATATCAAGCATCACCACGCGCTTTTCAAACAAAATGCGCGAAACTTTCTTTTGCACAATACGCAATGCCAAACCCTCTACGATGGCAGATTTTCCGACTCCAGGTTCACCGATAAGCACCGGATTGTTCTTCTTACGGCGGCTCAAGATTTGCGCCAGACGTTCAATCTCGCGTTCGCGACCCACAACCGGGTCCAGCTTGCCTTCTTCGGCAGCCCGCGTCATGTCTACGCCGAAATTGTCCAGCACAGGAGTATCATTGGACGGCTTTCTGGATGCAGCCTGTGCAGCCGAAGCCGAACCAGCTCCCCCAGTACGGGAGGAGCGGGACATATTCATATCTTCTTCATCCTCTTCATCATCCTCGGTGAATCCCATTCCCGCATTCGGATTGGTCGATTTCATCGAAAGCTGTTCAAATACAGCCTGATAATCCACCCGGTGTTCTTCCAAAACAGTTGCAGCAAGATTGTCGCCATCTTTCAAGATAGCCAGCAATACATGTTCCGTATCGGCAGTTGCACTTTTCAGCAAACGCGCTTCAAGCATACACATCTTCAATATCTTAGCCGTCATCGGGGACAAGGGCACTTCAGCGTCCGGCAAGAGAGTATCGTCCTCGGCATCCTTTAGGAAACCCTCCAGACGACTTTTTACTCGTTTTAAATCTATATCAAGTTTCAACAATATTTCAATAGCTTTTCCTCCGCCATCACGCAGCATGCCGAGCAGAAGGTGTTCCGGACCAATATAGCGATTTCTCAATCGATTGGCTTCTTCCTTGCTATAAGTAATTATGTCTGAAACTCTTTGTGAAAATTGATTGTTCATATTTTATAATTCTCCTCAATTAAAAAGGTTATCCACGACAAAGATACGCATTTATTAATTCAGCGTATCATATTTAACTGATTTAATAGTATACAAATCCCGTGCCATAAATTTCAAATCTGTTTTTCCACTTTATACCTTATATATTAATAGCAATTTGGTGAGGAATGGAGGGAGTACTTCCATATTTATATTGCAGGCAACAAAGTTTATGGAGGAAAACTTTTGTATATCGTAAAAAAGCAGTACTTTAGCGTGGTTTTTCACGAACCCGAAAATGTATAATTAATAATCTTTTTAAATGCTTGAACAAGACAGAATTATAAAGATTAACATCGAGGAGGAAATGAAGTCATCGTACATTGACTACTCTATGTCGGTCATTGTTTCACGTGCCCTTCCGGATGTTAGAGATGGTTTTAAACCCGTTCACCGAAGAATTCTTTTCGGAATGATGGGATTAGGAAATACCTCCGACAAACCTTATAAAAAATCAGCCAGAGTTGTAGGTGAAGTATTAGGTAAATATCACCCTCATGGCGACTCGTCCGTTTACGGAGCTCTTGTACGTATGGCTCAGCCTTGGGCAATGCGTTACATGTTGGTAGATGGACAAGGTAACTACGGTTCAGTAGACGGTGACAGCGCTGCTGCCATGCGTTATACAGAGTGTCGTTTGCGAAAAATTGGTGAAGACATGATGACAGACCTTGAGAAAGAGACTGTTGACATGCAGAACAATTTCGATGACTCTTTGCAAGAGCCTACCGTCATGCCGGCCCGTATTCCGAATCTTTTGGTAAATGGTGCATCTGGTATCGCTGTAGGTATGGCTACCAATATGCCGACCCATAATCTATCTGAGGTTATTGATGCTTGTATTGCATACATCGAAAACAATGACATCGATATAGAAGAGCTGATGACGTATGTCAAAGCTCCTGATTTCCCGACCGGAGGCTATATATACGGTATGAGCGGTGTTCGCGAAGCCTATCTCACGGGACGCGGACGTGTCATAATGCGTGCTAGAGCCGAAATTGAGACTGGTTCGACGCACGATAAAATCGTTGTGACAGAAATTCCCTATGGTGTCAACAAAGCTGAATTGATTAAGAATATAGCCGATTTGGCCAACGAAAAGAAAATTGAAGGTATTGCCAATGCTAATGACGAATCCGACCGTGAAGGTATGCGTATCGTTATTGATGTAAAACGTGATGCAAATGCCAGCGTTGTACTCAACAAGCTCTACAAGATGACAATGCTGCAGACATCTTTTGGTGTGAACAATGTTGCATTGGTACATGGCCGTCCACGTCTGCTGAATCTGAAGGATTTGATAAAATACTTCGTTGAGCACAGACACGACGTAGTCATCCGCCGTACTCAGTATGATTTGCGCAAGGCCAAAGAACGTGCACATATTCTGGAAGGATTAATCATTGCATCTGATAATATCGACGAAGTAATCAAGATTATCCGTGCTGCTAAAACCCCGAATGATGCTATATCAGGTTTGATGGAGCGATTCCAACTCAGTGAAATTCAGTCACGTGCCATTGTTGAAATGCGTTTGCGTCAGCTCACAGGATTGATGCAAGACCAGCTGCACGCCGAATATGAGGAAATTCAGAAGCAGATTGCTTATTTGGAAGAAATCCTTGTCAATGACGAACTCTGCCGCAAAGTCATTAAAGATGAACTGATTGAAGTAAAAGAGAAGTATGGTGACGAACGTCGCTCGGAAATTGTCTATTCATCAGAAGAATTCAATCCGGAAGACTTCTATGCAGATGATGAAATGATTATCACCATCTCGCACATGGGATACATCAAACGCACACCGCTGAGCGAATTCCGTGCGCAAAACCGTGGTGGGGTAGGCTCCAAAGGTACCGAAACCCGCGATGCAGACTTTGTAGAGCATATTTATCCTGCAACCATGCATAATACCATGATGTTCTTTACACAGAAAGGTAAGTGTTACTGGCTGAAGGTATACGAAATCCCCGAAGGTACTAAGAATTCGAAAGGTCGTGCCATCCAGAATTTGTTGAATATCGACTCTGACGATGCTGTAAACGCCTATTTGCGCGTGAAGAACTTGAACGACCAAGAATTTATCAACAGCCATTATGTATTGTTCTGTACTAAGAATGGTGTCATTAAGAAAACATTGCTTGAGCAGTATTCACGTCCTCGCCAAAATGGTGTAAATGCTATCACTATCCGTGAAGACGACCGTGTAATCGAAGTGCGTATGACAAACGGTGACAATGAAATCATCATTGCCAACCGTAACGGACGTGCCATTCGTTTCCATGAAAGTGCTGTGCGCGTTATGGGACGTACTGCCACCGGTGTACGTGGTATGACATTGGATGAAGACGGTCAAGACGAAGTAGTAGGTATGATATGCATCAAAGATCCTGAAGCGGAAACAATTATGGTTGTATCGGAACAAGGATATGGCAAACGTTCGGATATTGAAGATTATCGCAAGACCAATCGTGGAGGTAAAGGTGTGAAAACAATGAATATCACCGATAAAACGGGTAAATTAGTAACTATCAAGTCTGTTACAGATGAAAATGACTTGATGATTATTAATAAATCCGGTATTACCATCCGTCTGAAAGTCGCCGATGTTCGTATCATGGGACGTGCTACACAAGGTGTGCGTCTAATCAACCTTGAGAAACGTAATGACGAAATCGGCTCTGTATGTAAAGTCACTTCAGAAAATGAAGAGGAACTTATAGAGGAGGGGGAAGAAAATACCCTTGAAAGCCCTCAGAACGAGGTAAACAATGAAAATGAAGAATAGACATAATATTAATTTAAATTTTCTACAATCATGAAAAGAGTATTATTTTCAATGGTTTTACTACTTGTCGCAAGCTTTACTTTCGCCCAAGAAAAGAACGTAAAAGAGGCTAAAAGTATTGCTAACGGAGTAAATCCTGACTTTGCCAAAGCAGAGGAACTGATAAATCAGGCTTTAACCAATCCCGAAACAAAGGACAATGCCGAAACGTGGGATGTAGCAGGTCTTATCCAAAGAAAAAGAAGTGAGAAAGAAATGGAAAATGCCTATCTGAGAAAACCTTATGACACTCTTCAGGTATATAATAGCGCATTGAACATGTGTAAATTCTACTTCAAATGTGACGAATTGGCACAAATTCCCAATGAAAAGGGCAAAATCAAGAATAAATATAGAAAATCTAATTCTGCTACAATTTTAGCAGAACGCGGTAATCTGATCAATGGCGGTATCCAATTCTTTAATTTGGCCTCACAGAAAGAAGGCGATGCAGCCAATGAAGACAATAAAAAAGCATTAGATTTCTTTGCAACATACATTGATATTGCTATCAACCCGATGTTTGAAAAGGAAAATCTGTTACAAACAGATACTGTATTACCCCAAATAGCATATTATGCAAGTTTAGCAGCTGCTAAGATGGAAGATTATCCTAGTATTTTGAAGTATGCTCCTTATGCACAAGATGATAAAGAGGTTGGGAAATACGCTATGGAATTTATCTCTACTGCATTGAAAGCTGAAGGTGATACTGTTAAATGGATTGCTTCTTTAAAAGAAGGTATCCAGAAATATCCTGAACATTCATTCTTCTTCGGTCATTTGATTGATTATTATAGCAATAACAACAAATATGACGAAGCTATGCAGTTTGCTGATGATATGTTGGCTAAAGATCCTAACAATACATTCTATTTGTATGTAAAAGGCTACCTTTATCACAATATGAAGGACTATGATAAAGCTATTGAATTCTATAAAAAAACTATAGAAGTAGATCCTAATTATGCAGAAGCATACTCTAATTTAGGCTTAATTTACTGCTTACAAGCACAAGATTTCTCAGAAAAAGCAACTACAGATATTAATGATCCGAAGTATAAAGAAGACCAGGCTACTCTGAAGACTTTCTATGAAAAGGCAAAACCTTATTATGAAAAGGCAAGAGAACTGAAACCTGATCAAAAAGATTTGTGGTTAAATGGTCTGTATAGAGTGTATTATAATTTGCAAATGGGCCCTGAATTCGAAGAAATTGAAAAGTTGATGTAATACTTTCATAATAATAAAAGCCTAATTAAATTATTAATTAGGCTTTTATTATTGTTATATCATTAAGTAAAGAATGTTATTTCTTAAGTGAGGGAGAGAAGAAATTAAAATTAGATTAAATTATTCCAGCGCTATATTAAACATAATGACGATATTGGATAGAAACCATATATATCCATATTCAACACCTAATTCGGTCTTCCGTAAATTACCAACAATGGTGTATCAGAATGGAAAATCATCTTTCTGGCAATGCCAGGGTTAAATAAGCGCGAAAATATATTTCTTTTATAAGAAGTTAATGTTATAATATCAATGTGATTACTTTTGATATAACTGTCTAAACTACTAAGCAGATTATCGTTCTTTACCACATCATAGTATATTTCCAATTGTGGATATTGTTTTTGAAAATATTCCTTAATACCAGCCAGTTTTATTTCATTCCATGTATTCTGAACATCTGAAAGATGTATCAGAGACACTGAAAACTTAAATGATTTCAGATTATTTATTAGTGAATCAAAAGCTATTAAATCACGTTGATCAAAATTAGTAATGAATGCAATACGCTTAGCCTCAGAAAATTGCTTGAATGGAGTATTTTCAGGAATGGCCAATACCGGTACACGGCTACGTTCAATCACTTCAGCCGTTACACTACCGATCAAATCAATATCCTTCTGACTTTTACCACGAGTTCCCATTATGATAATGCGTGGTCGATATTCCTTGGTATAGCGGAGTACCTCTTCTTCAGGAATACCTTCACGCAAGACACAAGTATATTTAATATCTGGAAACTCGCCGGAAGCTACCTTCTCTTTTACTTTATTAGATAATGCATTCAAATCAGCATGAACTTTTTGTAAGATACTCCTTACATTCTCCTCATCACTTAGCTGATAGTTAAATACGTCTCCGTATGGCAAAGAAGTTGCATATATAGGAGTAAAATAAACATGTAGCAAAACAACTTCTGCACCTATATTCTGAGCGAAATTGAAACCGAACTCGCAAGCCTTCAAAGAATAATTGGAAAAATCCACTGGAATCAGCACTTTATTACTAACCTTCTCCAGTTTAGGTGACTTCCCCCCCACTACCTCTTCAGATAACCACGCAGAGCTTTCAGTAATTTTCAGAGCATGAGGTAAGTCACTCTCCTTAATACGTACACGTACGCCAGAAGAAACAACCGGTTGTATCTGGTTTACATTGTGAATATAAGTCTCAATACCTTCATTTTCAAGAACATTTTTCAATATTTGAGCTTTCGCGTACGTTAAGATTGCCAAAGTAACTAATTTATCTTCCATATATCATTGATTTTGAGATTAAAACAAACAAGAAATCCCAATTGTTGTCAGCAATTGGGATTCTATCTAACTTTCTCTTCTTAAGCTCGAACAGCTTCTTCAGTCTTACCTGCCATTTCATCTAAAATTTTTAAAGCTCGCTCTAAAACAGTAGTATCATCAATCATAACCAATCCACCATCTGGTCCAGGTTCCAAGTGAATCCCAACACTTTTCCCCTCCTTAAAATTGTGTCCACCGAAAAAATTTCTTACAGTGTCAACATTCAGTCCAAGTTCATCGGCTATTCTATGCATACTACCACTAGGCAATGAGTCTTTAATCTTACGTAATTCATTAAATGTTATTGTTCTCATATTCATAAATTTAATGGTTAATACTCTGTACTTTTTATTATCACGCTATAAACTTAAGGAAAAAAAAGGATAAAACAAACTATTTCTTTATCTTTTTTCAAAAAGAATATTGCCTCTCCAAAAAATAATCATTTTCAAGTATGCAGAATTATAAGTACAGAGAAAAAGCTCCTAAAAATAGACAGAAACAGCTCGTATAAAGCAGAATTATCGGGTTTATACGAGCTGTTTTTAGAATACAGGGAAAATTTAAATACCTTCTATGGCAGAAGCTGGAACCCACCCTACTTTACCATCTTCCAAACGAATTTCTTTCCATTCACGCATAGAGTTGTCTTTTATCTCAACTTTACGTCCCTCATGAAGAATGAACAGACTTGTACCACTTTCACTGGGAGTACTACGCACTGTGACACTAGGTGCCAACACTATAGCTTCGTTACGTTCCATCAGTTCGCCTTTTTGCTGAGCAGCAAACACATTACTCAATATAACAAGAACCAGGAATACTATTCCTGCAATAAATCCCACTTTCTTTCCCGTAATCTGTTTTGAAAAGAAAAAGAGATAGAACGAAACGAGTAATAGTACAAAGAACACAATCCCCAACTTAGCCCATGCGTCTACGCTAAGACAATTAATCAACGATTTAGTCCAAGATACAAAGAAAACCTCAGGAATTGGGATTACCTTATCGATTGTCTTAGAACGTGCTATCTCCAAATTTGCACGAATATCAGCATTACCAGGTTCCAACAACAAGGCACGCTCATAATTCAATATAGCTCTTGCTATATCATCTGCCTTATAATAACTGTTGCCAAGATTATAATAGACCTCTGCAGCCTCTCCCTTCTTTAACAGATTCTCATATATTTGAATGGCAGAAGCATAATCATTCCGTATATAAGCGCTGTCACCTTCAGCCTTTGTCACATTGCTTTCTTGCCTTGCAGCAGAGAATTCCGCATGTGAACCGACGGATGTAGAGTCACTAGCAGTCTGTAATGTATCTACAGATGCAGAATTCTGCCCATAGGCAGTAATTGCCATCACTAGACTAAGAGTAAAAAACAATATTTTATTCATTACCATTTCCTCCTGATTAATGTTTTATCGAGTTTTCCATTTTACTGATAACTTCCAAAGAAGCTGAATATACCTTATCCATAGCCTGGTTATCATCACCCGGAGCAAAGCGGGCAAACTCACAGTTATTCAATGCATCGAGGAATTCCTTTATCAACGCATCATTCACACCATAATTACGAAGTTCCTCTTCGATATTATCCTTAGACAAACGGGATACCGGAATGTTCAGTTTATCACTGATATACCCCCAAAGAGCCTTCAAAACCTCATCATAAAACGCATCTTTCTTATTCTCAACCAATAATTTACCAGCTTGCTTCATACGTTTCACCGCCACTTTATTGGCTTTCTTGGTACGCATCTTTGCTACATTTGCATTGGCTGCTATTTGCTTACGATAGATGATAAAGAATGTAATGAATGCAATACCCGGTATCAAATAAAGTAACCAATACGTCAACGAACCGAAGAAGAAATCACCTTTGGGAGACAGAGTAACATTATTCTGCTTGATAAAACGAATATCCTCGTTCAATACTTTCAACTCTTCCTTGCTTGTAAAGTTTGCAATAGTCTGAGCAGCATTGCCTGCTCCCTTTTCCACATGCAATTCATACTCTTCCGTAGTCAACGTTTTATACGAACGGGAATTAATATCAAAATAACTGAACTTTACGGCAGGAATCTTATAAGTTCCCGCATTACGAGGAATTGCCAGATACTCAATGACCTTGCTACCGGAGAGGCCCGAATTTGTCAGACGGAATTTATTGTCCACCTTCGGATCATATACTTCAAAATCCTCGGGGAATTTAACTTCCGGATTAGAGAGCAATTTCAGATTACCGGTACCAGAAATGACAAGTTTGACAGTAACAGCATCATTGGTCTTGACATTTGTACTATTGATAGAAGAAGTTATATTGAACTCTCCCACTCCTCCCGAAAAATCGGCTGGCTTACCTGCCGGCAAGGGCTTTACGTCAATTGTCAGTTGCGGAGTCAAAATTGTCTTTTTAACTTCTACGTAATTGCTTCCTCCATTGAAAAATGCCTCGAACGGATCAGCAACTTGTGTAGCCTTTGCAATGGAAGCATCAAAGCGTGCTGCATCAATTGTCAGCTTACCGGCTTGTTGCGGGAACAACACAAACTGACGATAGATTGTAGACTGATAATTTCTACCTTTATAATGCTCCAATCCCCATCTTCTGTCATTAGGCAATTCTACTTCCTGAGAATGGAATCCTTTGAAGTCAGGCAATTTCACATTATCAAACATACGTAAGTCCACCAAGGTATATATCTTGTATGTCAGCAGAAAAGCCTCTTGTTCATACACCGTCATCTTACTGGCAGTAGCTGTAATAAACAAATCACTATTCGATACAGATGTCCCGGAAGAAGCGCGGCTGGCAGTGCCCTCACTCTGTTTGCCACCATTTCCAGAAGCTCCATTAGCAGCCTGATCTGCCGGAAGAACCCTTACTTGTACAGAATTCGAAACCATTTGGTTACCATCAGCAGTGATAGTGGCTCCTGGAATAGTAAAATCACCTTCTGCAGTCGCCATTAAAATATAAGTGAATGTAATACTGCTGGTTGAAGTCGTCTGCCCATTAATCATCTGCACGCTACTCTGTTGCGAGCGGCTGGGCCCCATCAACACATCAAATCCCTTCATAGAAGGAGCACGAAAGTCCCTTACCTTTTGTGTAGTCACCGTATACGACAGTCTGAACTGGTCTCCTACCGCCACAGCGTCAGGAGCGGACGCAGTAAACGATACCTTGCCATCGGCAAAGGCATTCATACTGACTGCAATCAGTGCTATCCATAAGAAAACTATTTTTCTCATATATTATTCCTATTATGTTTGTTACCAATCTTTTTCCAGACGACCTCCTTGAAGTACCTGCTGCTTTTTCACTTTATCCTGCACATCCTTCTCGTCTTGCATGACAGAGTTTAACAGCTGCTCGGCATTTTCCTTAGACATCTCATTATCTTTCTTTTCCGGCTGAGAAGGTTGTTGTTGCTGGTCTTGATTCTGTTGCTGGTCTTTCTGCTGATCCTGCTGTTTATCCTGCTCCTTCTGTTGGTCCTGTTTATCCTGATCTTGATTCTGATCCTGGTTCTGCTGCTGGTCTTGCAATTGTTTCTGTGCCAAAGCAAGGTTATAGCGCGTTTCATCATCTTTCGGATTATTGCGTAACGACTCCTTATAGGCTTCTACCGCCTTTGCATAATCCTTCTGAGAATGAAAGATGACTCCCATATTATGATAAATCTGTGCTAAGTTCGATTTGTCCTTTTCTATCTTGGTAGCTCCCACATATTGCTCCATCGCTTCCTGCAGCTTGTTCTGCTGGGTCAATGTATTTCCCAGGTTGAACATGGAAACCGTTGACTTCGGGTTTACCTCCAAAGCCTTCCGATAGTTCACTTCTGCATCCACATATACGCTATCCTTAAAAAAACGGTTTCCCTTACGGATATAATCGCGTTCCGCCTTCTGTGCAGAAGCTGAAGCTGCCACTAACAGCAGCAAAACTATTCCAATATATTTTTTCTGTAACATACGCATCATTTCTTATTAGAGAATAAATGAATGTTGCGGAACAGAGGATTCTTGCGCTCCAATATCAACATCTCAGTCAGTAACAACAGCAGAATAATCCATGCCACTGCCTGAAACTGTTCATTGAATTCCGTGTACACCTGTGTTTCCACATCTGCCTTTGCCATCTTGTTGATTTCCTGACTAATCGCTTTCTGTGCACCATTGGTATTGTCTACGCGCACATAAATACCATTTCCTGCCTGAGCAATTTCCTGACACATCTGCTCATTCAAGCGAGTAACGATTACATTACCTTCACGATCACGACGATAATCATTAGTACCCTCTATTGGAATGGGGGCACCCTCAGGCATACCTACCCCTAATACATTGACCTGGATACCTTTCTCTGCAGCAGCCTTAGCAGCTTCTACGGCACCACCTTCATGGTTTTCACCGTCGGTGATGACAATAACAGTACGTCCCACCCCTTCTTGAGGTGTAAAACTCCGGGCAGCCAGATTTATTGCAGCTCCAATTGCCGTACCTTGCTTGGAAATCAGCGAAGGGTCGATGGACTCCAAAAACATCTTGGCAGAAATATAATCACTCGTAATAGGCAACTGGGTAAATGCGTCACCTGCAAAAACAATCATACCGACCTTGTCATTCTGCATCTTATCTACCAACTGCGCCACCAGCCGTTTTGCCTTCTGCAAGCGGCTTGGCTGTACGTCTTGTGCCAGCATGGAATTGGATATATCCAACGCAATCATCACTTCCACTCCCTGGCGTTTTACCGTCTCCAGTTTGGAACCAAACTGCGGACGTGCCAGCAGTACCGTGAACAACCCGATAGCCGCAAAAACCAACCAAAACTTCACATCCGGACGGTATTTGGAAACATCCGGCATTAGCTGTGCCATCAGTATAGGGTCACCAAATTTACGAATGGCTTTCCTCCTCCGATAATTGGAGTACAAGTAGAAGGCCGCCAATAAAGGCAGCAGCAGCAACAAGTACAAATATGCAGGTTCTTCAAATCGAAACATCTTTTTATTTACAATTTAGCAATTTACAATTTACAATTTGGCTACGCAATGACTGATACACTAAAAGACATTCTCCGTTTTTACGGTATCTTCTTCAATATAGAGTTGCGTAACAGTACCTCCAGTAATACGCACAAGAAAGCAGCCAACGCAAACCAGCGGTACTCTTCCTGGCGCTTCCATTCAAGAGGATTAAAATCTTTAAAATTTTTAGAATGTTTTAAAGGATAAAATCTTGAAATTCTCATAAGTGCAAAAAGAATTCCTAAAATTATTCCTATTACTGCAGAAAAGAATGTAACTCCTACAGAAAATGTAAGCCCTTGAATAATATATTTGTATCTGGCTCCCTCGATAAAAATATCTTTTAATGTATCAATGTATTGAAACATTTCTCCCTCCTTAAAGTATATATAAATTTTTTATAAACTATTTTAAAATAAAAAGGTCTAGCTTTTGACAAGCTAAACCTCAAAATAACTGTGAAAATAAAAACCAATAGATGAACTATTGGCTAAAATCAATCTATGCTCATGGAAATAAAAATTTCCAATCTTTACAAAAGAATAAAGTTATTATTCAGCCACATCAAAAGAAACTAGAATATTAAATTATAAATTTTTATTTTTCCTGTTTCTCCTGATAATAAATAACATTTCATTCCTCCAAAATCATTTCTCTTTATATTAAAATCATATTAGCAGATAAATATGTAAAAGTCAATTAAATTTTAAAATAATTATATTTTGTTTTAAAATTAAATTAATGTTAAAATATAGTGGAAGAAATAAAATTGATGGAGGAATTTATGAGATTAGTAGTATCAGATTTAGACGGGACACTTCTAAATCAAAAAAGTGAAATTTCTGATGAAACAAGAGAAGTTGTGAGAAAACTTATTGAAAACGGTGTGGATTTTGCCATTGCCACAGGAAGAAGTATCAGCTCAGTAAGAGCATTTAAAGAAAGAATAGGGCATGACATATATCTTATATGCAACAATGGTGCAAACATATATAACAAAGATGAAGAAGTTATTTTTGAAAGAATAATGGAAAGCGATATTGTTGAAAAACTTATAAAATATTTCAGAGAAAAAAATGTCACATACAATGGATTTTATAAAAAAGATTTATTTACAGACGAGGGAACAGAAGAGGCAGTTCTTACAATAGAAAAAGGTTTTAATCTTGTAAGACTTAAAGAAGCTGAAGAATTTCCTGTTATGACAAAAATGATTGTAAAAGACGACCCTGAAGTTATAGTAAAACTTCGTGACGATATGAAAGAAATATTTTCAGATATTGTGGATATAACAATTTCACAGCCTAGATGCCTTGATATTGTTCATAAGGAATGCAGTAAAGGGAAGGGAATAAAAATGATTTCCCAAAAACTTAATATTCCTTTAGATGAAATTATGGCATTTGGCGACGGTGAAAATGATTTCGATATGATGCAGGCAGTAGGTCATCCTGTTGTAATGGAAAATGGTCTTGAAACTTTAAAAGCTAAAATAAAAAATAAAGCACCTAAAAATACAGATAACGGTGTGGCAGAATATTTAAAAAAATATTTTAACATTTAAAAATGAAATTTTTGATTTTAAAACTGATTGCAGTTTCAGAAAAAATACATTATAATCAGTAGAGAGGGTATTTTATCAACTAACGGAGGTTTTGTCTTATGGGTTTATTAGAGGGATTATTTAAAGACAAAGATAACAGCGCTAATAAAGAGATAGAAAGTTTAAATGTAAAAATAAAAGAAAAAGAAGTGGAAATACAAAGACTTAAGATAGAAGTTCAGACGATGAAAGAAACTTACATGACTCCAAAGCAGGTTGAAATTCTTGAAAAAAACCTTAAATCAGCGAGAGAAGAAAATACAAGGCTGAAAAAGGAAAAAGAAGATTTTATTCAGAAGATAAAAGTTCTTGAGGAGGACAGTTCTGATAAAGAAGAAGTTTTTTTTCTTAATAAGTTTTTATATAAACTTCCTATTGATGAATTTTTTTCTGCCACAAAATTTAATTTGATAAGGGAATTTTTAACAAAATCAGGAATAAGTTTTGTACAGGAAATAGAAACTGTTATGGAACTTCCAGAATTTATGAAAGTAAAAAATTATTCTGCTGCAAAGAAAAAATATACAGCTTTTCGTGATTTAAAAGTTATCTCATGGGATAACCGTATTTTAATGTGTAAAGGGGAGAGAATACATAAAGTTTTTAAGAAAAGCAGAAAATTTGTAAATTATCTTACAGAGAACAACATTGAATTTATGGATGATATGAAAAATTTTGATTTCAATGTTCTTGCTGTAAAAGGGGGATTTACTAAAGCTGCAGTTGAAGAATTTAAAGAAATGTATGAAGAATATTTTAAAACTTATAAAATCTAGGAGAATGCAATGAAAAATATTTTAATAGGTGTATGCGGAGGAATTGCTGCATATAAAACTGCAAATATAATTTCAAAACTTAAGAAAAAAGGTCACAACGTAAAAGTTATTATGACTGAAAATGCTACAAAAATAATTACTCCTCTTACTCTTGAAACTCTTTCAAGAAATAAAGTTGTAGTTGATATGTGGGATATAAACAGAGGATATGAAGTTGAACATATCTCTCTTGCAGACTGGGCAGATGTCGTTTTAATTGCTCCTGCAACTTATAATATTGTGGGAAAAGTGGCAAATGGAATAGCAGATGATATGCTTTCAACAGTTATTTCAGCCTGCACAAAACCAAAATACTTTGCTCTTGCAATGAATGTAAATATGTATGAAAATCCAATTTTAAGAGATAATATAGAAAAATTAAAAAAATATGAAAATTATTATTTCATAGAAGCTGATGAGGGATTTTTAGCATGCAATGTAAATGCAAAAGGACGTCTGAAAAATGAAGATGATATTGTTGAAATATTAGAAGAATCTTTTGCAGAAACAGAAAAATCTCTTCTTGGGAAAAAAGTTTTAATAACAGCAGGAAGAACAGAAGAACCTATTGACCCTGTAAGATATTTAAGCAACAATTCAAGCGGACAGATGGGATATTCTCTGGCTTCTCAGGCTGTAAAGATGGGGGCAGAAGTGACTCTTGTTTCTGGTCCTACAAATTTAGATATTCCAAAAGGGCTTAAAGAATTCGTAAGAACAAGAACGGCTATGGAAATGTATGAAGCTGTAATGGAAAGATTTGACAATGTGGATATGGCTATTGCCTGTGCTGCTGTTGCAGATTATAAGCCGAAAGTTTGTGCAAAAGAAAAAATTAAAAAGAAAGAGGGAGATTTAATAATTGAACTTGATAGAAATCCTGATATTCTTTTTAATATGGGACAGAAAAAAAATCAGCAGGTTTTAGTAGGATTTGCAGCTGAAACAGAAAATATTCTTGAAAATGCTCTTGGAAAACTTAAAAAGAAAAATCTTGATATGATTGTTGCAAATGATGCTCATGTTATGAGAAGCATGAACAATGCAGTAACTATTATAAAAAAAGATGGAACACAGGTGCCTATAGATGAAAAAAGCAAAAAAGAATTAGCTTCTGATATTTTAAATGAAGCTGTAAAGATTTTTGCTGCAAAAAAATAATAAAAATTAATGGATGGGGCTGTTACAAGTTATAAATTGTAATAGCCCTGTTTGTTATAAGACATAAATATTTCCATAATTTTTTGAAAATTTGTGATCTGTAATAAAAAAATGTATAATGATATAATAAGTTTAGGAGGAAGATAATATGATATTAGGTTCTATTGAAGCAGGAGGAACAAAATTTGTCTGTGCTGTAGGAGATGAAAATGGAGTAATAAAAGAACGTGTTTCTTTTCCAACGACTACTCCAGAGGAAACAATGGATAAAGTTGTGGAGTTCTTCAGAGATAAAGATATAGAAGCAGTTGGAATAGGATGTTTTGGTCCGATATGTCTTGATAAAAAAAGTGAAGAATATGGAGCAATTACTACAACACCAAAACTTTTATGGCAGAATTATAATATTGTAAAAAAAATAAAAAATAATTTTAATATTCC